>OHEL01000718.1_pt1 | contig 17977 bp, 16 predicted proteins | sample 1567251 | NCBI WGS metagenome assembly OHEL01 (sample SAMEA3879601, study PRJEB24766) | human gut metagenome | biome: human-associated habitat; feature: feces | place: USA | collected 1985/1987
CCCTTTAAGAATGCGTCAATAGCACCTAATGTAGAAGGCATGTTAGCACCTTCACCAACAGCGATACAGCCGTTAGCAATAAGAGCCTTAGCATCGTTTTCGTCAAGTTCGTTCTGAGTAGCACATGGAAGAGCGATGTCACACTTAACATTCCATACACCCTTACCTTCGTGGTATTCAGCGTTCTTGTGAGTTTCAGTATATTCAGCAAGTCTACCTCTTCTGTTGAACTTGAGGTCCTTAACATATTCGATATCTACGCCGTCCTTGTCATATACCCAACCGTTAGAGTCAGAGAATGTAACAACCTTAGCACCAAGCTGAGTAGCCTTTTCAGCAGCGTAAACAGCAACATTACCAGCACCAGATACAACAACTGTCTTACCTTCCATAGATTCACCATGGCATTTCATTAATTCTTCTGTAATGTATAAAAGACCATATCCGGTAGCTTCTGTACGAGCTAAAGATCCACCATAGGTAAGTCCCTTACCTGTCAGAACACCTTCATACATTCCACGGATTCTCTTATACTGTCCAAACATGTATCCGATTTCTCTTGCGCCTGTTCCGATATCTCCTGCCGGAACGTCAACGTCAGCGCCAATATATTTGCAAAGCTCGGTCATAAAGCTCTGGCAGAATGCCATTACTTCACGGTCTGATTTTCCCTTAGGATCAAAGTCAGAACCACCTTTACCACCGCCGATTGGAAGTCCTGTTAAAGAGTTTTTAAATACCTGCTCAAATCCTAAGAATTTGATGATTCCGATATTTACGGAAGGATGGAGACGAAGACCTCCCTTGTACGGTCCAATAGAATTGTTGAACTGTACTCTGTATCCTGTATTAACCTGAACCTGTCCCTTGTCATCTACCCAAGGTACACGGAATTTAAGCTGTCTATCCGGCTCGGTTATTCTCTCAAGTAATGCTTCTTTACGATATTTCTCCTCATTTGCTTCGATTACCGGTCTTAAAGACTCCAGTACTTCTTCTACTGCCTGAAGGAATTCTGGCTCAGAAGCGTTTTTTGCTTTTACTCTTTCTAATACTTCATCAACGTAGCTCATATTATATCTCCTTTACATATTAATTTGAGTATTATATATACATCAACACTACTATTTTAGTATGAAATGAATTTTTTCGCAACGTTTTTTTCATATTTGTGTCAAAAACTTTATACTTTTGTGTACTTTTTCTTCTTTTTTGCAAGTTTTGTACCAAAAAAATTCATTTTTATAATTAAAAAGAAGTAGAAAACAGTTTTTTATTTCCATTCTCCACTTCTTTTTTTGTATAAATATACTATTTTTTATTTTTCAAATATGATTCATATTTCTTCTGGAAGAACTTCACCAGTTTTCCCAGTGTTCCAATCAGAATCTCACTCTCCTGGTCAGTCAGGCTCTCCTTGATATCATGTATCATATTGCTGTGAAAACGTGCATGATGCTCATATGCCCGGACTCCGGAATCGGTGAGTGATACACGGACCACCCTTTTATCCCTGTCATTTCTGCAACGGTTTACATAACCTTTCTGTTCCAGTGCTTCAATTGCTTTTGTCAGGGTTCCTGTTGTAACATTCATCTTCGCCGCCACTTCCGACATCCGCTTTGGTTCATCCAGACCAATTGCTTCAATAATATGCATATCATTTCCGGAAATGTTCATGAATTCTCCGGAGATTAAGCATTTTTCCTCAATTTCCATCAAATCATTAAACAGCTTTACCAGAATGTCATTTAAGGTTTTATCCGCATTCATTCTTATCTCCTTTTACCAGACTAGTACCGCTGCGCCCCATGTGAGTCCGCCGCCGAAACCAGCCAGTACAATTTTATCTCCTCTATGTATCATACCATGCCGGTTGATATTATCAAGCAAAATCGGCACACTTGCTGCCGAAATATTGCCACATTCCGTCAAATTTACCGGGAATTTCTCCATCGGCTGTTTCAATCGTTTTGCTACCGCTTCAATAATTCTTAAGTTTGCCTGATGTAATACGAAAAGTGAAATTTCCTCTGCCTCTAAATCCGTCTCTTCCAGCACCTTTGTAATGGTTGCCGGAACTGTGCGGACAGCAAATTTATAAACCTCCTGTCCATTCATGCTTACATAACCCAGCGGACTTTCCATCTTATGATATGGATTATTGACCGGACGGTTCTCACATGCCAGTACCAGTCCCTTCGCACCGTCTGAGCCCTGCACCACATGACAGATATTTTCTTCGTCTGCCCGGACTACCGCTGCTCCTGCGCCATCTCCAAAAAGGACACAGGTACTGCGGTCATTCCAGTCCATAATTTTAGAAAGTACTTCTGCTCCGATTAAGAGTGCATTTTTAAATCTGCCACTGGCAATATATGCCTGTGCTGTACTCAAGGCAAATAAGAATCCGGAACATGCTGCACCAAGGTCAAAGGCTACGGCATTCACTGCTCCGATTTCCCGCTGCACTTCACAGGAAAGTGTCGGCACAAGATGATCCGGTGTTACCGTCGCTGCAATGATAAGTTCCACTTCTTCCGGCTTCATGTCTGCATCTGCAAGTGCTTTTTTTGCAGCTTCTGCGGCAAGTGATGTTGTTGTCTCTTCCGTTGCAAGGTGTCTTGTTTTTATTCCTGTTCTGCTGGAAATCCATTCATCGGAAGTATCCATAATCTGACTTAAATCGTCATTGGTAATTTTTCTTTCTGGTAACGCACTTCCAGTTCCACATATTCGAATGTTCATGCTCTGCTCCTTTAAAATTTACGGAAACGTTCATAACGTGCTTTTGCAATCTCTTCTCCGCTTTTTCCTTCATATGATTCTAAAAATTCGCGGATACATTTATGCATATAAACTGCAATGGAACTCAATGCCTCATCATCTGCTCCACCATACTCCGGTATAATTTTCTCGATAATGCCAAGTTCTAAAAGATCCTTTGCTGTTATCTTCATTACTTCTGCTGCTTCTTTGGCACGCTTGCCATCCTTCCAGAGAATAGATGCAAAGCCTTCCGGAGAAAGTACGGAATAAGTTGCATTCTCCATCATGCAGACTTCATTTCCAACTGCCAGTGCCAATGCACCGCCACTTCCGCCTTCTCCTATCATAAAGGTAATAACCGGAACTTTCAACCCTGACATTTCATAAAGATTTCTTGCAATAGCTTCTCCCTGTCCACCTTCCTCTGCTTCCATACCGCAGAATGCTCCGGCTGTATTAACAAAGGTGATAACCGGACGATGGAATTTTTCGGCCTGCTTCATCAGGCGGATTGCTTTACGGTATCCTTCCGGAGATGGCATTCCGTAATTATGACGCATGCAGTCCTTCATGTCCTTTCCCTTCTGAATTCCGATTACCGTAACCGGTTGTCCGTCAAGGTATGCGATACCGCCCACAATTGCCGGGTCATCCCTATAATAACGGTCTCCATGAAATTCTATGAATTTGGTAAAGATACTGTTGATATAATCCTCTGCGGACAGACGGTCTACCTTACGTGCCATCTTAACCTTTTCCCATGCACTCTTTTCTTTTGTATTGTAAGCGCGTTCCCGCATCAGCTCTGTCGGTCTTCCGTCTACTTCAGTTGCCGGGTCAAATTTGGCATATCCACTTACTTTATGCATACGAAGGATTTCATACAGACGTTTCTTTAAATCTTTCCGCTCTACAATGGCATCCACAAAACCATGCTCTAACTGGAACTCTGCTCTCTGGAATCCCTCCGGCAGTTTCTGTCCGATGGTCTGCTCAATTACTCTTGCTCCGGCAAATCCAATCAGTGCGCCAGGCTCTGCTAAAATAATATCACCTAACATAGCAAAACTTGCTGTTACACCTCCGGTTGTCGGGTCAGTTAATACGGAAATATATAAAAGTCCGGCATCGGAATGTTTCTTTAAAGCTGCTGCTGTCTTTGCCATCTGCATCAAGGATACAATACCCTCCTGCATTCTGGCTCCGCCGGAACAACAGAAAAGAATAACCGGAAGTTTTTCTTCCGTAGCACGTTCTACTGCCCCCGCAATTTTCTCTCCGACTGCATGGCCCATGCTTCCCATCATAAATCTGGCATCGCACACACCAATGACTGCATCTTCTCCATAAATCTTACCTTTTCCTACGGTTACTGCTTCTTTTAATCCGGTTTTCTCACGGACTGCCGTCAGCTTATCGACATAGCCCGGAAAATCCAGCGGATTCGTTCCATGCTCTTCGGCAAACCATTCTTCAAAGCTCTGTGGGTCTAATACCATCTTCAGGCGGTTTCCGGTTTTTACGCGGAAATATGCTCCACACTCATAACAGACATAGCGGTTTCTTACTACCTCTGCTTTGTTTACCATTTTGCCACAGGCTTTACAAAGTACTTCCTCTTTCTTTTTTTCTTCCTGTAAAATACCTTCTGTGGCATTCTTTACAGCTCTATTTTCCTTGATTTTATCCAGTAATCTGCTCACTTTACTCACCACTTCCAATCGCAAATGTCAACTCTGCTGTTGCAGCTATTTTTCCATCTACTGTTGCAGTTGCCTTTCCAATTCCAATCGGTCCCTTTACTTTTATGATTTCTGTCTCTAAAACAAGTACATCCCCCGGAACCACCTTTTTCTTAAATTTTGCATTGCTGATTCCTGCAAAATATGCGGTTTTTCCTTTGAATTCATCCTGACAGAGCATTGCAACCGCGCCGGTCTGTGCCAGTGCTTCTATAATTAAAACACCCGGCATTACCGGTTCTCCCGGAAAATGTCCTGCAAAATAAGGTTCATCAAAGGTAACACATTTTTTTCCTACTGCACGAAGTCCCGGCACCAGTTCTTCAATCGTGTCAATCAGAAGAAACGGATGACGATGTGGGATGATTTCCATAATTTCTTTCGTTGTCAGTACTGACATTGTTCCCTTCTCCTTTATGCCTGATATTTTTTCAGAAGCAGACTTGCATTATGTCCGCCAAAGCCCAGTGAATTGCTGATGGCATATGGCACTTCTTCTTCATATGCCTCTTTGCAATAATTCAGATTCAGTTCTTCATCCGGTGTCTCATAACCTACGGTTGCATGAATGTAACCTTCTTCGATTTCCTTTACACAGGTCAGGCACTCGATGGCTCCTGCTGCTCCAAGAAGATGTCCAATCATGGATTTGGTGGAATTAATACGGATATCCTTTGCATGCTCACCAAACGCCAGCTTGATTGCTCTTGTCTCAAATAAGTCATTATGATGGGTGCTGGTTCCATGGGCATTGATATAAGTAATTTCCTCCGGATTTACACCGGCATCCTTCATTGCATTTATCATTGCGGTTGCTGCGCCTGCACCATCCTCTGCCGGAGATGTAATATGGTATGCATCCGAAGAACATCCATATCCGGTTACTTCTGCATAAATCTTTGCTCCACGTTTTTTGGCATGTTCTAATTCTTCCAGAATTACGATTGCGGCACCTTCTCCCATAACAAATCCACTTCTGTTTTTATCAAACGGAATGGATGCATGTTTTGGATCATCTGAAGAAGTAAGTGCTGTTAAAGATGTAAATCCTGCTATTCCAAGCGGAGTAATGCAGCTTTCTGTTCCACCTGCTACCATCACTTCTGCATCACCATACTGGATGGTACGGAAGGCTTCACCAATGGCATTCGTTCCGGATGCACAGGCGGTACTGATATTTAAGCTCTTTCCTTTTAATCCAAACTGAATGGATACATTTCCTGCTGCCATATTGGAAATCATCATCGGGACGAATAACGGATTTACTCTTCCCGGTCCCTTTTCCAATAATTTGCTATGCTCTCTTTCGATTGCCTGTAAACTTCCGACTCCGGAACTGATGGAAGTACCCACACGGTATGCATCCTCTGCTTCCATGGAAAGTCCGGAATCCTCCAGTGCTTCTCCGGCTGCCGCTACGGCAAACTGGCAAAATGCTTCCATTCTCTTTGCAGAGCGGAAATCCATATATTCTTTTGCATCAAAATCCTTTACTTCTGCTGCAAGATGACATTTATAGTCTGTTGCATCAAAATGTGTAATCTCTCCAATACCTACCTTCTGCTGCTTTACTGCAGACCAGAATTCCGGCACATTATTTCCAATCGGGGTAATTGCACCCAATCCTGTTACTACAACTCTACGATTCATGTTCTTATCCTCTCTATCTAAACAATCCATCTCTCGTCATCCGCTGTTCTTTCTAGCTTTCTCATCAGCCAGTATTATTTCTGCACCTACATAGTCATTCCGCCATCTACAGCCAGCACCTGTCCTGTGATATAACCTGCCTCTTGGGATGCTAAGAATGCAACTGCTGCCGCAATTTCTTCCGGCTTTCCGATTCTTCCAAGCGGAATGTTATGAAGCATATTTTCTTTTACCGTATCCGGTAAATCCTTTGTCATATCGGTCTCAATCATTCCCGGTGCTACTACATTTGCAGTAATACCGCGGGAGGAAAGTTCTCTCGCAACACTTTTAGTCAATCCGATGACTCCGGCTTTGGCTGCACAATAATTTGCCTGGCCGGCATTTCCGGTAATTCCGGATACGGATGATATATTGATTATCCTTCCACTTTTCTGTTTTAAGAAATAGCGGGATGTATGATGAATGGTATGGAATACACCCTTTAAGTTTGTCTCATATACTGCATCAAATTCTTCATCATTCATCTTCATCACAAGATTATCTCTTGTAATTCCTGCATTATTTACAAGAATATCCAGATGTCCGTATTTCTTTATGATATCTCTGATCATGGTCTGACATGCCTCGTCATCTGCCACATTGCACTGATAGGATTCTGCTCTGCCACCCATATCGGTAATCATTTTTACTACTTCTTCTGCCCGTTCTTTGCTGCCGTTGTAATTTACAATTATCGCTGCTTTGTCTTCTGCCAGGCGAAGTGCAATGGCACGACCGATTCCTTTGGCTGCACCGGTTACCAGTGCTACTTTATTCTCCAACATAGGCTTTATAATCCTCCAGTTTTTCAATGCTTACGGTTTTGACATCCCGGTTGATTTTACGCATAAATCCAGATAAAGTATGTCCCGGTCCGATTTCTACAAATTCATCATAACCGTCTGCTATCAGACGCTCGATGCTCTGCTGCCATCTTACAGAAGAAGATACCTGCTTCTTTAACAGCTCTTTTACCGGTTCTGTTGTGGTAACGTAATCTGCTGTCACATTGGTTACATACGGAATGCTAAATTCCTGCAGCTTTGTATTTTCCAATACTTCTGCTAATTTTTCTCCGGCTCCGGTCAACATGGCGGAATGGAACGGTCCGCTTACTTTTAACGGAACCACACGCTTCGCTCCAGCTTCCTTTAATGCTGCACCGGCTTTTTCTACTGCCGCTTCTTCTCCGGTAATTACAATCTGTCCCGGGCAGTTATAATTTGCTATCGATACAATTCCTTCGGTATTGCTGCATACTTCTTCAATCGCCTTCGCATCCAGTCCTAAAACGGCTGCCATTGCTCCTCCGGTTGGTACTGCTTCCTGCATAACGATTCCTCTTGCACGAACAACACGGAATGCATCTTCCATACTCATGACACCGGATGCAATCAATGCGCCATATTCTCCAAGGCTTAATCCTGCGCAGGCTGCCGGTTCTTTTCCGGCTTTCTTTAATGCTGCATAAATTGCTGCCTCTGTGGTCAGCATGGCAATCTGTGTATACTCTGTAATATTGATTTCTTCATTTTCTTCAAAACAAAGCTTTGCAATATCAAGTCCGGTTACTTTTGAAGCAAGCTCATATACGGCTTTACTCTCTTCACAGGCATCATAGAAATCTTTGCCCATTCCAATATACTGCGCTCCCTGTCCAGGGAACATGAATACAACCTTACTCATTTTCTTCTCCTTATTTCCGATTCATCAGACGTTCTGCTTCTGATACGATAGAAGTAATAATTTCCTTACAGGACAATTCATCCTGTATCATTCCGGCAATCTGACCTGCCATCAGACTTCCATTTACCACATCGCCGTCCATCACTGCTTTGCGGAGGGAACCAAGGGTAAGCTGTTCTAATTCATCTAATGTTGCGCCTTCTTTTTCCATCTTCAGATACTCACGACTCATCTTATTACGGATGACACGGATTGGATGTCCGGTACTGGAACCTGTTATTTCAGAATCAATGTCTTTGGATTTTATCAGCTTCTCTTTGTAGTTTGCATGTACGATAGATTCTTTAGCTGCCACAAATCTTGTTCCCATCTGAACTGCTTCTGCACCCAGCATAAATGCTGCAGCCATTCCTCTTCCATCTGCAATTCCTCCGGCTGCAATCACCGGTGCATCAATGGCATCTGCCACCTGTGGCACCAATGCCATGGTTGTAGTGGAACCGATATGGCCACCGGATTCCATTCCCTCTGCCACAACAGCATCTGCGCCACCGCGGACCATAAGTTTTGCCATAGCTACACTTGCTACTACCGGAATTACTTTAACACCTGCTTCTTTCCAGAGGCTCATGAATTTGGCTGGATTTCCGGCTCCTGTTGTGACAACCGGAACCTGCTCCTCAACTACCACCTTTGCCACTTCCGGTGCATTCGGATTCATCAACATGACATTTACACCAAATGGTTTGCTGGTGCGTTCCTTCACCTTGCGAATCTGCTCCCGAACCACTTCAGGTGGAGCACTGGCTGCACCGATAATACCAAGTCCACCTGCTTCAGATACTGCAGCAGCCAGATGATATTCTGCAACCCATGCCATTCCGCCCTGGATAACAGGCTCTTCTATTCCTAACAGTTCTGTGATTCTTGTTTTCATATTTTATTCCTCAACGCCCTTTGCTTTTAAGTAGTCAATAACATCTCCTACAGTTGCGATTTTCTCTAAATCTTCTGACGGAATCTCTACACCGAATTCTTCTTCCATGCTCATAACCAGTTCAAACAAGTCTAAAGAATCTGCTCCTAAATCATCCTTGAAATTGGATTCTGCTTTTACCTCTCCATCATAGTTTAACTGCTCTTTGATTAATTCTGCTAATTTCTCTAACATTATTTCGTTCTCCTTTTTTGTCTTTTCTTTGATAATACTTTGAGTTGCAAATATTTTGATTATCAAATTATTTGCAACTCAAAGTATATACATAAGCATTTCAGTTGTCAACTATATTTTTACCGACTCGCGTAAACTACGAGAAACACGCTTTGCGTATTTCTCGAGTTATCGCGGTGCTCGCCAAAATCTGCTGAGAAAAGAAATTCGCTCAGGCAAGCCTGGCTCTTTCTTTTCTCTCAGATTTTTTCTCGCTACTCGCGTAAAAAAGACAGTGTCAGAACTTTCTGTTCTTTCACTGTCTTATGTTAGTTACTTCTTTTATTTTTTATCACTTATGCAGCTTTTTTACGATTTGATACTACAAAGTAAACACCTACTAATAATACTCCGATGCATAAGAAGAATACCGGATTGATACCGTCACCTGTCTTCGGTGTGCTGTCCTTCTCATGGCTGCCCGAAGTTACTGTCTTACCGGAATTGCTGTTCTTGGTTGCGCCAATCACATTTCCGCCGGTCACTGCTGTGCCTCCACCGGTTACTGTAGTAGCGGAACCACTTCCGTTGTTGCTGTTGGAAGTATCTGTTGAACCATTGCTATTGGAATTATTTCCATTATCCGGAGTCGGCTGTGGATTCTCTCCTCCAAGGCTCTGGAAACTGATTCCATTTCCGGTTGCATATACCTGTGCCTGTGTTCCTGAATAACCGGAAATTGTGGATGGACTCCAGCTGCTCTGGCTTCCGATTGACGTTACACTTGCCGGAATCAAAATTGTACTGATACTGCTGCCGCTGAACGCATCTGTTTCAATGGTATTAACAGAATCCGGAACCGTCAGCGAAGTAACCGACTTGCAGTTTGCAAAAGCACCTGCTCCGATGGTTACAGTACTGGTCGCAATTTTTGCACTGGATTTTCCCTCCGGGCAACGGATTAACCTGGTCATTGCTTTGTTATAAAGACATCCGTCACTGGATGCATATGTACCATTTCCTGATGCAACACTGATGGATGCCAGTCTGCTACAGCCGGTAAATACGTTGCCTCCGATGCTGGAAACGCCAGCCGGAATTGTAATTCCGGTTAAAGAAGTACAATCATAAAATGCTTTATCACCGATGCTTCCTACGGATTCCGGAATTGTAAACTGGGATAATGAACTGCACTCTGCAAATGCCTGGGAACCAATGGATGAAATTGAAGTTCCAATAGATACACTGGTAAGGCTTGTACAGTTATAAAATGTCTCTGCCGGAATAGAACCGATATCTCCTTCTATGCTGACAGAACCAAGGCTTGTACAGTTATAGAAAACTGCGGTTCCCATTCCAGTCACATAAGATGGAATCGTTACACTTGTAATGGATGTATTGGATGCAAATACACCACTTGCAATTGTAGATACTGACTCTGGAATTGTAATTGCTCCACCGGCTCCGCTGTAGGCAACCAGTGTTCCACTGTCATCTACTGTAAATCCATTTTCATCTGTTGTCTCGTCTGCCCGGACTGTCTGTCCCGGCATCACTGCCAGCAGCAAACATACTGCTGCAAAAATAGAAAATCCTTTTTTCAATATCTGCATCTCTCATCTCTCCTAGCTTTATCTGCTTGATACATTATACTTCTTATCTGCTTACTGTACACGCTTTGCCAGTATAAACATTCTTCCGTCCTGTGTATAATTATTGCAGGTAGAAAGAGTCAGCAGCTGGTCTCCATAAGTACTGTCTATCTCTGTGCCATATACAGAAAGCTGTGCCACATTATTTAAATATTCCTGATATTCTTCTTCGGAATCTGCATTCAGAAAATTATAATACCGGAATACATTTTCATCCTGATACTGGACCTCCGATAATCCCACTTCAATGACTTCATAGACTCCTCTTTCATAAAGAGTATTAAATTCTATCGTCTTATGGGCATTGTAGAAATCTTCGTCCAGATATTTCTTTAATTCGCCAAACATCATTCCGCTTTTCATATTATGTCCGTAAATGATGATATTGGTATCCCTGTTTATGTAATCATTTCTGGCATCGATAAAAAGGGTGCCATTCAGGTCGTCATTTTTATCAAAATCATGTTTCAGATAATAATCCGGTTCTTCCTGTGAAGACTGCATGACCGGATAATCAATATCCGTATCCGGAATATGTAACCATCCGATTAATTCCGGATTTTCCGCATACAGGGAAACATAATCCTCTAACATAATCAGTGGCTGCTCTGTTGTCTCTCCTGTTTCAGTTGCATCTTCTGTGATTTCCGGATTCATCTGCTCCGTTCCTGTTACAAGGTGCTCTACCACATTATTCTGTTTCTTATTCTGTAAATCCTTAAGCCTGTTAGCAGCTTTATAATCCGCATATTCCGAAATCGCATAATATCCGATACAGGCTGTCGCAACAATGATGCATACGATGCCGACCACCTTCTGCCAGGTAAAATGAAATGGCAGCTTTGCTTCTGCTTCCGCTTCTTCCTTGGCAATTTTTTCTTCTATCATGTTCTGCGAACTATCCGCAACAATATCTGAAATGCACCAGAAGAACGATTTTCCGATTTCACTTTTAAAACGGATTTTCTTCGTGCGCATCATGGTATACAACCGGATTGCTACTTCCGGATCATAAATATCCAGTTCATCGGTAATATACTTGATTTTCTTTAAATCTTCCTGCGCCTGCCTGTATTCCCTTAAGGTTTCGAATTCATAATCACCTATTTTATAAATCTTTTCATCCATAATTTATGATTCATCTGCCTTATCTTCTCATGGTCCAGGTAGTTTTATTATAGGTCATTTTGTCATCTTTCGCAAGATTTTTCCGCAAGATATACACAATGTACCATTTCTTATTTTTATATCGTCTATATCTTGCGCTTTCTTTAGTCTAAATTGGATTTTTCCAGCAAATAACGGAACATCTGCTCCGCTGCTTCCTTATGTTCGGAGCCAAGGGCAATACCAAGAATACATTCCTTTTCATAATAACCGTGTTCAACCGGCCAGCTTCCGGCTCCAAGACGGATGCCTGCTGCAAAAGTATCTCCGGTGTCCTTATCCTCTACATAGAAGATATAATCCTTTAACTGTTCCAGCTCGTCTTTGGAAAAGTACTGCGTCAAATCTGCTATGGCACCAGACTGGGCAAGATTTTCAAAAACCATTTCATCGGCACCCAAAACATCTACTCCACCGCCTGCAATCACTGTCTGCAGGGACTGATAGGAATAGAGATTACTGGTATCTGTGCTGGTTAAATCCACATAATATGCATCATTTACCACGACCTCCTGGGCTGCTGTATCATATCCATATTGCTCCATGAATTCTGAGAAATCCGGTTCTTCATCTGCCGGCATACTCTTTGCATTTACTAATACAATCTGGGAAATATCTTCCTTTGTGGTCATATAATGATGTACCGTCATACCAATCAAAATAATCACTGCAACTACTGCCAGTATTACAAGTCTGTAATAGTCCCAGACAAATCCGATCCGCTGTTTCCAGGTCATTGTCTTTAAATCAGCTTTCTTTTCCATATTATCGCCTTTCTTCCTCTGCCGGAGCTGTATTATCTCCTGTAGTGTCATTTTCTATGGTGTCATTCTCTGCTGCATTACCCTCTGTCACATCTGTGCCACTCTCCGTATCAGCATCATTGCCTGTGCCAAGAGGTGCCACAAAATCTGCATACGGTAATTCTTTATGTAAATTTTCCATATAATCATACCAGATTTCTCCCGGATAGCTGGCTCCTGTCAGTCCTGGAAGTTCTGCCGGAATATCATATCCAACCCAGACGCTGGTGGTGTAATACTTTGTATAGCCTACAAACCAGCCATCCTTATTGGAATTGGTGGTTCCTGTTTTCGCTGCACTGGCAGTCTCGGACAATGCCATTCCCTTTGCTGTTCCTTGTGTCAGAACACCCTCTAATATATTGGTCATCCAACGGGCTGCATTGGTTTTATAAACCTGCTTTTCATCGACAATTTTCTGATAGATAGCGTTTCCGTCTGCATCCTGTATCTCTACAATGCAGGTAGGCTCCCGGTATTTTCCATCATTTTCTATGGTGGCATAAGCCGCCGCCATTTCTACCGGAGAGACTCCATTGGTAAATCCACCCAGGGATGCGGCAGGTCTTTCATCCTCCGGGGACAGCTTTGCGAAATTCATCTCCTTCAGATAGGAAATTCCTGTAACGGGAGTCATCTCTTCTAAAAGATTCCACGCCACTGTATTAATGGAATTTTCTACTGCATAACGTAAGGTTACGCTGCCAAGATACCTGCCACTGGCATTTTCCGGTCCATCCTCAATCGGTGCATCTTCCACCACAGTATCCGGGGTATAGCCCCGCTCCAGCGCCGGTGTGTATACAATCAACGGTTTGATGGCACTGCCCGGCTGCCGGTAACTCTGATAGGCGCGGTTTAGCATATGCCCGTCATATTCCTGACTTCTGCCGCCTACGATTGCCTTTACAAAACCGGTCTCATTGTCAATGCATACTGCCGCACTCTGCAATGTATAAATGCCCTCTTCATTGACATCGGTAAAATCCTGCAGCTTCTCATCCACTGCATTCTGAAGCTGCTCTTCCATATTTAAATCAATGGAAGTATAGATTCTATAGCCTCCTGTATAAAGAGACTGTTCGCAGGTTTTATACTGCTCCTGATAGGCATCTTCATAGGTCTTTCGATCTTCCTCCGAAGAAAAATCTGTCCGGAATTCAAAGCCCTGCTGCTCCATCAATGCCCGTGTTGCACAATAGCAGGCATAGGTCTCTACCGCATCATAACGCTTTGTTGGCTCTGCTGTGCTGAGTACAATCGTTTCCTGTCTGGCATCCTTATATTCCCTGCGGCTGATTTTGCCATCCTCATACATGTTTTTTAAAATGCGGTCACGTCTTCCTAACGTATTATCCGGGTTCTTATAAGGATTATACATCGTCGGATTATTCGGTATCGCACAAAGATATGCCATCTGGGACAATGACAAAAATGAAACATCTGTATCAAAATATCCCCGGCTCGCCGCCTGAATGCCATAATATCCATTTCCAAAATAAATATTATTAAGATAAAACTCTAAGATTTCATCCTTGGTATATTTCTTTTCCAGCTCTGTGGCAATGAATATTTCTTCCATTTTTCGCTGCCACGTTCTGTCATTATTTAGGAAAATGGTTCTTGCAAGCTGCTGCGTAATGGTACTTCCGCCCTGGGTTACTTCTCCGTTACGCATCATTGCCCAGACTGCACGGATAATTGCCTTAAAATCGATTCCGCCATGACTGTAAAATTTTTTATCTTCAATACTGACCATAGCTTCTTTGACTTCTTCCGGTATCTCATCACTGGTCAGATAGCTTACATCCTTGGTGCCACGAAGTGACATGATTCTCGTTCCATTCACATCATAAACCTGGCTGGTCTGCTCCGCCCGAAATGTGTCCTTCGTCGACTCTTTTACAAACCGGACTGCCTCTTCATGCATGGCACTGACCTGACTGGCATACCCGCCAAAATAGTAATACGCCAGCCCGCCGATTACCAGAAGTATCAGAACTATCTGCAGCTTTACAAAAAGCCAGAAACCACGGTATTTCTTTTTCCTTTTTTTCTTCTCTTTATGGGACATGGGATTCCTCCATATTGCTCTATTTTACACTGTTCCATAAAAAGTTACAAGGCTACTGTTCCATTTGTCTTCCTAAAAATCCCGCCGCTGTAATAGCAAGCTTGCTTTCGGTTTCTCCCATTTTTGCAGTTTCATTTTTCTCATATAAAACAACTGCTCCGATGGCATCTCCTTCACAGATAATCGTGCTGATTGCCTGGTCATGATAGTTCCCGGTATCATCTAAGGTAATTCGTACAAATTTGCTGTCTCCCTGCTGTGCAAGAATATTTTTCCGGTCTTCGATCAGTTCCTCTAACTGCCTGCTGATTGGCTTTCCTTCGAATTCCTTCTTTCCGTTTCCTGCAGCCGCAATCACATGGTCCCTGTCGGTAATACATACCAGATGCCCAGTGCTCTGTGCCAGGCTCTCCGCATACTGTCCGGCAAACTGGCTCAGTTCTCCAATCGGAGAATATTTCTTAAGAATGATTTCACCTTCCCGGTCTGTAAAAATTTCCAGTGGGTCACCTTCCCGGATTCGCAGTGTCCTGCGGATTTCCTTTGGCACTACAACTCTCCCCAAATCATCTATTCTACGTACAATTCCTGTTGCTTTCATTAAAAATTCCTCCTGTTTCCTACATACTTTCCATTTTTGTGCTGTATGGGTAGTATGTGGAAAACAGGAGGAATTATGCAAACCTTCCTCGTATTTACATTTTTAAATCACTGGTGTTTTTATTAGCCAAAATCAATCTTTTTTCATTTTTGGCTAATAGTTCATTTATCCAATAACCAATCCGCAATATCGACTATCTTGATTCCCTCATATTGATATGCATCATGTCTCGTTCTGGCAATAACATACTTAGGGTATGCATCTTTAATCTGCAGCAGTGGTGATACCTCTCTTTCAAAAGTCTTATCATCACTTATGTTATCAGATACCTGAATATAAATTTTTTCGCTACGTTTAATTGCAACAAAATCTATTTCCTTTTTATACAATATTCCAACGTAAACCTCATATCCCCTACGAAGTAGCTCAATTGCCACAATATTTTCAAGTATTCGACCATAATCCATGTTTTTTGTTCCAAGTTTTGCATAACGAAAAGTATGGTCACTCAGATAGTATTTATCATTGCTCGACAAATATTTTTTTCCTTTAATGTCATACCTTCTTACTTTATAAAATGCGAATGCGTTGCACAAATACTGCATATAAGAGCCTACAGTCGTATGATGAATTTTTTCATGCATACTTCCTAATGTATTTGTAATACTACGGGCAGATGACAAATTTGAAATATTATCCATTAAAAAGTCCACAATTCTATCCATAAGCTGCACATTCCGTATTTTGTATTTTTTTCTGATATCCCGTATAATCAGAGTATCAAATACATCAGCCACATAATCAAATTTAGCTTCCTGATCTTTATAAAGATAGGAACCTGCCATTCCACCTTCAAGCACATACTCATCTAATGCCTCATACTGATTCTTTAATTCAAAATACTCCATATATTCCCCGAATGAAAAAGGATACATTTTTATCTCAAAAGTACGTCCGGTAAATAATGTTGCCAAATCAGAACTTAGTAAAAAAGCATTAGAACCCGTAATATAAATATCATATTTTTCACTTGCATGCAGTCCATTTACTGCTTTTTCAAAATCCTTGCACATCTGCACTTCATCAATAAATACGAAGTTTTCCCTGCCTGCCACATAATGTTCATTTACATAATCATATAATGCACGATATGTTAGCAAGTCATCATAATCCGGTAAATTAAAATTAATCTGAATAATGTTGCAATCTGGAATTTCTTTTTCAACATATGTTCTAAACGCTTCCAGCAATTTAGACTTTCCACTTCGTCTTACACCTGTAACAACTTTGATATCCGGAGTTCCAAGTACATTAATTAACTTATTTAAATACTGTCGCCGTTCTATCAGTTTCATGTACACCCATCCTTTATACATATTATGTGCTTATTATATTGTGTATATTAGCCAATATCAATCTTTTTTCAATTTTGGCTAACAGTTGTAACTAAACACATATTATATATTGTGAAATTAAGTTCCTACTTACTACTGTTTTTCTCTTCTCTTTAAAATCGCCATAAATCCAAGGTATAAAATCAACTGCACAATGGATGACATCGGTGTCGCCAGTCCAATTTCAAATAAGGACGGATTCGGACGAAGACTCATAAAATAGGACACCGGAACACGGACACCAAAGGCTCCGATGATTCCCTGAAGCATGACAAATCTCGTCCTGCCGATTCCATTATAAAATCCGGTATAGCAGAAAAAGATTGCGGTAAACATGCAGTCAATGGCGTATGCCTTTAAGTAATCTGCCGCCGCCAGAATAACCGCTTCATCTGAAGAGAAAATGGATGCCAGTAAATCCTGCAGCGCAATCGGCGCTCCAAGCCTGTCATTTTCTTAAGAGATGGCTGGTTCATTTCTGCCTTTCCTTCCGGTTTAAGATTGTAAATGCAACAACACAGATGATTGCGGAAAGCAGGGAGCCTGCTGCCGTTGCCAGCCCCATCGGGAATAAGGTATCCGGGAATAAAGTCGAAGTCAGATAAACGCCCGGAATTCTTACCAGTGTAATTGCAATGATATTATGTAAAAATGAGATGCCGGATTTGCCGCAGGCACAGAAATATCCGCTGAAGCTGAAATGAATTCCTGCGAACATGCAATCCCAGACATATCCCCTTAAGTATTGACCTCCCAGACGTACCACTTCCGCTCCCGATGCATCCGATGCATCTGTAAATAACGCCACCACCGGACTGGCGAAGAACTGCATGAAGATTCCTACGATAATTCCAAAGCCCACTGTAATCATCACAGCATAGCGCAGTGTTTCATTGGCACGCTGCCTCTTTCCCGCTCCGATATTCTGTGCACCAAGTGCAGATACTGTTGATAACATGGAGGACGGAATCAGGAACAGGAAGCTTATTATCTTTTCCACGATTCCCACAGCCGCTGCATCATTTAATCCACGCTGGTTCGCAATGATGGTGATAATCATAAATGCCACCTGGATGAAACCGTCCTGCAATGCAATGGGAATACCGATTTTTAAAATCTGTCCCATTACATTTCGGTTCGGTCTGAAATCTTTTCTGCTAAGAGAAAATTTCTCCCGCTGTCTTATAATCATAACGAGGGAAATCATTACACTAATGACCTGGGCGCAGGTAGTTCCAAGAGCTGCA
>OHEL01000730.1_pt1 | contig 17772 bp, 10 predicted proteins | sample 1567251 | NCBI WGS metagenome assembly OHEL01 (sample SAMEA3879601, study PRJEB24766) | human gut metagenome | biome: human-associated habitat; feature: feces | place: USA | collected 1985/1987
TGATATGAATGTATTAGAATTAGCTTGTGGAACAGGGCAGCTATCTTTCCCATTGTCTGATTGTACTAATAGCTGGACGGCAACCGATTTTTCGGAAAATATGATTAAGCAAGCGAAAAGGAGAGGTACAACAGAAAAACTTAGTTTTTGCGTAGCCGATATCATTTCACGGGCAGACTGTCCCATTGAATTTCGTTCTATCTTCTTTGCTGTAATTTCTACAGCATCCAAAGACATACCTTCTTCATCCAAAGTTACATTAAGCTCTTTCTGCCCGGTATATTTAATCGTTTGTGTTTTATATCCTATAAAAGAGAATACAATAGACAACCCTTTCTGATCAGGGATAGACAATCTGTATTTACCATTGATATCAACGATGCAACCACCCAAAGAACGGTTCGAAGCATTCGTGACATATACATTGGCCCCCATCAACGGTTCATTAAAAACTTTATCCATTACTGTACCCGTCAACACTTGTTGCGCCCATATCGATTGTACGCAAGCCAACAGTAGCAATGTCAAGATTATATTTCGATTCCTTTTCATTTTTCTCTATTCTATATTAATTCAATAAATCCAATACACCATCTATCACGTAAGCTGCACCGTCAGCATAGATATAAGGGAAATAGGAAGTTACATTCACTTCATTGCCTTTCGCATCCCTCAACTTCATACTGCCATCTGCTTCATTGATTAGTGTAACTGTAATGCTTTCTTTCTTCCCATTTACAGTTTTGGTTCCAAATGTCGTAAGTACTTTTTCTGTCCGCTTACCTGTAACAGGGAAAGGATAATCTACTAATCCACTGGAAGAAACATCAATAAAAAGACTGGTCACATACATATTTCTTTGATCCATAGAGCCAGTTACAGGAAATCGTTTGGGACCGGTAGTCATATCTGCCATTACTGCTTCATTGGTTGGGATAAAAATGATAAAGCGGTTACCTTGTATAAAACTAAACGCATTATCTCCTTTTCCAACGTTTGATGCATTCAAATACACATTGATCCCTTTATAATCATTCATGTTTTTGTCTTGCATGACACGATCTTTAAAGTTCGCCTGTTCCGGCAATAAGGCAACCGTCGTATTATCTCCTTCCAAAGCATAGGATGCCCCGAATTCTCCGTAATCTTTTATCAGCTTCGCAGTGGGTACAGATACTTCATTACCTAATGCTTTTGAATTCCATGTAGCCGAAGAATAGATTTCATCATTAACTCTATACAGATATTCGAAATCATTATAAGAGCTATAAATTATCTCTGTACCACCATTACGAGTAGAAAGCACATTATCCATTACATGTGCACCTGCTATTTCCTGTGCCTGAGTAGTATTCAGATTACCCAATGTCCCGTCTTCAGCATTAGCAACTTGTATTTGTTCATCATTAATTATATAAGGATTTCCTTTCAAGTATTGGATGAAGTCACCATTATACTCGGTTCTTTTCAACATGTCGTCACTCGGAAAAAATATATTAAATTGAGTCTCGTTTATCGATTGGATCTTACTTATAAGACCACCCCTATGAGCTATTAAAGCAAAAATATTATAATCCTTATTACAAAGAGCCGGAGCCATCGGAGATTCAAAAGGCTCAGGAGTGATCACATTGCCCTTCATTCCCCCCAAAATACCATTTGTACAAACTTTCACATAGTCAGGTTCTGTTATTGTAGTGCCGTCATAACGATCCTCCATATTAATAATCGCAGACAGAGCAGTCGATGTCATCATTTTACCCCTATACTCTCCGGCATGCGCACTCATAAAATAATATAAAGGAACATAATTAACCTCCTCCAATGAAGAAAAAGAATTTGCCCAATATTTTCGATAGAATTCATCAATTGCTGCATTATCAGGGGCCAACACTGTAAAAGAAATAGAAGACAAATAATTTAGCTGAGCATAATCAGGAATAGAATATTCTGACAAATTCGTCCATTCACATGCTATGGAAGGTAAAGAATAATGAGAATGTACAAATAAAGAATCACCATTACCATAATCAGCTGTAGCATCTTCATCGTATTCATATTTCACAAAGCGATCATACATAGCAGCGAACTTGGTGTATTCCGAACCTTCGTGGCTCATTTCCGTATACAAAGTTTCAAGAGGTTCAAGTACCTGATCGACTACATATAAATAACCGTTATCCGTTACTATTTCATCACCGACAATGCCGGCATTAGAAATATTAAAATTATTCGTTCCACCGCCATAAGTCGATCCCGGGAACATTTTCTCATACTCATCTTTAGGCGAGCTACTCCAACCGGACAATGAATAATTTGAAATGACAGGAATAAAGCGATCCTTATGCATAATCTTACGAATAACACCGCCGTTCGCATAATCCTTCACTGTAGAGATAGCATCGCGACTTTTAGTTCTAAACTTAAAATAAGTCCCCGGATTTTCCAATTCGGCATCTATCCCATTCGGATTATAAAACATAAAGTTTTGTTTCGTATATGAATAGTAAATCAAATGATACCCTATCAACTTATCCAGTTCTGTTTGAGAAATATCCTCTACTGAACCATAATTATGTTTAGTCAAATAAGCACTAAAAGCATCATCGGTAGGCGCCATTACGGTAACAATACCTTTCCCTTTTACCAGGCTTGCATAACTACTCCGATCCACCGCTTTCATGAAAATAGAGAAATTACCTCTATCTTCCATCACTTCATAAGCATTTCCTTTCAACCAATCCGGAATCTCATAATACTTATCGATTTCTCTCTGGCAAGAGACCAGAGAGAAAAAGAAAAGACCCATTAGAAAATATTTCTTCATCTTATCGCTATTTATTTATTTCACAATTTTACCAACCCATGTCTTACCATCCAGTTGCAACATGTAGATATAGTATCCAGCCGGGAGTTTACCCACATCCTTCACGTGAGCCATTCCGCCCTGAACCATTACCTCTACTTGGTGAACAACCTGCCCGGAAGCATTCATTACCGTTATTTGAGCAGGCATATCTTCTACATTAATCACAGGAATATAAAACTCGTCAGCAAACGGCATTGGATAAGCCAATCCCGCTGCAGGAGTATCCATTCTATTAGAGTGTATGCCCGTACCCGTGTTATAGTGATCTGCAATTTCCTCTGCAGTCAATACTTCATTATAGATAGAAAGCTCATCCATCAATCCTTGGAAACCATTTTCGTAAGCTGTATTACAGTTTCCAATCGCCATTCTTTCTACCGTACCGATATTACCGGTTTTATCTGCGCCGGATGCAACTAAGGAACCATTTGCATACATTCTCAACTCCTTGGCATCAACATTGCGTACACAAACCAGATGTACCCATTCGTCATTGAAGAATTTAGCTGTAGCCCCAGTTACATTTACATCCGTCTTAGTTACATTATCATCGATAGCCCAAGTCAAACGGTCATTTTTTGAATTCTTTTGATACTGTATACCGAACCATCTGCCTGTTGCACCTTCATAACTATTATCCGCATGACTACCTTTGTGTAACAAATACCAATCGACAGAACCACCTGCCGACTTAAACCAGCATTCAATACTAAAAGACTCGTTTCCTAACTCCAATGCATCATAATGCTCTTGCACAAACGATGCATTCACAGTATTAAAGTTCACAGCATTATTCCGAACACCTGTCACCCATTCCGGAGTAAAGTTCTTGGCAACTGCTGCTGTTCCGAATTCGTTATTCAAAGAGGCACCTTCCGTTTCATCAAACGAATAATAAGCTACCTTTCCACGTTCAGGTTTTGTACCCGTAGTAAAACTCCATACATCTCCTTCATTCGCTCCTAATGCATTTTTGGCATCAATGCGCCAATAATAGGTAGTCGCAGGCTCTACATTTACAGTCGCTACCATCTGGGTAGTAGCGTCTACCACCTTCTCCATTGTAGTAGCCGATTTTCCAAGATAAACAGAATAAGATACCGTACCAGCCCATACTCCCGTTTTATTTTCCCACGAAAGACGTACCGTACTGTAATCTGAAATGGTAGAAGCATTTTCCGGAACAGGATTGATAGAAGCGACCGGCGGAATAGGAACTCCACGTGTAGTTACTTCCAATACGGAAGAGTATAATGACTCTAATTCTCCATTAACTGTTTTGAGACGAATGTAATAAGTCGTATTAGGAGTTAGTGATTCTAATTTATAAGTAGTTACATCTGTATTCAGCACAACCGGAGTAAAGGTTTTATTATCTGCAGAATATTCCAAGATAAGAGCAGTTGATTCCGATGCGTTATTCTGCCATTTAATAGAAACATTATCAGTTCCTAAACTGGATAATTGTACATTTGTAGGATATTTTACATAATCCATTACCGGACCATCAATACTATTTATGTAATTTTCAATATTCAAATATCCATTAGCGGCCATTTTTACCGCATCAGTAGGATCATTTTTATCCAACCCGTTAGCTTCTTCCCAAGCATCAGGTATTCCATCATTATCAGTATCCAGAGGACGGTTTCCTGCAAAAATATTCCCTACACCATTTGTCAATCCAACTTCCGATTCCGAATTTAACAAAGCTCCTTTAGTTCCTAAAGAAAGTAGTTCATCGACCATATAGCCATCTACTTCGTCGCGTGTCGGCAAAGAAGCTCCTGCATTTTCCACAATCCAATTATAAGCTTCTACGGCAGTAGTTTCTCCCATAATAACCGGATGCTTCTCCGCATCAGTCGACACCACTATTTTCTGATCTCCTTCCAGCTTTCGTCTGGAATAATTAGAAAAATCAAAATCTTCAGGAGATTTTACGAAAGTAACATTCAAACTCGTAGGATCACTCCCATCTCTGAGAAAATCCTCCTCCGTTGCCTCATAACCATTTAAGACTCCGTCAACATTATAATCAATCATATTGCCTTTCTGATAAACTTGAAAAGCAGGTTTAGCCCTTACAAAAGCTTTTGTTCCGGCTACCGGACCTTTTATAAAATAATTATTAGTAATTACTCCCCAAGAAGAAGCATCTGTATCACCCAGGATATAACATCCTCCATCACCCCAGTTATACACTACATTATTAACAAACTGGTTTAATCCCTTTACTTTCGGATTGCGAGTTTTATTGTCAATATATAGATTTCTATACAAACTGATTCCACCATTAGACTGTATCAATCCACCGCAAGCATGTGGCATAATTCCTTGGCCGATTATAGAGTTTTGAATCGTTATATTATAAGGTTCATACCCTTTGTCGTCCCAGTTTATAGAGAAATTCTCATCCAATCCCCATGCTGCCGAAATATGATCAAATATCATATTACTACCATTAGCAATACCTGCTGCATCTTTTCCGGAATCACCTTTCAATCCCATACGCATACGTAAATGACGAACAATGATATTATCAGACGCAGAAAAAGAGACCCCGTTTCCATATATCGTAATACCATCACCCGGTGCTGTTTGTCCGGCAATCGTTAGATTTTTAGAAAACACAAGGCGGGATTTAATATTAATAATTCCCGAAACATCAAATATAATAACACGGTTGGGCTTACTGATTGCATCACGTAAGGAACCTTCTCCGGAATCATTCAGATTAGTCACATGGTAAATTTCCGGAGATTCACTGGCTCTTGCACCTTTTGCAAAACGTCCATAACCTTCAGCGCCAGGAAAAGCCAACTGTTGTGCATACAATCCTCCTCCCATACAAAGCGGAAAGAGCAATGCGGTAACAAATCTCTTATACATAAATTTAATCATAATTTTGTGATACGCAGGAAAGAGAAGAAGATGTAGTTTCTCATCAGTACGTAATATAAGAATTAAAAAGGAAAACAAATATACGAATCAAAAGAAAGGCGGACTGAATAGATACCGCCTCTCCTTTTTTATTAGTTGTCTTACAAAATCACTTTCTTCGTTACAATACCGGCTATTGTTTTTACTTTTACAATATACATACCCTGTACTGTATTCATTGGAATTATCGAAGCATTAGTGTTAGCCACTACCTGTCCCTGAGTATTCATTACTATCACATTTTCTACACCAGCACCTTTTACTACAATGCTTCCATTCTGTGCATAGACAGCCAATTCATCAGCAACATTAAAATCTTCAAGACCCGTACCGGAACCACTACCTTTAGCTGTAATTACTATCTTATATCCCATCACCGGGACTTCTGTAGCAGTTTCTCCTTCACCCTCGGTTTTAGTTCCTGATTGATAGCTCTCCTCTGTAGCAGCCAATGTCAAACTAGCAGGGAATCCTTGAAACTCAACCTCATAAGTATCGCCTTCCGGCTTAATAGCAGCATCCAAAATAGTAAAAGAGTCACCATCTTTAATATCAAATGTTTCAGCAGCCTTTACAATAATCTTATTGCCATTAAACGTAGCAGTATTATTAGAAGTCAACTTATCATAACTTGTAGCATTTGCAAGTTCAAATTCCACCGTACCTCCATTTTTTACAGTTAACGGTGATTTTAAGCTCTGTCCCTCAATATCATCCAAAATTAATTGACCGATACCTTGACAACCAACTTCCAATGTTCCACCATCTACGATTACTTCACTTGTTATACGTCCATTACCACCACCAATAGCACCTTCATAAATAGCCATTGCAGTTTTTTCACTTCTACACAATGCAGTAATTGTCGGATCATCAACCGGAGTATTGATATAAGCACGACCTTTTTTTACATGTAAGCCCAAGAATACCTTACCCGTATCAGAGTTTTTAGTACCTGTGAAAATATAAGTACCTGTACCTTCTTTTATTACTCCAAATGCATTTTTATTTGCTTTCGTATTATCTCTCAACCAGAGAGGAAGACTTGTTACATTTGTATTTGAATTACCTATTGACCACCAAATTACCGGATTAGAACTTCCGGAACCATAACCAGAGAGGAAACCACCCTCTTCTGCATTTAACTCACCTATAGCAAAACAACGCGTACCACTAACCCCTGTTAAACCGGCATCTTCTTTCAACGTTACTTTTGTATTAACCAAAGTAGAGTCTATCCCTTCCATATCTGCTACTCCAGTAAATGTTTTTGTAGTATTGAATTGTAATCCGAAGAAAGCCGGAGCTTTACCTTCTGCATACTCAACAGTCTTATTAGCAGCAACTACAAGATCCCCTTCAAAATCATCCCAACAAGTCATGTCTTTCTTACCGGCCTTGTCATCAGTAATATATGTACGTTCACCACCGGCATAAATAACTAATGTTCCTTTTCCATAAAATTTATTAGTGAACTGAAGATAGCGACCTGCCCAAATAGAGCCCACTTTTCCTTCAGGGATACCAACAGGAACAGTAAATTGGCATGCAGGAGTAGAGATTTCACTCATAGCTACACCAATAGACCCGTTATCGAGCACAATTGTATCTCCAAAAACATTGGGAGAATCTTTTTTATCAGAATTTACTTGACCACCCCTTACAATTGTACCACCTTTCAGTTGATTGAGAACATTTAATGTTAACGTACCTGTACCTTCCTTTATCAAAGTTCCGTCTCCTACTATTTTATCCGTAGCTTTATCTGAACTATATGAAATGGAATAATTCTTATCACTATCAAATTTAATACCGCCTACTTGCATTTCACCGCTCACTTTGATTGATTCTACCGTTTTAGCATTACCATCAGTATCAGCAAACGCACCACCACCATTGAAAACTGCCATACAGCCTTCTTGCCAACCTGTAGGCAAGTAAAACCCACCTAAATCTTCTCCCCATTCAGAGTCCATTATACTCCAAATTCCAGTATTACTACCATTCTGCCAGAACAACTCCTTCGGGGCTTCTTGAGCATTAACTACAGACACAGACGCTGCTAAAAGCGCTACACTAAGAAAAGTATTCTTTCTCATAGTTTTTAAATTATTAGTTTAACAACAGTTATTTATTAGTTAAATTGATTATGATGCAAAAATACGCAGTTATCGAACACGGGGCCATATAAATTTTGGCTGAATTGATACAAAAATTGATTTTTATGATTTCATATTAAAGGAAAGGAGGGGCATACAAATCTTTTATCTTTCTATCATAGCAAAGTGTATAAACTCATTTTAGAACGTAAACCAAACATAGGAATTCAAAGAAATATAATAAAAATGACCTCAAATATCCCGGTTTTCTAACTGAGAAATATACATTCAATTATTCCTTCTTCAGATTCTAACAAACTAATCCTAACACATAAACCTCGCGTTAACAATTCACAGTTTCAAAGATTCAAGAAAGATATTGTAAAACAGCATCACCCTAATACTCAATTGCCCAATATACGTTGAAACCCAAATCAGCTCAAATATTCAAAATTTCTCCCCTCCCTTTATCTTTTAAAACTCCAATTTCAACGTAACCTGTCCATAAGGTTTCATTACCAACTCTTCACCAATCTTTTCACTATTAACCTCTCCCGGTCTACAAAGAGAGATTCTCTTAGAATTCTTATGTGGAAATAATAATTTCACATTTTCTTCTCCGTCAGATAAAGAACGAAGACGAACAATCAATACACGATCTTTGTCCAAAGATTTAAGTATTGTCGGATAAACCTTCGGATTATCAATTGCAAGCAGAGGTTGCACACATGGATCTTTATCCGCTGTTACATAAACTAAAGGTTGAGATTGTTCCAAGCCAAAACGGTTTGCTTTTACTACATCATATTCTTCATGAGATAAAATACGATATCTAAACGTTACAGGACCATCTTGAGTTAATGGAAAATTCGTATGCCAATGGTTGTTCGTCACCCACGAATAGATCGTAGAACTGGGTTCCAACTTAGTTACCCAATTACCTTGTCCACCCCACCCCATCGAAATATTGGCATGCCTGTCACCATATTCAAACAGAGGGGCATCCAAAGAACACCAAGTAACACCGTGTGTTTCATTGGAAATATCCAACCATCGTTGTAGCACAAGCCAATTTCTGTTTCCTTGTACCCATTGATCTTTTTCCACTTCCATAATTCCCCAAGGAATGTCGACACGGGTTTTAGAACCGGGAATATTAAAGTTAAAACCAAAATGTATACCGTCTTTTTCGGTCAAAGGTAGTTTATCCACTACATTATGTTATCTCTGCCCATGGCTGGTTAGCCAATAATCGAACAGAACGAGAGATGTTACGGCATCCTTTAGCCTTGGAGACCACACGTAATTCTACGGCTAACGGTCCTTTTTCTATTACTGAAATATTTGTTACCATATCTGCCAAGGGTTGGTTTTCATTCGCAGGAAGCCAAGTGAAAGTATCAGCTCCATCATTGCCCACATAATCATAACCGTTTTTTTATCAACGAAACCAATTATATTACCTGTCTTTGAATCAATGTGAAGCTTTAAAAATTCATTCTCTAAACTCCCACTATCTACTTTGCAATCTCCTGTAAGTAAACAATCACCTTCAACCACCCGGTAATGACAAGAACTTAGAGCCGGAACACCTGTTGCAAGAAATAGCAACTCACCTGTCGACAAGCGTTGGGAAAGTACCTCTTCACCATTGGAATCCAACACTTTATTTCCTTTCAGGTTCTCTGCCTTCGACAAAGCGATAATTCCATCATGCATCCAAGTATGCGTATTAATAACTGCAATGCCGCCATTAGAAGGACCCTCTTTAGGCCCCAATGCACCATCCGATTTATCAGTAATGGGGGCCAATGACTCTGCCATCATATCCTGAGACCTGTTCTCGGCTTCGTGAAAATAGGATTGTTTGACTTTCCAGATCGCATCTTGAAAATAGGGTTCAGTAGGATTCTCAAAACACCATGTATGTTCAGAACCTAAAAGTATATATCTCCAACCTTCGTCAAAATCAAATCGAGAAGCCTTCTTGCCATCCGCCAACAACGACCAAACAGTTTCTGCTTGCACCAGTCGTTCTTTTGCTGTCCTATTCTTTGATGTTAGTCCGGCAGCCGTCCCGATGCCATCTGTCCAATACTCCGTATAATCTCCGGTCACTACCGGTAACTGTTTCCCATATTTTTCTTCTATCATCGACATAATTTCATGCCCACCACTAATAATTACTTTAGGATAAGCATATTTTTCATTCCAAGCTTTTACAGCAAAAGGCACATCGGCATCCAGTGGACTATTATCCCACAAAGTCCAGGAAAGTACAGTAAAGTCATAAGGATAGTCACTATTTTCAAGTTCAACCAACTTATTCGTAAAATCAACATTGGCATTTCCTGTCTTAATAGTCAAAGGTACCTTCTCCGGATCACGCTGTCCAAACCAAGGTCGTCCGGTCGTCCAACCCTTCTGAACAATTCTTCATCTGAGCAAATACTTGTATTTAAATTCAGATAACTGGCATCTATACTTAGTTGTCCTTTTTTAATTGCATCAATAAGACCTTCCCTCTTTTCCGGATTAGATTCCCATAAACGTTCAAGTGGCCAACTAACTTCCGGATTCCACACAAACCGTGCTCCCGATAGAAAATCCTTTGTTTTTTCTGCCAACTTGATCCCTTCTATTATGTTATTTTTATGAAGCCGTTCTGCATTTTTATGCGTATTCGTATAACCAATATCACATAGGATCAATGGTTAATTTTCTCTTGTACTTTTCACCCGTATAAGTAAATGTAAAAGCAACTTCCGCTTTTTTCCCCACAGGAAGTTCTGAAGGTAATAAAAGTTCGATACGAGTAGAATCTTTCGCATCCAATACAAAATTACTCTTTTCCCTGTAACCTTTTGCAGCAACATCAACCAGACAGTTACCTTTCAGACACTCACCCTTCAAATTTATCACAACAACACGTCCGGGTGTTCCATCCGCTCTGTATCCATAAACCGATTGGACCTTGCAATCAATATCAATCAAATTCCCGGCCCAAATAGATGATGAGAACATATAATATAGTAATAAACGGAGGCAATTTATAAAAAAATTCCGCATAGCAAAGCCGATGGGCTAAAATATTTTTACACCCCAAAAAACAAACACCATTATCATTCAATATCATATTACTAAAACAACAGACAAACAGAGAAATACTTTCCCCAAAAAACAAATAAGAAAAACCTATGCGATAACTAACTCCATTTTACAACTGCATAAAATATCTTTAAAACTCAAAATGGGCAATCGGAAATATTTTTCCAACCACCCATCTTTATCCAAAATAAAATTAACGAAAAAACAGTAAAGTTTCTCCTATTCCATCATTTCTTCAACACAATCTTATCGTATTGCTCTTCAGCTTTTATTTCCGTATACTTAGGCGCATCTATCATCTCTATTAATGCACGGAGGACAGGACCTTCTCCCATCGGGTCATTTTCTTGAGTAGGACGATTATAATAATAAGCCACAGAAGGCATAATACCGGTACCAACACAAATAGCAGTAACATCACCATTATCGGTAATCTTCTTCATCATACCCTTCAAACCTTGTTCCGCTACATAAATAAAATCAGGATGCAACCAACCTTCTTTAACTCCACGAGCAATACCGAAAACAAACATGGCTGTTCCGGTAATTTCCTCATAAGAATCTTCTTTATCCAACAGTTGGTGCCACAAGCCATTTTTTCCCTGATATCGGGCTACTCCACTCGCCTGACGACGAAAATTTTCAATCACCGCATCACGCATCGGATGATCCTCAGGCATTACACTTAATAAATCGGCTTGTGCCATAAACACCCAACCGTTCGCACGACTCCAGTGAGCCACCCCATGTTCTTTTGTATCGGTGTGATAGCAATGATAATAGATATTCTTTTCCGGACACCACAAGTAACGGGTATAATTCAATACCTGATTGGCGGCATCATTAAAATATTTCTCATCACCGGTCATCTTCCCCATACGAGCAAGGAAAGAGATAGCCATAAAAGCATCATCCGCCCAAATTGTATTGACATGTGGCCAAAGCCGGGCAATCGTTCCATCCACCAGACGGGGCTCGGCATAATTCAAATGGTCGGCAGTTTCATTTACATAGCTCAAAAATGCTTCATTAGGATGCCGCATCTGTAGTTCTATCAAACTGGCCCCCATCGGTCCATTGTCATCCAGACGCTTACCACGAAAAATCATATGCCAGCTAAGTTTACGAACCGCATTCCAGCCATCATCCTTAAATGCCTGATCGTATTGGCGACGAAAGAAATCAAGGTTACCTTCATTAAACACGAAGTTCATGTTCTTCAGGACATACTTGTCATACTTCTTATCACCTACCTTATCAGCCAATTCCATCAATGCAATGTTGGTTACCCCATTTGTGTAATGCCAGTTGTTATACTTACAAGCCACTTTCACATCCATTGACAGAGGAAGTTTTTTCACCGATTTATAAACTTCTCCAGTCTTGGTGTTCTTGAATTCGTATGTAGTACTATCTAATATTCGGTCGGCAATTTTCAACGCAGCCTCTTTTGCCGTCATTTTAGTCTGAGCGGAAAGAGAAATAGTACACAAGAAAAGAGCACAAGATATAAAGATTCGTTTCATGGATTAATAGATTCTTTTTATGATTATTTAGGCAGATTAAAAGCGACTGTCATTTCATGCATTTGTTCTTGAGACATACCATCCGGAATGAAACCCATATTACGCGCATTGATATAAATCTGTGCAGATTTGCTCAACACATCAATCTGGTCGAAAGCATCCATGATATCTTCACCAACAGCACAAGCACCATGTTTTTCCCACATAACCACATCATAATCATTGAGTTCTTTAATGGTGGCTTCCGCCAATGCTACAGAACTGGGCAATGCATAAGGAATAATCCCCAAACCACGCGGACAAAAGGCCTTCGTTTCGGGTATCATACTCCAAAGCAGATTAGTCAATACATCTTTTTCCAAAAAAGGTTTGTGATGCGTCATAGCGATCAATTCAATGGGATGTGTGTGCAAAGATGCTTTATAGGTAGAGCCCTTACTAATAAGATAATTGTGCATACACAAATGCGACGGTAACTCGGAAGTAGGCAATACCGGGTGGTCGGCAATGATAACGTAATTTGCACAATCATCGAGAATACGAATAATGGAACCATGTTCCATCGGCCAACGCGCCAAATCACGCATACGTTTATTAGTTCCCTTGCAATAGAAATAACAACCTTTCAGATAAGGTAATACGGTACCAATAGATTTTACTTCACTAATAGGAGCCAAATTGCGTATTTCATCATCTACAAACTCTGTAATATTCACAACGATATTGCCACCATTACGTTCGGCCCAGCCTTTTTGCCAAAGATATCCGGCTACTTCGGCAGCCTTATTTACTTCATTAGTAAGAGCCGGACGATTTTCCAAAATTGATTTCATCTTTTTATCTACGATTTATTCCCTGTGGTCATGACCATTATTTGATCTTTATGCCATAAGTACGTTAACGATTTTCTATTTACGATTAAAATAAGAGCCTGCTTAAAATATTTTCCTCCTTAAAGTTTCTACCTGCTCAATTAAAGATTGTTTTTATATACAGACCAAAGAACAACTACTAACCGGTATTTTCAATTATAAACGGTCAGAAATCGTCCAATTGTCTAATTTATTATTTATGCTTGTGCCATCGCCACTACTATAATGGAAGAAATAAGAACAATTAACCCGAGAATCAAAACACCGATTGTCGAATTGCTTACCCCTTTCCATTCTTTCAAAAGAATACCCCAAACATTACTGAAAGTAACATTCAGCGACATCAGAATACTCCATGAAAACGCCAATAGAACAGGGCTTTCCGTCAGGAAACTTTTCCCCATTTCCAAGCCGAAGAACTGTGAATACCAAAGTACCCCGGCAAGGGCACAAAACAGCAGATTATTAACCAGTTGCCCACTCTTAACAGAAAAATATTCCTTACCGGTCTTATTCTTAATATTCTGTTGTATACAATACACTGCATTGGTGAAAAATCCCCCCAAAGTTACTAAAAATATAACCGGAAGACCAGCATACAAAGCCTCTACTCCGTTAGCAAGAGCTGCTTCCTTAATAGGTGTACCGGCATCCAACCCAAGAGCAAAACAAGCACTCATCACACCTGCCAACAAAGCAACCAGTAATCCTTTTGTCAATGCAAAATCTTTAACAGCCGCTTTCTTCTCCTCCTCAGTCATATTTTTGGAACGCAAACTTCCGGCATAACCGATAATCGCAATGCCAGCTAAAGTGATACACACACCGATAAGCAACATCAAACCATCACCATGAAACAAATCTTTTCCGGCAAAGATAGCAGGAAAGAGCGTACCGAAACCGGCACAGGTACCCAAAGCAATACTTTGTCCTAAAGCTACGCCAAGATAGCGCATACTGAGTCCGAACGTTAGCCCTCCGACTCCCCATAGTACTCCATATACCATAGCAGGTACAGCACCACCGGAGCTCCACAAATCCATCAGGCTACTCTCGGCCGGTACAGCCAACAAAGCACCCAACAAAGGAAACACGAGCCATGCAAAAATCCCTTGTACCAACCAAAAACTTTCCCATGACCAGTTTTTTACTTTATTAATAGGTACATATGAGCTACTCTGCCCAAAACTGCCAATGGCTATAATAATAAGGCCTATCAGTGTATTCATGTATTTAGTGATAAGTGATTAGTGATAAATGATTAGCGACAGGTGATGAAAGTAGTGATTGGAAATGCTACTTTCATCACTAACCACTATTCTTATTCTCTTTTCGAAGTTACCTCTGTTTCGTATTTTTCTATCTCTGCAATAAATTCCTCGCCAACCGGAACATTATTCTTCAAACAGAACATATCCCACACAGCATTCCACGGAAGCGATTTAGCCTCTTCGAGCAGAGCCAGGCGTTCGAACAACTGATCATTGGCTTCATATTCACGCAACTTGGCAATCGGTTCCAGTAATCCTTGCAAGAAACATTTCTGTGTAGCACGGCTACCAATCACATAAGCACCGATACGGTTAATGCTGGCATCAAAATAATCCAAACCGATATGTACACGGTCGAGAGCATTACAACGCACTACTTCTTTTGCCAGATCCAGCGTTTCATCATTCATGATAGTCACATGGTCACTATCCCAACGGATCGGGCGGCTAACGTGCAACATGATTTCCGGAGTATAAAGCAACAGCGAAGATATCTTATCAGCTACACTTTCGGTAGGATGGAAATGGCCGGTATCGAGTGTCACTATTTTATTACGGCTTGCACCATAGCCAATATAGAAATCATTTGAGCCTACCGTATAACTTTCCAGACCGATACCGAACACTTTCGATTCGATACAATCTTTCATATTCTTATATTCAACAGCAAAGATCTGATCCAAAGAATCTTTCAGCAGTTCGCGATAAAGCAGACGATTCACCGTGATATCCTTGCTTCCGTCGTGTACCCATAAATTCATGATACAAGGATCGCCCTGGCGCTTACCCATCTCTTCGGCAATTGCACGACACCGCTTGGTATGCTCGATCCAAAAATCACGAATACCTTTATCCGGATTCGACAATGAAAGGTTTCCACTTTTCGGATGAGAGAAAGAAGTAGAATTAAAGTCCAACTTCATACCATGTTCCGCTCCCCATTGTATCCAACTCTCAAAATGTTTCGGTTCTACCTGGTCACGATCGACAAACTGACCACCGAAATCACCATAAATTTCATGCAGGTTCAAACGGTGAGTTCCGGGAATATAAGAAGCAGCTTTCAATATATCCTGTCTCAATTCTTCTATATTACGAGCTTTTCCCGGATAATTACCGGTAGCCTGAATTCCTCCGGTCAGCGAACCACTCGATTCGAATCCCGTTACATCATCTGCTTGCCAACAATGCAAAGATAGAGAAATCTTTTGCAAATCTTCCAATGCCTTATTAGCATCGACACCTACAGCCGCATAACGTTCAACCGCTATCTCGTAAGCCTTCTTAATCAGTTCTTCTTTCATGATACTATATTTTTAAAGTGTATATAAGCTTGTCCCCAATTTTCCATATTTTGGGGTTGGTAAGTTTTCAAAGGAATAGAATTATGAATGAGCTTTCTCATTCCCGGCACATCGGCAGCTTCACCTATCGCCATAGCCTGCATCATGACGTTGCCGAGAGCAGTCGCTTCTGACGGTCCGGCTACTACCGGAATACCTACCGCATTCGCCGTAAACTGATTAAGCAATTCATTGCGGCTTCCCCCGCCTATCACATGAAGTGTTTCTATCGGCTGAGAAGCTAATCCGCGCAGATCATCCAATACTTGGCGATAACGCAGTGCCAGACTTTCAAAAATACAACGCACCACTTGTCCACGTTTCTCGGGAACTGCTTGTCCGGTAGCCCGGCAATATTCAGCAATAGCCTTCTCCATATCCGCAGGATTCGCGAAACAATCATCATCCGGATTAATCAGACTACGGAACGGCTCGCAAGCATCCGCCTCACTGATTAATTCAGGATAGCTTGTATCTCCCCAATTCAGACGGCAACGTTCCAGCAACCACATTCCACAAATATTTTTCAGCAAACGGATCGTTCCGGCCACTCCTCCTTCATTCGTAAAATTCAACTTCTCCGTTTCTTCGGTAATAGCCGGCGCATCGGTTTCTATCCCCATCAACGACCATGTCCCACTACTTAAATAAGCAAAATTCGGATTTAATGCCGGGACGGCAGCCACTGCCGATCCGGTATCATGTCCGGCTACAGCAATTACAGGAACAGCTCCCAATCCGGTTATTTTTTGTATTTCTTTTGTCAATGTTCCGACTTTCTCTCCCGGATACACAAAACGTCCGAAATGCTCTTCCGTCAAACCGACCGCTTTCAATAATTCCGGTTCCAATTTGCGGGTTTGTGCATTTACCAATTGTGCCGTACTGGCAATCGTATATTCCGTTACCATCTCTCCTGTCAGCATATAGCTCAAAGCATCCGGAATAAACAAAATTTTATCTACCGCAGCCAGCGCACTGTCATTATTGCGTCGCAAGGTATCCAACTGGAACAACGAATTAAAATTCATTATCTGAATGCCCGTTAACTTATACACCTTACTACGGGGAATGCGCGAAAATAGCGCTTCCGGCGCCCCGTTTGTTTGGGGATCGCGATAAGCATACGGCTGGCGCAACAAATGCCCATCCTTTCCGACACAAACAAAATCGACTCCCCAAGTATCGATACCGATAGAAACGATCTTCACATCTTGCTTGCCCGCAACCAACTTCAACCCATCTATAACATACTGATAAAGTGCATAAATATCCCAATAAAAGTGTCCTCCAACCTCTATGAGGTGGTTGGGAAAACGATTCACTTCTTCCAATTCTAATCCGCCCTCAGAGAAAGAGCCTAATATCGTACGGCCACTGGTAGCTCCCAAATCAACCGCAAAAAAACAATTTCTTATCATGTCCTATATAATGTTGAGCCTATTCTTTCTATAATGACGCAAAAATAAAGGATTTGTACCCTATTCACGCTGTACGTTTTGACACAAAGGATGTCTTATTTGACAATTTGATTCACTCCTTCACAAAAGCGGGTTATCAACTTTTCTCCCTTTTCATGGTGAATCGTCACATTCTTCAATGTTATATTCCGGCTATATACGAATTCGGCTCCTATTTGGGAAGTAATATCCAAGTTCTCAAGCGTAATGCCATCGATCGGCATTTCCGGGATGCCATTGAAGAAAAGCGCCCTCCGGGCATTAGAACATACCAGATTCGA
>OHEL01000735.1_pt1 | contig 17526 bp, 12 predicted proteins | sample 1567251 | NCBI WGS metagenome assembly OHEL01 (sample SAMEA3879601, study PRJEB24766) | human gut metagenome | biome: human-associated habitat; feature: feces | place: USA | collected 1985/1987
AGAATATAATCTCAGATTTCACAGCCGTTTCGGCACGAGATTCCATTTTGATGAACATTTTCAATGCAAAAGATTTCTATTGTGTATTACTGATGTGTATTTGGGGGCATTTCGTGATAAAAATAGTACATACGCATTGAAAAATACAGAAAATTCAACTATCATAAAGGGGGAAAATGATTGAACACAAACGATGACAAAATCCAATGGCATCCAGCTTTTGATGCGGCGCTGCAGATTGAGCTGGAAGATGAAGCAGAGTATCTGGAATTTGAGCCGGAACATTTGCTTTCAAAGAAACCAATGCAGATTGATGTGTTGGTAAAGAATGAGAAGGATGTAAAAATCAAAAAGAATATCGGAAGAATCTTTCGGCAGTATAATATTATTGAGTACAAATCACCGGATGACAAACTGAATATTGATGATTTTTACAAAACATATGGATATGCCTGTCTCTATAAATCCGAAACAGGTGACGTAGATCAGATACCAGCAACGGAACTGACCATTACATTTGTATGTTACCATTATCCGGTGAAAATGCTGCAAAGGCTGGAATATGACAAAAAAATGTCAATAAAAAATATAGAAAACGGTATTTACTATCTGATTGGAGATTCGATTCCAATACAGCTAATCATCATTCCAAAACTATCAAAAGAAAATAACTATTGGCTGAACAATCTCCGCAATGATTTGAAATCAGGTGGTGAAATCCGGAATTTTATCGAACAGTATGGAAAGAAAAAAGAATCAAAATTATATCAGGCACTTGCAGATACAATTATGCGTGCCAACTGGAAAGAATTAAAGGAGGAAAGGCGAATGTGTCAAGCATTACGGGAATTATTTGCGGATGATTTGCGTGAATCAGAATTGAAAGGCAGAAATGCTGGAAAACGCGAAGGAAAAATAGAAGGAAAAATGGAAGCCAAAATTGAGCTTATTATCAAGAAGTATAAAAAAGGCTGTAGTGCAGAAGAAACAGCAGATATGCTGGAAGAACCGATAAATTTGATGAGACAGATCTATGAGATGCTTGACCAGTATACGCCGGATTATGATGTTGAGAAGATTTATAAGGGACTTCTTGAAAAAGCAATATTGCCGGTATGATAAAATCGGTTTGAAACTAGTATAGCTAAAAACATTGTTTGTCAGTTGTTAAATTTTGATTTATTTTATGGGAGATGCAATAATGTCAGATAATATATCTATAATTGGTGGAGCAGACGGTCCAACATCTGTTTTTGTAGCAGGAAAACTTGGAATGAACTGGCTTAATACGTTTGGGCTTGTTTTAGTGATTCTTCTTTTAATTCCGAATATTATATATGCAGTCCGGGTGAAGAATCAGAAAAATAAATGTACCAATAAATTTATGAATATTCTGGAACAGATAGGACGTTATGGATGTATGTTTCTTATGATATTCAATATTGGCATAGTTGAATCTGGATTTCCTTCCATAAATGCGTTTATTATTTATCTTGTTGGAAATACAGTGCTAATGCTCTCATATTGGATTATCTGGATGCTTTACTTTAATAAACAGACTTACCGGGAGCAAATGGCATTGGCTGTTATACCGACTGGCATCTTCTTATTAAGTGGTATAACAATGTTACATTATTTTTTGATTATATTTGCAGTAATATTTGGGATTGGACATATCTATGTTACAAGCAGGAATAAGGTATGTTAGAACTGAATTTGTTTTGCAAAGATATTGAAAACCGGAGCCAACAACGTAATTTGGCAGATTTTGCGGCTATATTTAGAACATAAGCAGGGCATATCTCAGTGTCTATGCACAAGTCATTCATAGTGTAAATAAACGAAAAATCGTACTGACAAATATGATTTCCTTTGTGAGCTTTGCGAACAGGAATATCATATTTTGTCTGTACGATTTTTCGTTATAATAGCCAATAATATTGACTTGTTCTAGTTATCCCATAATAACCTTAACGTGAACCTCTTTTTTGCCAGCGTCCACAGGAATAAGATTTCCCTCAATCGCATTGCCATCCACGGTAACGGAAGCAACACCTTTTTCTACATGATCCGGGTTTTCAACCTCAATGTGGTAAGTCGTGCCACGGAAATCACGTTTTGCGGTGAAGCCGTCCATAAAGGAAGGAATACAAGGATCTACGATCAAACCATCATAATCAGGGCGGATACCGAGGATATACTGGGAAGCATTTAAGAATGTCCATGCAGCAGTACCGGTCAGCCAGCTATTTTTTGCCTCTCCGAAGTTTGGAGCGTCTTTACCGGCAATCATCTGGGAGTATACATATGGCTCTGTGCGATGAATTTCACTGATATCTTCGATATATGCCGGACAGGTTCTTGTGTAGACCTGCCATGCACGGTTTCCACGGCCAACAACAGTTTCTGCAATGGAGATCCATGGGTTGTTGTGACAGAAAATACCGGCATTCTCTTTGTATCCTGGTGGATAAGAAGAGATTTCACCGAGCTCAACATGATATCTGTGATAAGGTGGCTGCAATAATACAATACCGTATTTGGTATCCAGATATTTTTCAACAGATTCCATTGCTTTTAAGCAGTTGCCTTCTTTTAAGCCAATCTCTGCCATGACACAGAAACCCTGTGGCTCAATGTAAATCTTGCCATCCTCGCATTCTTTGGATCCGATTTTGTTTTTATAATGATCGTATGCACGCAGGAACCACTCTCCGTCCCAGCCGGCATCCAAAACTGTTTTCTCCATATCTGCAATGGCTTCTTCTGCAAGAGCAGCCTCCTCAGCCATGCCACGGTGTCTGCAGATTTCCACGTAATCTTTTCCATAGCGTACAAACATTCCGGCAATAAAAACAGATTCTGCATTAGGCCCTTCCGATGGACCAAAGGTCTGGAACGATTCGCCTGGCTCTGTAGAGAAGCAGTTTAAGTTCAGACAGTCATTCCAGTCAGCACGTCCGATCAGCGGAAGTTTGTGTGGACCACGGTGTTCCATGGTATAGTGGAAGGATCTGCGTAAGTGTTCCATAAGATCCGTTGCTTTGGAATCATCATTATCATAAGGTGTGCGCTCATCCAGAATGGAGTAGTCGCCGGTTTCTTTGATATAGGCGGCAGTTCCGGCAATAAGCCACAGTGGATCATCGTTAAAACCGCTTCCAATGTCCGAGTTTCCTTTTTTTGTAAGTGGCTGGTACTGATGATAAGCGCTTCCATCTTCAAACTGTGTGGAAGCAATGTCTAAAATTCTCTGACGTGCGCGGTCTGGTATCAGATGAACAAAGCCCAAAAGATCCTGACAGGAATCACGGAATCCCATTCCACGTCCGATGCCGGATTCGTAATAGGAAGCAGAACGGCTCATATTAAAGGTTACCATACACTGATACTGATGCCAGATGTTTACCATGCGGTCAAGCTTTTCCTCTTTGGAAGAAACAGTAAAATGGCTGAGCAGTTTTTCCCAGTAAGCTTTCAGATCAGCAAGTGCCTGGTCTGCTTTTTCTGTTGTGTTGAATTTTTCTAATAATTTTTCAGCAGGAGTGCGGTTGATGATACCATCTTCCGGTCTGCCAACCCATTTTTCTGCTGCCGGATTCTCCACATAACCGAGAACAAATACATAGGTTCTGGATTCGCCCGGAGCAAGGGTTACATCTAACTGATGGCTGCCGACCGGAGCCCAGCCGCTTGCAACAGAATTTTTGCAGGAGCCGGATACGACAACTTCAGGAGCCGAATTTTCACCGTACGCACCAAGAAATGCATCACGACTTGTATCAAATCCGGCAATCGGAGCATTGACGGAGTAAACAGCGTAATGGTTTCTTCTTTCCCGGTACTCGGTTTTATGATAGATGGCGGAACCATGGATTTCAACCTCTCCGGTGGAGTAGTTACGCTGGAAGTTTGTCATATCGTCCATTGCATTCCAGAGACAGAACTCTACATAAGAAAAAATGGAAAAATGCTTTTCTTCTTTACTGTGGTTGGTCATGGTCAGCTTATTGATCTCGCAGGTGCTTCCAATCGGAACGAAGTCTGTCAGCTCTGCGGCAAGATCATTTTTGCTTCCTTTAAAAATGGAATAACCGATACCGTGATGACATTCATAGGAATCCAGATCAGTCTTGGTTGGCATCCAGCCCGGATTCCAGATGGTATTTCCTTCTTTAATATAGTAGTAATGTCCGTTGCTGTCTCCGGGAACATTGTTGTAACGGTATCTGGTAAGACGTAACAGCTTTGCATCTTTATAAAAGCTGTAGCCGCCGCATGTGTTTGAAACTAATGAAAAGAAATCTTCACAGCCGAGGTAATTAATCCAAGGCAGTGGTGTTTTTGGGGAAGTGATGACATACTCTTTTGCATTATCATCGAAATATCCGAATTTCATATAAATCCTCCTTGTTTTGCGAAGCAAAATCCGAGTTCCTCTGAACGAGGAGAGGATTTAGCCTCCTTGTTTTGCATATTACTTAACGAAAACGATTAAGTAAATATTCCTTATCTAAAATTATATCTTGCAGAATTATAAAAATCAACAAAAAATCCTTTAAAATAAGCAAAAACAGCACTTTCAACAAAAATTACAGCCTAATATGGAAGAAAGCAACAAAAGAGGGTTAAGCTGGATGATTAAACTTAAAATACGAAAACGTATAAGACTTTGCTGCGCAAACGGTTAAAAAACATAAGTAATCATAAAAAATGCACAAAAAATTAGAGAAAAAAATGTAAAATTAGCCGAAATGTCAAAAAACTATTGCAATCCACTTGTATAAGAGCTATATTAAAGGTGCGAAAACGATTAAGTAAAAACTTCGAAAGACTTAAGCAGCAAGACAACAGGTCATACATAATAAAGTCTGGAAGAAGTACCTGGAGGATTCAATGGTATCTTTAAAAACAATTGCCGAAAAGTGTGGAGTATCAACTGCCACCGTCAGTAAGGCATTAAATGATCAAAAAGATATCAGTGAAGAGACAAAGAGTCGTATCCGGACGGTAGCAGAGCAATTAGGATATTTCCCGAATGCAGCAGCAAGATCACTTAAGACCAACCATTCATACAACCTCGGAGTTCTATTTGAAGAGGAAGCAGGAAGAGGTTTACAGCATGAATATTTTTCAGGAGTATTAAATGGTCTGAAAGTTCAGGCGGAGAAGCAGGGTTATGACATTACATTTATCAATACCTGTTTTGAAAACCGGAAGATGTCTTATCTGGAACATTGCAAATACCGGAATTTTGAAGGAGTTGCAATTGTGTGTGCGGATTTTAACGACGCTGGCGTCATGGAACTGATGAATAGCGAAGTACCGGTTGTCACCATTGACTACCTGCATCACAACTGCACGGCGGTCAGCTCGAACAACATTCAGGGCATGGAAGATCTGGTCAGATATATTTATTCTCAGGGACACAGGAGGATCGCTTACATCCACGGACAGCAGAATGGTTCGGCAGTTACCAAAGACCGGTTGACAAGTTTTTACCGGACAATGGATGAACTGAAGCTGGAAGTCCCGGATGAGTACATCCGTACAGCAGGTTACCTGGAGACAAAGGAAGCGGCAAAACAGACGAAGGAACTTCTGAATCTGGAAAATCCGCCAACCTGTATCATTTATCCTGATGACACCGCACTGATCGGTGGAAGAAATGTCATTATAGAGATGGGACTTCGGATACCAAAAGACATTTCGGTAGCAGGATACGACGGAACAAGGATGTCACAGCTTTTGCATCCGAAGCTTACCACAATTAAGCAGGACACAGAAGAGATTGGCAGAGAGGCTGCAAAACGGCTGATCGGTTCCATTGAAAAACCAAAAACAACTCTCTTAGAGAGAGTCGTTATAGAAGGAATCCTCATACCGGGACAATCGGTAGGAAAGATTCCGGAACAAAAATAACAATGTAAACAAGGCGGAAGCCAAAAAATTAAGGAGGAGGGTTTTCTATGAAAAAGAAAATCATTAGCGCATTATTATGTGCATCCATGGTAGCAACTATGGTAGCAGGATGTGGTGGATCATCAGACACAACATCCGCAGACAACAGCAACTCAGGTGTAGCAGCAACGGCAACAGAATCTGGATCTGATGCAGCGGAGACAGATACAACAGGTGATGAGGGAAAAGTTTTCAACATTTATTGCTGGAATGAAGAGTTTAAGAGCCGTCTGACAGATCACTATCCTGGATATGAGGAAGTGGATGCTACATCAGGTAAGATTGGGGATGTTACCGTAAAATGGAACATCACACCAAGTGATGACAACGCATATCAGAACAATCTGGATGCAACATTATTAAAACAGGAATCAGCAGCAGCCGATGACAAGATTGACTTATTCTTAGTAGAAGCTGACTACGCACTGAAATATGTCGATACAGATTATACAATGCCGATCGCAGATCTTGGAATCACAGATGCAGACCTTGCAAACCAGTATCAGTATACAAAAGATATCGTTACAGATTCTAACGGTGTATTAAAAGGTGTTTCATGGCAGGGCTGCCCGGGCGTATTATTCTATAACCGTGATGCAGCAAAAGAAGTTCTTGGAACAGACGATCCTGACGAAGTTCAGAAATATGTTTCAGACTGGGATACTTTCAATGATACAGCAGAGACAATGAAAGCTGCCGGATACAAGATGACATCTTCTGTCAATGATACTTACCGTGTATACTCTAACAACGTTACTTCTAAATGGGTAGAAGATGGCAAGATCAATATTGATGATAACATTATGAAATGGGTATCTGATTCAAAAGAGCTTTATGATGCAGGCGAGACAGAGACATATGAACTCTGGGGCGATGACTGGAAGAAAGGTTTCTATCCGGAAGGAAAAGTATTCTGCTACTTTGGACCGGCATGGTTCGTGAACTTCTCTATGGCAGCCGACACCGAAGGATCTATCGGTTACAACGGTGGATGGGGCGCTACACCAGGACCTCAGGGATTCTATTGGGGCGGTACATGGATCTGTGGAGCAACAGGTACAGATAACGCAAGTCTTGTAAAAGATATCATCTTAAAGATGACAACAGACGAGACGATCATGAAAGATATCGTAGTAAAAGATGATGACTTCGTTAACAATAAACCAGCTATGGAAGCAATGGCAGCAGATACAAGCTACCAGAGTAAAGTATTAGGCGGACAGAACCCATTGTCTATGTACTGTGCAAGTGTAGAAAAACTTGATTTAAGCAACCTTTCTGCATACGATCAGGGATGTAACGAAGAGTTCCAGAACGCTATGAAGAACTACTTTGAAGGCAATGCTTCACTTGATGATGCACTTGACTTATTCTACAAAGCAGTTGTTGAGAAATATCCGGACTTAACATACTAAAATAATAAGCCGCGCCTGCCAGACCGGCGGGTGCGGCTATCTTTATATCTATCTCCGGACGGAGAGAAAGCAGTCAGCGGCGTAAAGCGCAGAGCTGACAGCAGATTTGCACAAAAAGATGTCCGTGAAGGGATGCTGTGAACTCTGTGAAAAATAAAAAGAAGGGGGCAAGAGGCGTTATGAAGAAGAAAAGCAGTAAAGCAGTCAGATATAACAAATGGGGTTACATTTTTCTGATTCCTTTTATTCTGGTGTATGTTGTATTCCAGCTTATACCACTGTTTAATACCATTTATAACAGCTTTTTTGAAAATTATTTATCGGGTCTGACACAGATCGGACCCAACTTTGTGGGACTGGAGAACTACAAAACGCTGTTTACACAGGGCGATATCTGGATTTACGCAAAGAATACCATGATTTTATGGATCATGTGTTTTGTGCCACAGATTATTTTGTCATTACTGTTAGGTGCATGGTTTTCTGATGTGCGTTTGAAATTAAAAGGAAGCAGATTTTTCAAGACCGTGATCTATCTGCCAAACCTGATCATGGCATCCGCATTTTCCATGTTGTTCTTTACACTGTTCTCAGATGGTGGACCGATCAACTCGATTTTAATGCAGATCGGAATCATTTCAGAGCCATATAAGTTTCTGGCAAACACAGGAAGTGCGAGAGGGCTGATCGCCCTTATGAACTGCCTGATGTGGTTTGGTAATACGACTATTCTTTTAATGGCAGGCATGATGGGTATCGATACTTCCCTATTTGAAGCGGCAGAAGTGGATGGAGCAACTTCCACACAGGTATTCTACAAAATTACATTACCGCTGCTCCGGCCGATTTTAGTATATGTTGTGATCACATCGCTGATCGGTGGATTACAGTTATTCGATGTACCACAGATTTTGACCAATGGTACCGGTGATCCAATGAGATCGACCATGACATTGATCATGTTCTTAAATAAACATCTGTACAGCAAGAACTACGGAATGGCTGGTGCAGTATCCGTAATCCTGTTCATCATCACCGCAATTTTAAGTCTTATTGTCTTTAAGGTAACTGGAAACGATAAGAGAAAAGCATGAGTAGAATAGAAAGGTGAGGTGTTATTATGAACGAAAATAAAAATCTGAAAAAAGGACTTGGAATCCATGCAAGAAGATTTATCGCTTATATAGTCCTGATTCTTGTTACATTTGCCTGCCTGTTCTGGTTCTATGTGCTGTTCATTAACGCGACCAGATCGAACGGTGAACTGCAGGCCGGATTTACACCACTGCCAAGCACACATCTGCTGGAAAACTGGAACAATCTGGTACACGGAACACTTCCGGTATGGCAGGGTATGATAAACAGTCTGATCGTATCGGTACTGTCAGCAGCGTTATGTACTTATTTTTCAACCATGACAGCTTATGCGATCCATGCATATGATTTTAAACTGAAAAAATACATCTATGCATTTATCTTAGCAGTTATGATGATCCCTACACAGGTAACTGCACTTGGATTTGTAAAATTAGTCGGTACATTAAAAATGGAAGATACATTTATCCCTTTGATCGTCCCAACGATCGCTGCACCGGTCACATTCTTTTACATGAAACAGTACATGGAAAGTACATTGCCGGTATCTCTGATCGAGGCAGCCAGAATTGATGGTTCCGGTGAGTTCCATACATTTAACAATATTGTACTTCCATTAATGAAACCTGCCATTGCAGTACAGGCAATCTTTACATTTGTAAGCAGCTGGAATAATTATTTTGTACCGGCTTTGATCTTACACAATGACAAGAAAAAGACACTGCCAATCTTAATCGCACAGCTTCGTGCAGCTGACTGGCTGAAGTTTGATATGGGTCAGGTTTATGTGATGATCGCATTTTCTATCTTCCCAGTTATTATCATTTATCTGATCTTATCCAGACACATCGTACAGGGTGTTGCCCTCGGCAGTGTAAAAGGATAAATTAGAATATAGCTACAAATGAAAAAACCTTCCCTGAGAACCGTCGTGATTCCCCATATCACGGCGGTTCTCCTTTGATGTAGCAGAAAAAGATTACAATATTAAAAAACATCAGAAAAATTATCTGAAATAATCAAACATAGGCTCTTTTTTTCCAGTTGCTAATGTGCTATAATAGGCACAGATTTTGGAAAAAAAGAAATGGTTGAGAAGTGAATCTGCACAATCCTTTCAGAACGGAGGAAGACATGACAGAAGGCGGTTTTTTAGTTTTCATGGGAATTTTATTACTTTTGGTTGTCATCGTTGTTGTGATAGCGGTTGTTTCATCTGTGGCAGGTGCGGCAGCAGCAATCGTTGATGATGAAGACAGCGAAGATGAATAGAACAGGGTGAGAACAGAATAGTGGGGCGGTACTTTTGTGCCAGTCCCCTTTTTGCAGGTCTTATGGATACTGCGAAATGTCCCGAGATCGAATCATAAGAAAGGAGACAGAGATTATAATGCAGTTACTTACATTTTTGTTAAATGGAGTGAAGTTTGGTATTCCTGTCAATGATGTGGAATCCATTGAAACAAGAATGAATGTGGTGAATATTCCAAATTCACTGCCACAGGTTCATGGGATCATGAATCTGCACGGAGAAGTTATTGCAGTGTACAGTCTGGCAGAACAGTTTCATTATCCGGAACAGGAAATCAACAATATCATCGTTGCATCCATGAATGGTACAAAGATTGGGCTTGAGGTTGGAAACGTGGATGAGATTATTGATGTCCCGGATGAGAAGGTTATTTCCATGCCAGTCATTATGAAAGCAGTAGAAAATTGTTTTGATGAGGTTGCTTCCTATGCAAAAGAACTGATCGTTCTGATTGAGGTATCAAAGCTGATGCCGGAAGCAGAGCAGCAGGCAATACAGAAATTGGTAGAACAACAGTCATAAACAAAAAAGAGTAAAGCCTCTGTTATTATATATTGGAAAGATACAGTCTCGTGGGATGGAGTACCGATAGGTACTCCATTTTTGCGTAAATAGGAAATTTTGTTCCATTTCTAAAATAATTCTAAATTCTGTCCGATTTTCCTTGCATTTTGATGAGAGAGGAGTAAACTGATTTTTGCCGACCGACCGGTCGGTTTTGGCTTGCGGGAATGCAATAGCCAATCAGACATATAATTTTTCAGGAGGAACGAGAATGATCCCAAAGTATAGTGTAAAACGTCCGTACACAGTGTTAGTGGCTGTTGTACTGGTGATCGTTTTAGGAGTTGTTTCGCTGACGAGGATGACAACAGATCTGCTGCCGGCAATGAATCTGCCATATGTGATCGTTGTCACGACGGATGTAGGGGCAAGTCCGGAGGAAGTGGAAAAGGATGTGACATCGCCAATCGAAGCGGCAATGGCAACGACTTCCAATATTAATAACGTAAGTTCCATGTCCTATGATAACTATTCTATGGTTATTTTGGAGTATGAGCAGAGCACGAACATGGATTCTGCTATGATTGAGATTCAGCAGCAGCTGGATCAGTTGACCGGACAGTTCCCGGATTCAGCGGGCTCACCGGTCATTATGCAGATCGATCCTGATATGATGCCGGTCATGATCGCATCTGCGGATGTGGATGGTATGGATCAGGCAGAGGTATCTAATTATGTGGACAATGAATTATTACCACTGCTTGAGAGTATCGAGGGTGTGGCATCTGTGACGGCAACAGGAGTGCTTGATACGGATCTTCAGGTCACTATGAACCAGGAGAAAATAGATGCTTTAAACGAACAGATTCTGAGCAAAATAGATGCCCAGTTTACAGATGCACAGGCAGAGTTAGACAAGGCATCTTCCCAGATCGACAGTGGGAAAAAGAAGCTTTCCGATAGTGAAAAAGAGATGGGAAGCCAGCTTGGAGCAGGTGAAAATGAGATCATTAATAATAAAATCCAACTGTTTAACACCGAAGCAGATCTGACCACACAATTATCAGATCTTCAGAAATCACAGTCGTCCATGGATGGTGCAATCAAGTCGTTACAGTCAGCTTATGATGGAGCAACGCAGTTACAGAGCGCGATTGACGGTTTACAGAAAGCAAAAGACGGTGTCAGCCAGGCGAAGAGTGGGGCAAAGCAGTTATATCAGGCGCACGATGGTGTAATGGCAATTTTAACAGCAAAAAATCCAATGACAGGTGCAGACATGACAGTGGAGGAAGCGCTTGCAGCAGCGGTTCAATATGGTCAGATGACACAGGAACAGGCGAATCAGTTGGAAACAGTGATTTCAACTTTACAGGCAGATCCTAAAATGTTAGAAGCATATAAAAATGCGGCCAGCGAATCCGATTTCGTCGCCTACATGGAATCCACAGCCATTGCCCAGATCAATGCACAGGCAGGGACTTCCTATACAAGTGAGAGTGACATTGCCAGCCAGATCGTGACATTACAGTCCAAACTGGATGATATCAATGTGATGCTGACGAGTCAGGCATCCTCTTTTGCAGATGCAGGCGTGACGTTGACTTCTTACAAAGACATTCCTGCTGCAATCTCAAAATTAAGTGAGAGCAAGACGCAGATTGCGACGGGAATTGCGACGATCGAGTCTGCCCAGACACAGGTGGCAGACGGTAAAACATCTTTAGATGACGCATTAGTGACTTTAAATGAATCCCAGATATCCGGTATCATGGAGATGAGCAAGGGATATGCGGATCTTGCTGTTGCAGCAAATAAGATCGAAGAGGGACAGAGCCAGTTAGATGATGCAAAAGAGCAGGCAAAAGATTCAGCGGATCTGAACACGATCCTCACAATGGATACCTTAAAAAATCTTCTGACAGCGCAGAACTTCTCCATGCCGGCAGGTTATGTGACAGAGGGGAACGAGCAGTATCTGGTGCGAGTCGGAGATGAGGTGACATCCAAAGCAGATCTTGAAAATCTCGTTCTGATGGATCTTGGTATGGATGGTATCGAGCCGATCAGACTGTCAGATGTGGCAGATATCGAATACATTGACAATTCCGGAGATTCCTATTCCAAAGTAAATGGAAATCCGGCGGTGATGCTTTCGATTGAAAAGCAGACCGGCTATTCCACCGGAGATGTGACAGACCGGTTATTGGACAAATTTGACAGTCTGGAAAAAGAAAATACAGCGTTACATTTGAGCGTTCTCATGAATCAGGGAATTTACATTGACATGATCGTGAAATCAGTCGTAGAAAACATAATCGTGGGAGCCATCCTTGCAATTATTGTATTGTTATTATTCTTAAAAGACATCAAACCTACACTTGTAATAGCATGTTCGATCCCGCTCAGTGTTGTTTTTGCAGTGGTACTGATGTACTTTACGCATATTACGTTAAACATCATTTCGCTGTCGGGTCTGGCACTCGGAATTGGTATGTTGGTGGATAACTCCATTGTCGTGATCGAGAACATCTATCGATTGCGGGGAGAGGGATATTCCATCCGGAAAGCAGCCGTGGAAGGTGCTTCACAGGTGACAGGAGCGATTACAGCTTCCACACTTACAACCGTCTGTGTATTTGCACCGATTATTTTTACAGAGGGTATCACAAGACAGTTATTTGTTGATATTGCGCTGACAATTGCATTTACGCTTGCAGCCAGCCTGCTCGTGGCATTGACTTTCGTGCCGATGATGGCAGCAGGATTATTAAAAAATACAAAAGAGATCAGGCATAATTTCTTTGACAAAGTAAAAGAGGTTTATGGAAAAATTTTAGCTGTATGCCTGCGTTTCAAGCCAATCGTATTTATCGCGGTGATCGTTTTGCTGGGAACAAGTGTTGTGGCAGCATTCTCCAGAGGATATTCTTTCATGGATATGAATATGGAGACGAACCAGATCAGTGCGACGATTTCAGCAAAAGAGGATGAGACGCTTACTTTTGATGAACTGACAGAAATGGCAGACGAAGTCGTGGAAAAAGCATTGACGATTGATGGTATTGAGACCATTGGTGCCATGGCAGGTGGAAGTGCTCTTTCCATGATGGGAAGCAGTTCTACAGACAGTATTTCCATGTATATGATTTTGGATGAAGAATCTGATGTGAGCAGCGCAGATGTGATCACACAGTTGGATGAACTGACCAAAGATATGGACTGTGAGGTGACAACGGATACTTCAGCTTCCGATATGACAGCGTTAATGGGAAGTGGACTGACGATCAATGTAAAAGGAAATGATCTCGATAAACTGCAGGAACTTGCAGGCGAAGTTGCAAAAGTCGTAGAGAACACCGAGGGAACTGTGGATGTGGATGATGGACTTGCCAATACGACACCGTCTTTCACCATTTCTGTAGACAAGGAAAAAGCTGCGAAATATGGCATGACCGTTGCACAGGTATTCCAGCTTGTTTATGGTGAGATGGCATCCTCAACATCTGCAACGACAATCTCTACCGATGTAAATGATTATCAGGTTTATGTACAGAGCGAGGAGCAGTCCGATGTTACATTGGCTGATATCAAAAACCTGACCTTCACCTATACAGACAGAGAAGGAAACGAGACAGAAACAGCACTTTCTGATATTGCACAGTTTGAGGAAGGTTACACCTTAGGAACGATTAATCGTGATGCGCAGACCAGATATATCAGTGTGACCGCAGGAGTGGATGATGACCATAATGTCAGTCTGCTGAGTAATGAGATCCAGAAAGAGTTAGATAAGATCGATCTGCCGGAAGGATACTCCATTGAGATGGCAGGTGAGGATGAGATGATCGCAGATGCGATGAATCAGTTGTATCTGATGCTTCTTTTGGCAGTTATCTTCATTTACCTTGTCATGGTAGCACAGTTCCAGTCACTGTTGTCGCCGTTTATCATTATGTTTACAATCCCGCTGGCATTTACAGGTGGTCTGTTCGCACTTTACTTTACCGGCAATGAAGTCAGCGTTGTGGCAATGATCGGATTTGTCATGCTTGCCGGAATTATCGTAAATAACGGTATCGTTATGGTAGACTTTATCAACCAGCTCCGCTGTGGCGGAATGGAGAAAAAAGATGCCATTATCGAATCAGGAAAAACGAGACTCCGTCCGATCCTTATGACCGCACTCACCACGATCCTGTCCATGTCCACGATGGCAGTCGGACTTGGAGAAGGTTCAGAAATGATGCAGCCAATGGCGATCGTAACGGTTGGCGGTTTGTTATATGGTACACTGTTAACTCTGATCGTTGTTCCATGTATTTATGATGCATTTAACCGTAATAAGAGCATGGTCGAGGAGGACTTATAATGGACGAGCAGAAACTGATACAGGATCCATCACAGAAAGTGCTTGCCCTGTATCAGGCAGTCATTGAGTTCATTAATGAAGGTTGTGATATCAATACTTTAAAAGTAGCTGATATCACAGGCCGGGCAGGCATTGGAAAAGGAACAGCATACGAATATTTTTCTTCAAAGGAAGAGATAATCTCTTCTGCAATTTTATATTATGTGAAAGTGTGCTTTGAAAAACTGCAGGTAATTTCTACAGATAACAGAACGTTTCAACAGAAAATTAACGAGGTCATGGATTTTATTGATGAGCATGTAAAAGAAAAGCAGGGTGTCTTTTTCCTGATAAAAATGGTATTGGAATCATACGAGATACCAAAGAATCTGAAAGATGAGTATGAGCGTATGAAACACCAGTGCTGTGATAAGGAGAAAAACGAGATTATCGACTGCATTGTGGAGGAGGGTGTCCGCGAAGGTCTGATCCGGGAGAAGAATGTTTTCCTGCGAAGAGCCGCGGTCGAAACCCAGCTTTCGGTCTATTTTATGTACCGCATCGCAGCAGAGAAAAAAATGGAGCTTGACCTGGAGGCAGATTCTTTGAGAGAATATATCTATCAGAATATATTGAAATTATTAGGATAGAAAGAAGGAACAAATAAATTAAAATCACATATAAAAAAATCAGTTGACAAATGCCACGTTAGCTTTTATGATGAGAAAAGATATAAAAAGGTGATGAGAAAGAGGAGTACACACAGACACCTGAAAGAGAATGGCATTCACCGGCTGAGAGATGTCACCAGAACATGTTGTGTGGAAGGTAGCTTTTGAACCGTCGCGCAGAACCTGTCTGTTGCAGATAAGTGGCAGAACTTGCAAGTTGATCATGCGGAGAAAATTTTCGTATATCGCCAGAAGCAGTCAGAAGTAAGCGAGAACGAGTTGTCCCCGTTACCGGACAGTGGCTTAGGAATGAGCCGGCAGAGATATGTTGTTTTTACAACATAACAAAGGTGGTACCGCGTTGACACGCCCTTTGCATCCGTATGGATGTGAAGGGCTTTTATTTTTTTAAGAAAGGAAAAAGACAAATGAAGGAATTAGCAAAGACCTATGACCCAAAGGGCATTGAAGAACGCCTTTATAAAAAATGGGAAGACAACGGTTACTTCCATGCAGAAGTAGACCGCAGCAAGAAACCATTCACGATTGTGATGCCTCCACCAAACATTACCGGACAGCTTCACATGGGACACGCATTAGACAATACCATGCAGGATATTTTGATCCGCTACAAGAGAATGCAGGGTTACAATGCATTATGGCAGCCTGGAACTGACCATGCTTCGATTGCAACCGAAGTAAAAGTGATCCAGTCCTTAAAAGAAAAAGGAATCGACAAGGCAGACCTCGGAAGAGAAGGTTTCTTAGAGAAATGCTGGGAGTGGAGAGAGGAATACGGCAATCGTATCATCAACCAGTTAAAGAAAATGGGATCTTCTGCTGACTGGCAGAGAGAACGTTTTACCATGGATAAAGGATGTTCTGATGCCGTACAGGAAGTTTTTATTAAATTATATGAAAAAGGATATATCTACAAGGGTTCCCGTATCGTAAACTGGTGCCCGGTTTGTAAGACATCCATTTCCGATGCGGAGGTAGAGCATGAGGAGCAGGACGGATTCTTCTGGCATATCAATTACCCGGTAGTTGGTGAGGAAGGAAGATTCGTAGAGATCGCAACGACAAGACCGGAGACTTTATTCGGAGATACTGCAGTTGCTGTGAATCCGGATGATGAGAGATACCAAGACATCGTTGGAAAAATGTTAAAACTTCCGATGACAGACCGTGAGATTCCGGTGATCGCTGATCCATATGTAGACAAAGAGTTTGGAACCGGATGTGTGAAGATCACACCAGCCCATGACCCGAACGACTTTGAGGTTGGAAAACGCCACAACCTGGAAGAAATCGTTGTCATCAATGACGATGCAACCATGAACAAGTTAGCAGGAAAATATGAGGGAATGGACCGCTACGAGTGCAGAAAAGCATTAGTAAAAGATTTAGAGGAAGCGGGACTTTTAGTAAAAGTTGTTCCACATTCCCACAACGTAGGTACACATGACCGCTGCGGCACAACCGTTGAACCAATGATCAAACAGCAGTGGTTCGTGAAAATGGACGAGATGATCAAACCGGCAGTTGAAGGCGTAAAAAATGGTGATATCCAGTTACTTCCAAAACGTATGGAGAAAACATACTTTAACTGGACTGACAATATCCGTGACTGGTGTATTTCCAGACAGTTATGGTGGGGACACAGAATCCCGGCATACTACTGTGATGAGTGCGGTGAGATGGTTGTTTCCAAAGAAGCACCTCACAAGTGCCCGAAATGTGGATGTACTCATATGACTCAGGATCCGGATACATTAGATACATGGTTCTCCTCTGCATTATGGCCATTCTCAACACTTGGCTGGCCAGAAACAACAGCCGATCTAGAACGCTATTTCCCAAATGATGTATTAGTAACAGGATATGACATCATCTTCTTCTGGGTAGCTCGTATGGCATTCCAAACACGCTACTGCATGAAGAACCGTCCATTCAAAGACGTATTGATCCATGGTCTTGTTCGTGATACGCAAGGACGCAAGATGTCTAAATCATTAGGCAATGGTATTGACCCAATGGATGTGATTCAAGAAAAAGGTGCTGACGCCTTACGTTTCTTCTTAACAACAAACTCAACACCAGGACAAGACTTACGTTTTGATGAAACTAAGATGGACGCAAGCTGGAACTTTATCAATAAGATCTGGAATGCAGCTCGTTATGTTCAAATGCAAATTGGAGATACAAAACCAGAAC
>OHEL01000764.1_pt1 | contig 17072 bp, 17 predicted proteins | sample 1567251 | NCBI WGS metagenome assembly OHEL01 (sample SAMEA3879601, study PRJEB24766) | human gut metagenome | biome: human-associated habitat; feature: feces | place: USA | collected 1985/1987
TGGCAAAGTGCGGATGATCGTAACATAAATCCTTATGCTCACAAGCCGTCAGTCCCATCCATAAAAATATGAACACCAGACTAAAGCGTATCAGTATCACTGCCTGCCTCCTTTCTTCTCGTTGTAGTTGCCACGGCCCAAGAGCCATACGAGCGAAATCTCCGCCTCCGTGAGACCAAACCAGTGGCGCCGTCGGGTCTCCTTCCAGACATAATGGCCGTCGATAGGGGCATATTTATGGTATTCTCCACCCCAATAGCCCACACCGATGACGAAATCCAGATTCAGACGACGGGCGACGGGCAGCGAATAACCATACTCCAGACCTACCGAATAGTTCATCTTATCCCAAAGCGTACCGCCAGGCTTGCCGCCCATGTAGCCCGTCCCCCCGGTCTCGAAGTCGTAGGTGAATATCCGACCGTAGAGACCGATGTGATGCCCTGCAAGCGGTTTTTCCGACGCTTTCCTGCCAAACCAGCGGCGCACTTCCAGATCCCCGCCATAGAGCCGCCAGTAGTTATGGTGCCGGTCGCTTTTCCACCAGGCATACATCCAATTCCCGGCCAAGGACCAGTTCTTTCCGACGTAAAACTCCACCCCTATATTCGGCACAAGCAACGCATCATAAAGCATGTTCGTTTTCACGGCCATGTAAAAAGGCCCATGTTTTTCCCCAGACTGGAAACCGCCCGTTTCTCCACCGAACGGAGAAAGCTTACAAGGTAAGTACAATGTATCATGCAGGTGGGAGATAACCTGCATGGCAGGGAACGACTTCCGTTTCGATTCATACCAAATATACAAACAAGATGCACGAAGATCCGGAAACAAATTCCGATACATGTACCGATATGGGATGCCGTACCGCAAGCGTTTCAATTCATTTATCTTGTTCTCCCCGTTTCCACTTGCTTCCACCTCGGAAACAATACCTTGCAGAAGCTCCACCGTTTCCGATTTACCGGGCATTCCGGGATCATTCTCCACCAAACGCAGCAATCCCCTCCAGTCACGCCCCACGAATACCGACGTTTTCAGCGTGTCGGGTAGCGGCGAGTAACCGCACACGTGATCGAACAAACGTTTCGCCCTTAGTTCAGACAAACGCCTGTTCAGTTCGATGCTCCCCTCGGGGGACGCCGCACCGACCACCATAATCTTGCAGATAGAGAAAGCCGTGTCCGGCCTGTATTCCAATATCCGGCGGCTGATCTTCTCTAACGACCGCCTGTTATCCCGTAAAGAGAGATCTATTTCCGTTCTACCCTTGTGGAAATATATTTTCACGGAATCCCGTGTCTCTTGAGCGGAAACGAAAAGAACGGAACACGATAAAAAAGAAAGGAGAATTACCTTGAAAAGTCTTAAATATAGGTTTCTACACACACTCGTGTGTGTGTGTGTGTGTGTGTGTGTGTGTGTGTGTGTGTTTATAAAAAAAATCAATATTTCCAACTTTTTTCTGTTTTTTTTGCATATAACTTACTATAAAATATCTGCTACCCCAGAAAGAGCAACTAACCAAAAACCTTTATACTTTTGAAACCTAATATTTTAATTATAAATTCTATACTTACAATTTTGAAAGCCGCAAAGATACATCATTTTTCGAAATTAACAGTTAATACGCAATATTTTCTACATAAAGATACAAAAAAAGAAAGCGATATCGGGGCGTTACACCATAAAAACAACCTATCGGTTATTATAAAATGATATTGCGCACCCGGCTGATCGGTACGGTTCTCCCACCATGCGGACAACATTAAGGTACTGCAAAAGTATCTTTTCATCTGCAAACAAGGATGTTCAAAAAGAACTTGGTATTTCATAAACACTGAATTTAAGATAATAGGGCAAAAAAATAAAAGGTTCGTAAACCCTTTTAGCCAACAATTTGTTATCTTTGTGCGGTCGTAAACCGACCGTGTTTTTACATTTTGAGAAAAAAAGCGTTTAGCTGATTTCTGTGCAAGCGAAAAGTCCCAAAATTGCATTATACACAGAGAAACAGATAAATGCTCCCCGTGATATGCGGGGGGTATCTCCTGTTTGTGTGTATAGGGCTTGGACTCCCTCGCTTGCGGATAGGCGAATGCCCTTCCGCTTTTTTTATGTTTATTGGCTTGGTGTAGGGCACAAGCGAAATCCTTATAGCAATGGAAAAGACACAGCGAAAACAGTCCCTAAACTGCTTGTCAAACACTCCTAAGCTGTTTGACCTCAAAGAACTACTTAGTTCGCTTAAGATCACCCCCGGACAAATGGGAAACATGAAAGGGTTGATATACATCGAAGGGCTGACGGAAAAACAAGTACGCCAAAAATTAAGCCATGCAAAGATCATCGGAACAAATAGATTCGGCATTAATTCCTGCCTGTATTATATCTTCTTTGAGGATGTAAAGGGGAGATATTTGTGCCTGTTTAACGGTGACAGGGAATGTTTCAGAGCGTTGTTTTTCAGTAAGGTATTACTAAATTAACCCCCTATAAGATAGAGTTGTAAAGTTCTTTTCATCCGCAAAATGAAATGAATAGAACGTAATATCTATATTGTTAAAATTTATTAACGGGGTAAATTCTAATTTGTATTTCTACACGCTTTGAATAATAAAATATATACATATTTTTGAACCATTAAAATATAAACTTTATCATGGAAAAAAGCAAATATAGGATTTAAAGCCGGGATCATCTTTGAAAAATTAGGAGAAACCGGACTTATAACCATTGCCGAGCTTGCGAGAAGGCTAAATTTTGCGGCTGATGAAACCGCACTCGCCGCCGGGTGGCTCGCACGTGAGAATAAGATATACATCGAACGGCGAAACGGTTTGCTGTATATCAGGAAAGAGTGATACAACGTATCAAAAGGATAAACGATAAACGCTGGAATGTTTGCAGTGCGTAACACTATTGATGTAAAAGTGCTTTTCATTATCCATTTGAAACCATTTATCAATTTATAACAAATAACAAAGTATGGATAAGCACATCATCGGAGAGAACGCAGGGAAACTCTGGCGCTTATTAAGCACAGACGTACACCGAAAATGGACTTTACAAGAAGTCAAGGATGCAACAGGGTTCAATGACCTGGAAGCTGCCAGCGCAATAGGTTGGCTCGCACGTGAGGACAAAATCCAATTCGAACTTGAACACCACAGCACTAAGGATAAGAACGTCTTTTTATACCTTATGCTGAACGTGTATTTTTAAAGCCTGTTTAAAAATATTGCCCCCGGCGGGGTTTTCGCTGGGGGCTTCCTGCATTTGCATATATAACCTCAAAGGCAAGTCAAATCGGACGGGGTGGCGGTCGGACGGCTGAAAAGTCGAAAACGTAACACAGGCGTGTTACTACTTGTCTTTGACAAGGCATTTTTTAGGGGTGCTGGCATACAATCCGAAAGGGGCGGGAACGGCTGTTCCCGTTTGTTCTCCCTGCAACCTACAGGATATTAACCTTAAATCATTAAGTGATAAACACTATATTTAATAAACCCTTTTAGCCAACAAATTGTTATCTTTATGCGGTCGTAAACAAAAAATAAGCTTATGAAAACTGCTATGGAAAAAAAAGAAATCGGCTTAATGAGACAGATCGGTTATCTCTCTTTTGTCGTTGTTTTGTTGTATGGGCTTACGCTATTTGCGGTTTCTTGTGACAATGATGAAGATCCTCCTCTTCCTCCCGCAGTGGAAAAAGTAGTGCTGGCATTTGGTGTGGATCAGGGTGAAGGTCAGCTTTCGGCTAAACCGGAGTTGGAAAATACGGCTGCGGAAAAGATAGGAGAATTGATCTCTCCGGCTGAAATAGCGAAAGGCACAACGGTGCATTTTCGTGCTACCCATTCCAAATCATGGACAATCATGTATTGGAAAGTCAATGGCGTCATTATTCGTTCTGTGGAGCCGGAGCAGACTTTCGTCATCGATGAGCATAAGGAGGTTCGGGTTGCTTTCAAGCCTTACAAGTCACCGGAACCGGAGGGGCTGTAAAACAAACTGTGTCAGCAAAGCAATAAAATATTAATTTTGCTGACACAGTTTAATTGAATTCTCTTTTTGCTGTTCATTTGCTTTATTTCAGGACTTCGCCCTTCTCGTTGAAGAACACTTCGCTGTCCGTGCCTTCTGCATCGGTAAATGTCACCTTGTAGGTCTTTGTGCCTTCCTCGCTTTCCTCAACTGCGGCTTCCTTGATTGTCAGGTCTGCGAAATCCTTCTTGATCGTGTCCTGAACCGCCTGCGGCAGATCCTTTACCTCGATTGGCTTATAATCGTTCACCATTACCACAATCTCAACATCCGATACCATGTTGCCGGCGAATGCCACTGAACTACCCAATCCCATAACAAGTGCTACTGCAAATAATACCTTTTTCATAATCCAATCTATTTAAATATTTAACATATGGTTTCTGAAAGACAAAGAACAAACATTGTGCCAAACAAATAAACAAGTCATATATACCTGATAATCAAAAGCATACAAAAAAACACATATATTTATTGAAGAACTGTTATCTGTGTATCATTTCCACATTTTGTGGAAATGATACACAGACTTTCTATAATTGCCTCCGGCGGGGTTTTCGCCGGGGGGCTTCTTGCATTTGCATATCTATCAAAAAGAAAGCAATATCGGAGCGTTACACCATAAAAACAGCCTGCTGGCAATGACAAAATGATATTGCGTGCCTGGCTGATCGGTGCGGTTCTCCCACCATGCAGACAAATCCCGGTAACAGAATGACAAAGCGGACACCCAAAATTGCGTTAGGGATTGCAGAGTAAAGCCCACAGCCTTTAGGCGAGGACTTGGAGCGTAAAGCCCGACCGTCCCACGGGAACGCCCAAAAGAAAAAGAATCCCCCGAACATTCATCCGGGGGACATTCAGGCCGTCACGTCAATTATAATACAGATTAAGATCATCCGTACTTATCTCCTTCCCGTCCCGGAAAACAAGGCTCTTTTTCTCGATCTCCTTTCCGTTTTTGTAAACGGTCACTACCCACTGCATCGGCTCGTTCACAACGCCGTCCTCTCCGTCCACGACACCACCGGAAACGGCAAACTCGATCGCCTTTCCCGTCGTGCTTAACGTCACCTTTTCGACGGCCAGTTCTTCATCGCTTAGAATCACCGGGCTTGCGAGGCTTTCCCCCGTCGCCCCGTCTTTCAACTGCGTACCGTTGGCGACTACCACGACCGACTTAATGAAGCTGCGGAAATCTCCCGACTGCTCGATCGTTACCTCATACATCGCCCCTTTTCCTCCCGGTTCGTCGTCGTCCTTGCTGCAACCGACGAAACACAATGCCATGCACACGCATACGGCTGACAAATACAAATACTTTCTCATACCTTCAATTATTTAAGTTTATAAATAGATCACGCACCCCAGGCCGACATGGTTGTTATTCCGGAGAATGGAGTTAAACAACATTTCAAACCTGTATTCGGCAAAAAGAGCCACTTTCGGGCTTAGCAACATTTCCGGCCTTATCCCGACCTCGTACCCATACACGAAAGCCTTGCTTTTCTCCAGGTACACAAGATCGCTTTTCGCCTTGGCTTTCTGGTAGCCGATCGTCCCGGCTGCGATCCCCAGGAGCGAGAATTTCCGTCCTTTCAGGGCGTAATAGGCCAGCTCCGGGCCGACCGTCACGGTGTTTGCCTTTACCAGATCCCGGTTTAGATTCCGGTAATTAAGGTTTGCCCCCACCTTGAAAGCCTTGTACACCTTTCCAAAACCGAACGTCCCCTGCACCTGACTTTCATCCACGATATAGCCCAGCTTCACGTTCATATACTGGCTTCCGATATATTGTGCCCTGCACACGGCCACCAGGCACAAAAAGAGCGATAATACGGCAATTTTTCTCATAACCTCATTGATTTACTTGTATCGTTACATTCTCTTTCACTGGCAGACCGTAACGGCTTGAAACGGTAAACTCGATCACCGCCTGCCCGGTCGCATCCGGCCGGAACGTCACCAGGTTGTTTTTTTCCAGTGCCACGCCCTCGCCCCTTGTCGCATCATACCCGGAAATATACACCCGGCCGCTTCCCTTTACGAACCTGGCCGACGCTTTCACCCCGTAAAGTTCCGTATCAAGCTGCAAATAAAATTCCGCTTCCTCCGATACCAGCATAAGATCCGGCACGTTCTGGAAACGTATGTTTATCTCCGGGCTGGAAACTTTCAGTTTGATGCTGTCGGATCGTGTCACCAGTTCGCTGGCTACCCCCATGACGATATACGCCTCTCCCTCGGTTGCCGGGATAAAATCGAAATCCAGCCGATTGTTTGCCTTGAAATCATATTCAAACGTTTCTCCGGGGCTGTATTCGTTGTTATCCACCAGGATAACGCCGTCCCCGTCCCTGACCTCAAAGCGTGTCAATATCTGATCCCCGTTGTCCGGATCGAGATCCGAGATCGTAAGGGTGCAATTAATGGGCTTCCCCACTACGGCCGTATTGCCGTCTATACTTTTCAGCGTCACGGAAAAATCCCGGCTGACAAGTTTCAGTTCGTCGTCGCAAGACGACAAAAAGACCAAAGCGCACAAGGCGGTAACTAATTTTCTCATACGATTTATTTTATTTGTTCACGATAATACGGTCAAACAGAGCGTTCAGATCCACCCCTTTGCTCCTTAGAAAAGCGATGTATTTCACCACCACGGGGGCGGTTTCCGACTGCTCGATGTTGCAAAGCTGCTGGCGGCTGATCCCCATTTCCTCGGCAACACTTTTCGCCGTCAGGCTTAGCCTGATCGCATAATTACAGTTTTTCCTTTTCTTCCGTTCGGCAGTGCGTACCGCCATGCCCTTGTCTTTCCAGCCTGTTCCCGTCTTTTCCCTTTTCTTTCTCGTCCCTTGTTTTTTCTCCTTTTCCTGCCGTTTTCCCACGCTTTTTCGCTCCGTTTTCTCCAGCCTGCGGTGTAATGTGATGACACATGGTGTAATGTGTGTCCTAACATATTGCAAATCAATTATTTATCAATTTTTCTCCTATATATTTGCGGTGACAACATGAGTTATCAACACTAAAAATCAAAAATTATGGCAAAGAAAAATGCAAGGGAAGAACCCCCGAAACCGCAGGTCTCCGAAAACGAGCAGATGAGTGACATCGTGTTCATCCTTGACAAGATGGAACTGATTCTGGAAGCGGTGTCGCAAATCGGACAGGACGGAAAATTCAACACGGTAGCCGCCGACAGGCAGAACCGGAACTCCTTCCTGAAGATTGACCGCTATGCAGACGCCTTCGAGAACTTCATCAAGAACTTCTGGAGCCAGCTGAAAGACCCGACACGCTTCGGAATCCTCTCCGTCAAGGAAGACAGGCTGGACGACCCTGCCGTACAGCAGGCCATCGAGGACATCGCCGCAGGAAAAAAGACAAAAGCCGTGGAGGAATTTCTCAAGCAGTACGAGATTGTTCCGCGCAACAAGGAAAACCAAAGTATCAACCCCAAAAACCAAGAAGAAATGGCAAAGAAAAATGAAACCCAGCAGCAGGCTGCCGCAGCTGACAGCCAGCCGCAGAACCAGTCCCCCCAGTACCGTTACAACGAGTCCATGATCAACTGGGAACAGCTCAAGAATTTCGGAATCTCCCGTGAATACCTCCAGGAACGCGGACTGCTCGAACAGATGCTCAAGGGCTACAAGACCAACCAGGTCGTGCCCATAAGCATGAACTTCGGCTCGGCCGTACTGAGAACGGACGCACGTCTGTCCTTCCAGCAGTCCATGGCGGGCGAAGTGGTGCTCGGCATCCACGGTATCCGGCAGAAACCCGACCTTGACCGACCGTACTTCGGACACATCTTCTCCGACGAGGACAAGAAGAACCTGCTCGAAACGGGCAACATGGGGCGTGTCGTGGAACTGAAAGGACGCAACGGGGAATATATCCCATCCTTCATCAGCATCGACAAGCTGACCAACGAGGTGGTCGCCATGAAAGCGGAGAATGCTTTCATCCCGAGGGAAATCAAGGGAGTGGAACTGACAGAGCAGGAGCAGAATGACCTGCGTGAAGGCAAGAAGGTCTATGTAGAGGGCATGATCGCCAAATCCGGCAACGAGTTCAACGCCTTCATTCAGGTGAATGCCGAACGCAGGGGTGTCGAGTTCATTTTCGAGAACGACAAGCTCTTCAACCGCCAGACACTCGGGGGCGTGGAACTGACACAGAAACAGATTGAGGACCTGAACGCTGGAAAAGCCATCTTCGTGGAGGGAATGCAGCGCAAGGACGGCGAGGTGTTCTCCTCCTACGTGAAGTTGGACGAGGCGACAGGCCGCCCGTCCTACACCCGCTATAATCCGGACTCTCCGGAAGGCGCACGCGAAATCTATATTCCCAACGAAATCAACGGGGTGAAGATTACGGCGGAGGAACAGCAGCAGCTCCGTGACGGCAAGGTGATTTTCCTCAATGACATGGTGAACCGCAAGGGAGAGGAATTCTCCTCCTTCATCAAGGCCGACCTGGAAACGGGACGCCTGAGCTACTCCCGTACGCCGGACGGCTTCGAGCAGCGCGAGGATTTCAAGATTCCACCCAAGGTATGGGACGTGGAACTGACCAGACAGCAGCGTGCGGACCTGCAGAGCGGAAAGGCCGTGCTGGTGGAAGGCATCAAGGGATATGACGGGAAGACCATCTCGCAGTACGTCAAGGCGAACTTCAACCAGGGGCGTCTGGACTTCTACAACGAGAATCCTGACCGCAAGCGTGATGCCTCGCAGCGCAATGTGGTGGCCAACAGCCAGCGACAGGAACAGGGAAACCGCAAGTCAAAAGGTGCGAGCATTGCCTGACAACAGGTTACTGAAAAATGAATGTTGAATCAAAAAAAGAAAGAAATATGAAAAAGGAAAACGGAAACGACATGCCTTTCAAGGCTGATGAAGTGAACTGGGACGAACTCTCCGGTATCGGTATCATGAAGGACGAGCTGGAACTCTCCGGCGAAATGGACACCCTCCTCAGGGGAGAGAAAACGAAAGTGATGTCCCTGAGCCTCGTGCTCCTCGGCGTGGACGTGGTGATGGACGCCACGCTCCAACTGGTCCGTAAGGGCGAGTCCCCGCTACTGGAAATCCAGGGAGTGACACCGCTGGGCAAATAATCTGGGAGCAATTATCAAGTAAACCGATGTCTTACCGCCGTTTCCTGTCTTCCGCATGGAAAACGGGAAACGGCTTAATTTTTATCTTACAATATGATAGCAATCATCGCAGAAAAGCCGAGTGTAGGCATGGACATTGCCCGTGTAGTCGGGGCTGATACAAGAAATGACGGCTACTGTTCCGGTAACGGATATATGGTGACCTGGGCACTGGGACACCTCGTGTCACTGGCCATACCGGACACTTATGGTTATACGAAAACGGCGGAGGAGGACTTGCCGATGCTGCCGGACCCGTTCCGCCTGGTCTCCCGACAGATGCGCACGGACAGGGGAATGGTTACGGACATCGCCGCCTCGAAACAGCTGAAAGTCATAGAAAGCGTGTTCAACCGCTGTGACAGCATCGTCGTGGCTACCGATGCCGGTCGTGAAGGGGAACTTATCTTCCGCTGGATATACGACTTTCTGGGCTGCACGAAACCGTTCAGACGCCTGTGGATCTCCTCGCTTACTGACGAGGCCATACGAAAAGGTCTGGAGGAACTGAAGGACGGCTCGGAATACGACAGCCTGTATACCGCCGCCGACAGCCGCGCGAAGGCAGACTGGCTGGTGGGCATGAACGCCAGCCGTGCCCTGGCCATCGTTTCCGGCTCGTCCAACAACTCGATCGGACGGGTGCAGACTCCGACGCTCGCCATGATATGCAGCCGCTACAGGGAGAACCGCAGTTTCGTATCCACACCATACTGGCAGCTGCATGTCACCCTCAATGGCGGCACGTCACACCGCCGCTTCTTCCATCCCGCGACCTTTGACGACAGGCAGAAGGCGGAAGCCGCCTACCGCAGTCTCTCTCCCGATTCTTCGGCGACGGTCACGAAGGTGGAGCGCAGGAAAAGCCTGCAACAGCCGCCGTTGCTCTACGACCTAACGGCACTCCAGAAGGACTGCAACGTGCACCTCGACCTGCCCGCAGCAAAGACGCTGGACATCGCCCAGTCGCTCTACGAGAAGAAGCTCATTTCCTACCCGAGAACGGGAAGCCGGTATATCCCGCACGATGTGATGGCCTGCGTGCCCGGTCTGTTGGAAAGGATAATGGCCATGCCCGAATTCGCCACAAGTGCCGGAATCCTTGACTTTGCGCGTCTCAACACCCGTAGCGTGGACGACCGTAAAGTGACGGACCACCATGCTCTCATCACGACCGGCATCGTACCCGAAGGGCTTTCCGAAGCGGAGGAGGCCGTCTATACGCTGATAGCCGGACGTATGCTGGAGGCGTTCTCGCCCTGCTGCGAGAAGGAACTGATTCTTATGGAATGTCGCCTGGACAACATGGATTTCCGCTCGAAAAGTTCCCTTGTCGTCAGTCCGGGATGGCGCGGCATCTTCTGCAGGAAAGAGGACAGGCAGGACGACGAGCCGGAAACCGACGAGGGTACGGCCGTATTTGCCGAAGGGGACACGGTTCCTGTTTCAGGATTCGGACTGTCCCAGAAGAAGACCGTGCCCAGACCGCCCTATACCGAGGCCACGCTGCTGGCAGCAATGGAGACCTGCGGCAGGGAGATAGCCGACGAACAGGCACGCGAGGCCGTGAAGGAGCTGGGCATCGGCACGCCCGCCACAAGAGCCGCCATCATCACCACACTGTTCAAACGTGACTATATCGCCCGCTCCGGCAAGAGCATCGTCCCCACGGAAAAGGGACTTCATATCTACGATGCGGTGAAGGACATGCTCGTGGCGGATGTTTCCCTGACAGGAAGCTGGGAGAAGACCCTGCTCCAGATAGAGCGGCACACGCTCGGACCGGACACGTTCATGGCATCCATCACGGACTACACCCGCAAGGCTACCCGTGAAATCCTGAACCTCAGCCTTCCGGCGGCAGCCGCCCGCACATTCACCTGTCCCAAATGCAAGACCGGACACATTATCGTCAGGGAAAAGAGTGCCCGTTGCGACAATAAAGGGTGCGGACTGACCGTGTACCGCAGATTCCTGAACAAGGAACTGACGGACCAGCATCTGGAACAGCTTTTCTCCTCCGGTTCCACACGCCTTATCAAGGGATTCAAGGGAAAGAAGGGCGTGGCTTTCGACGCTTCGGTCACCTTTGACGCCGGGTTCACCCTGACACTCTCGTTCCCCAAAAACGGGAACGGCAGGAAAAGGAAATGATGAAGCCATCCCGATTCGCGGGGCAAAGGTCGCAGCCCGCCCGTTTCCACCGGCAAGGTCAGGCCTTACGGTTTCTGGGAAAAATCATCCTCGCCAGAGGCTCCGGTATTTTTCCCGAAAACCTTGCCTGTGGAGGCGGACTGCAAGAAAGCCCCTGAAACCGGGAATGGCATTCCCGCCAAACAAATGAAGATTATGAAAGCAAAAGAACGTATCAGAAAGATAGCGGACAGCAGATGGGCAAGGACACTCGCGCTGGCCGTAACAGCAGCCATCATATTCAGCTGGCTCTATTCCCACGGTATATCGCCTGTATGGACTGCCGTGGCCATCATCTGTTTCAGGGGACTCTTCAGGTTCCTCTACCGTATAGCCTGTTTTCTCGTGGCATTGGCAATCATTCTGTGCATACTGAGTTTTCTGGTCTTCTGAAATCTGACGATATGGAACATGCACGGAATTTATCATTGCAGCATAAGGGAGCTGTCCGGGAGCGGGCGGCTCTTTTTGTATCCGTCACAGCCGGAAATGACACGGAAAGAAAAGGGAATGGACGGAAAACACAGACATTGGCAAACCGAGAACTACAGGGCAAAGTTGGCAAACGCTTCTTGTCGGACGGCAAGGTCAGGCCGCAAGCGGTTTCGGAAAAAATCATCCTCGCTGCGCTCCGGTATTTTTCCCGAAAACCCTGCCTTTCCGGAAGCATTTGCCGTTGGGCCCTTGTAGTTCAACGGGCTGCCAAAGCCCGGGTATTCACAGTTAAAAATTAAAGAATATGCAACAAGCGATCATCACAAGACAGTCACCAGCTCCGATAGGGATGCCCGTGACAAGAAGACCGAAAGTACACGTCCCGCAACCGGCAATCAAGCTGCCGCCAAGGGGAACCACAGGTCCCGTTCACATCTCAAAGCTGCTGAACCCCGTTCTGGAAATATGCAGACATCCGGATAGGAACAGGCTGCTGGCTGAATTATTCAGCGAATATTGAAACACATCGTCTAATCATTTAATATCTGAAATTATGTTTTTTACAGCAATCCACCAGATGATGACGGAAAGCGTGGACCTCACGATCGTCATCCGCAAGACAAACGGACAACTGACCGTTTCCACATTGCCCAAATCGAACGGACTCAAGGACGAGGCCCAGAACCACATCGTGCCGCTGACTGTCACGGGCACACCGCAGGAACTTGACACAGGATTCCTGCAGGCAGTCACAAGACCGATACAGAAAGCGTGCGGGCTGATCTCCAACATGGCACAGTTTGAGGCACAGGCGGACAAGGCCGCCGCCAGCAGCAAGGCCGCCAAGGAAGCGAAATCCAAGGAGACGAAGGAAGAACGCGAGAAACGGGAGAAGTACGAGAAACTGATGAAGAAGGCGGAAGAACTGACAGCCGCCAGGAACCATCGGGAAGCCGTCAGCGTGCTTACACAGGCGAAAGCACACGCGAATGCCGCCCAGTTGAAGGAAATCGAGGAGAAGATAAAGGCAGCCGACACGGAAATGAACCGGGGAAGCCTCTTCGACCTGATGGAACAGGAGGCACAGCCGGAACCTTCGGTACAGCAGCAACAGCCACACTCCCAACAGCCGGTATACACACAGACACCGGTACAGAGAAATCCGCAACCGCAACGTCCGCAACAGCCGGTACCGCAGAGACCACAACAGGCATACACGCAGCATCCGCAACAGCCAGGAATATGGCCACCGCAACAACAGCCGCCACAGCCGCAAGCAAGACCGCAGATACAGCCGCACGCGCAATACGTACAGCTGACAGGCGGACAGCAGCCTTCCCAACCTCAATATCCGCCGCAGCCTGAAATTCAGGACTGGCAGGAAGAACGGTTCATGCAGGAGGACGAACAGCAACCGTACCTCTCCGATCAGGAACACCCCGCATACAGTGAGAAGGACTACGAGGAATACATCGATTTCCCGCAGTCCATGCTGGAACCCAAGTATTCACCTTATCAGACAGTTTAAGACATGGCACTCGAAATTAAAGGAATGACACGCTCATTCAGATTCAAGAAAGGAACAGAGTATATTACTCTTCAGGACCCGGATCCGAACATCTCGCCGGACATGGTCATGAACTACTATTCGAACATGTACCCGGAACTGACGACGGCTACCGTTCACGGACCGGTCATCAGGGAGGACATGACAGAATATGAGTTCAAGACAACTATCGGAACAAAAGGATAAAGGATATGGCAAAGGACTACAGAAAAAAGAAGAAATCATGTGTACCATTGGACGGATATCAGGCGGAACAGCTCGCGAGACTTATCATTGCGGAAACCGAAAGGAAGGTGCATTACGGCACGGAAAGGAAGAAACGGATTGCGGCACCCAGCGGTGCCGTAATTCTTTTCTGAACACCACATTCACGCCGATGCCTCCGCCGGAACTGTTCTCGGAAAGTCCTGACGGAAAGCCGTGCAACCTGATCACGCGGGAAAACTACGAGTACCTGCGTGATTCCTTTTTCAGATATGCGAGTCTTATGAAAAAGGAAGCGGTACATGCACCGGGACTCACAATGGCGGAAGGAATAACGAGACTGCATGATGAAATGAGCGACCTTGTCGGCAATGACATGAATGTAAACATCGAGCAGGATGGGGAAAGACTCATTTTCCGTCTCTGGAAATGCCACAGATGGGGAGAACTTACGCTGTATTACTTCCCTGTGAAATTTGTGGAAAATCTCGGGCCGGAACTGAGACGCATATCTGTCACCTTCATCCACAACCTGATGCAGGCAAACGGAATTGACACCATACTGGACGAGGATGACACGGAATATGCGCTTACCTGGCTGGCTGAAGAGAATGACGACGAACAGGACGACAGGAAAAAACGGCTGAAACTGCTGCATTCATACGAGAAAGGCAGGATACACAGTCTGCTCAGGAGAGTGGAACGGAAATCCTACTACAAGGACCTGCCGAAGGCAATCGGACGGTATAAGCCGGCGAACGGATACGAACAGTCCCTGCTCTCCGCCATGAAGGAAGGTCTGGAATTCCTCTCGCCTGAACGCGGCATCATGGAATACGGCTACGACCCGTTTTATGAAGAGGAACCGGACTACCTGCCCATGTATCTCAACAGGCAGATAAGGGTCATCTATGACTGCAATGATCCCGTGACGGACAACCTCGTGGACTACTACAACTCCTACAGCCGGGAGACATACGACATCATTCCGGTCACCACCTGTGACCTGTCTCCGGAAACGGAGGAACTGTTCCGCATGGACGACTACCCGGAACGCTTCTTCAAATGGGCGGAAAAATTTATCAACATCACAATATAAACCAATCTGAAAGCATATGATAGACAGCAACGAACTGACCAGAAAGATCAAGACACCGCTCAACCCCAGGGCGGCACTGATAGCCTATGCCTCGGAAGGGGACAAGAACTTCTTCCTTGAAATCCGGGGTATTGACGACCGGGGAAACATGACGGAAGGAAGACCGGTGACACTGGAATTCATGAACACCCTCGTGAAGGAATACTCGGAAAGACACGGTACCACTCCATACGGGAAGATACCCGACAACCTGCTGTATTGCGACTCGCGCAAGGGCAGCGAAAGATACGTGTGGTACAATCCACCGCACAAGCGGATGATGTTCTTCAGCACCGCACTCAAAATAGAAAACGCGGAATATTACCTGCCGGGAGTAATCTACGAGGCCGGAGAGCACGGAATGAGAATCTATGCCTACAAGGGGAACGTTCCCAGACCGGATACCGTACTGTATGCCGCACCGTTCTTCAACGTGACAGGTTCCAGCGTATGTCTGGGAAACGCCAGGATAGAGCTGCCGAAGGACCTGACCTATGAAAAGCTGCTGCAGTACTGGGAACGGAAATTCTGGCTGACGGAATTCACCCACCTGGGAGGGAACGGGAACCCGACAAGGTCAAACCTCGTGCTGGTGGTAAAGGCGGCACGGGACAGGGACTTCAACCTCGACGAACTGAAACAACTGAACAACATGAAACTTAAAGACATACTGAAATGAAAAGAGTACACTACATCGACAACTATCTCATAAACCCGCAGCATCCGGTAACGGTAAACCTTATCGGAGCGGGAGGAACAGGCTCACAGGTGCTTACCTGCCTGGCCAGGCTTGACACGGCACTGAGGGGACTCGGACATCCCGGACTGTTCGTGACACTGTATGATTCCGACATCGTGACGGAAGCCAACATCGGGCGGCAGCTCTTCAGCCCTTCGGACATCGGACTGAACAAGGCGCAGTGCCTCGTCACACGCATGAACAACTTCTTCGGCAACGACTGGAAGGCGGTACCGGACATCTATCCGGCAGCCCTGAAGGACGCCAGACGGGATAATCTGGCCAACATAATGATTACCTGCACGGACAACATAAAGTCCCGTCTCGACCTCTGGAACATACTGAAAGCCGTGCCGGTTTCGGAATACAGAAGCCACGAAACACCACTGTACTGGATGGACTTCGGCAACATGCAGAATACGGGACAGGTCATCCTCGGAACCGTACCTAAGAAAATCAGACAGCCGGCATCCAAGCTGTACGAAACGGTGGAATCGCTGAAGGTGATCACACGATATGTCAAATACGCAAGAGTGAAGGAAAAGGATTCCGGACCGAGCTGTTCGCTGGCGGAGGCTCTGGAGAAACAGGACCTGTTCATCAACTCCACACTGGCACAGCTCGGCTGCAACATCCTGTGGAAAATGTTCCGCAACGGTATGATCGAGCATCACGGGCTGTACCTGAATCTCTCCACCATGAAAGTGAATCCGATAACTGTATAATATCAAAGCGTTTCCGTATGATTAAAATATAAAAAAGAACTCAGGAAAATAATCCTGAAAACCAATATTTTTCGTAACTTTGTATCAAAATCAAATAAGCATAACAATGGAGCCATCTATATACAGTTTTTCACTTTATACCGCACTGCCGTTGATGTTATTCTTCGGCTTTTATTTTTTGTTTGCAAAGACTCCTGAAAAGAAAATTTTCAAGAATTATCTCCGCTCCCGACAGATTATGGGTATAGCTATGCTGCTGCTTTCGGCAAATTATTCGGTACATTTCTTCTTTGGTATCCGATTCAAAAATGCGGATTCTGCCATATTGATGAACATGTCCACATACTTCCTGTGCTATTCTCTGTTCAGTTCGGCATTGATAATGTTGCTTGATCGTTTTTACATTACCAAACGGCGTGTGTGGACACATATCATTTTATGGATTATATTTTCAACTCTTTCCGGAGTTGTGTTGTTCCTGTTGCCAAGCGGAATCATGCAAAAATTCTCTTTATTTGCTTTAGCTGTATGGTTAGTCGTTTTTGGAGTCGTTTTAGCTCGCAGAGTCATAATTGCATACCGTAGAGCCATTCGGATTTTCAATGAAACTCAGGCGGATGATATAGGTACATATATCGAATGGCTTTCCATATTCACTTATTGGGCTGTTATCTTCGGTGTCGGATGCGGATTGCTGACATTTCTGCCAGACAAATATGTTTTTATCTGGATTTTGTCGTCAATACCGTTCTACAGCTATCTTTTCTACAGCTATCAGAACTACCTGCTGTTCTATGAACAGGTGGAAAATGCGTTTGAGCAGGATATACAATCTGAAGAAGAACTTCTGACAAATTCGG
>OHEL01000806.1_pt1 | contig 16386 bp, 11 predicted proteins | sample 1567251 | NCBI WGS metagenome assembly OHEL01 (sample SAMEA3879601, study PRJEB24766) | human gut metagenome | biome: human-associated habitat; feature: feces | place: USA | collected 1985/1987
CCCGGCCTCCCGGATGCAGGATTGATATTAAAGAAATTACCGCCCGTTGGCAAGCCCTTTCTTTTAATCAACACTCCCTTTGTTTTGCTTATTTACCTTGATTTAAAACAAAACTCACCCTGATGTAAAACCAAGGTGACGGGATTGCTAAGCAAAAACAACCGCTGCTCCGGTTGTTTTTGTCTGCAAAATCTTTGCAACATCTTAATGAGCAAGGAAAGCGTAAGCAACCGCGGCGAATTTAGATGCTTAAGTGAAGAGAACTGATCACAGAACAGTCCGGGTTATTCGTGCTCATAACCTTATATCCCCGGCTCCCTCTTTACAGGAGTCGTTCTTTTTTCTGTGAAAGGAGCCGTTACACTCCGCACCCGGTCTCCCGGATGCAGGGTTGATATTAAAGAAAACGCAGCCCGTGGCAGGCGGAAAATTAATCAGTTTTTTAGGGAGAGAAAGACACGGAAAAAGCCTGGCAAGAAGGAACAGAGGAAGAGAAGAGAGCGCCGATCCATCGGCTTTTTTTCACGCCGAAGGCATAACGGAAAGAGCCTCTCTGAGAAGAAGGCGTAATTTGCATATCCTCAAAAAAGTATGAGCGAGTGTTCATTCTTGTTATCTTGCAGGCAAAATTTTATCAGCCTGCAAGCAAATAAAATAAGCATTGCCCCTGATGCCGTTATTTCGCAGGCAAATGAAACGGAAGTATTTAGGGATCTCATATCACGGAAAAAAGCGGAAAGCCGAAAAGGAGAACGGGGAGAACAAAACGGGAGAGCTCAGGAAACTTGCGGAAAGAGATTAAAAAGGAAAGCAGAAAAACGGATGAAGTATGGTTTGGGTTCTAAATCGGCAGTCTGAGTAAACTCACAAGCAGCTTAGTGAAAAGTCTTCCGGTAAGTCGGTGATTATGAAGCGGCACCAAAAAGCCCGGATTTTTGCAAATCCGGGCCGCATGTTTAACAAGCTTGGTTTATTTGTCATAGTCCTGAATGTATTGGGAATCGGCAATGTACATGTTCAGATATTTGTTGATGTTCATCTGCATGCGGGCATTGAATTCCTCAAACAGTTTTTCAACCATGCTGTTCCAATATCTTTCTTTGTCTTCAATGCTGGTATCGACCGGGATGGTCAGTTCGCGCCATGCTTCAAGAGAAGTTTCCGCGCTGGAGAAGTTGTAGGGGTCGTTGATTTTTAAAACCACCGACAATTTGGCGCGGTATTTCAGGCTGTCTTTTTCAAACAGTTTGTCGGATTTGACCACTTCTTCGGTTACGCTTGCGTCCTTGATGATGAAAGTTGCCTGCTTGTCGGAAGAAAAGTCAACCGCTTTCAACCGGTCGGTTGCCCACAATTTGGCCGTTTTTTCGATCGAAACGGGGAACAGATGTTCAACGTTCGGACGGGTGAAGGAAGGCGTAAATTCGGAAACGACTTCCACTTTGTTGACTTTCAGGTTGACAATGCCGTCGGCATTAAAACGTGGTTCGTTGTATTTTTGCGGAACGGCTTCGTCGGTGGAGGCGCAGGCAGCCAGGCCGGAAACGAGGGCCAGGGCGCAGAACATAGAAAGAATATTTTTGATCATTGGTCTAATCCATAGTTGTTAATACGGTTTATGCTTGTAAATTCTATTTTATTGTTTAACATGCCGCTTATATAAAAATCAAGTGAAAATAGGATGTTTGCAATGGAAAATGACGAAAAAAAGCCGGTTTCTCCCCGCAAAAAGCGGAAAATTACGCCGGAACGCTTAAAAAACATCGCTCTTTATTATCTTGAACGCTTTGATTCTTCGGCTGACAACCTGCGCCGGGTGCTGAGCCGGCGGGTTTTTGACTATGCGCGGGAAAATCCGGATTTTGACCGGCGGCAGGCGGAAGCCTGGATCGAAGACATTATTGCCGGTTTTGAGCGTGTGGGTTATCTTGACGATGCCAGATATGCGGAAGCCAAAATTTCCGCGTATCTGGCAGCCGGCAAACCTGAGCGCTGGATCCGGCAGAAAATGATGCAAAAGGGAGTGAAAGAGGAGGTGACGGACGCAATTTTGTCGGCGGCGGAAATCGACGAGGACAAAGCGGCCGAAAACTTTGCCCGCAAAAAGAAAATCGGCCCTTTCCGCAAAAGCGCGGAAGAGCGGAATGCCTGCCGGCAGAAGGATCTGGCGGCTATGGTTCGCGCCGGTTTCGGTTATGAAACCGCCAAAAACATCATCGGCGGCGAATTTTTTGACGAAAGCATATAAAAGGTTTGTAAATTTTCTTTTCTTAAGTTATGATAAAAAGCCGGCAGGATACAATGGTTGCAGGGGGAAAAATGGCTTCCGACGAAGAAAAAATAGCCGCTCTGAAAGCGATAAGGGACAAGGCCCGCGCCTCCCGTCTGGAAACGGGGGAAGACGGAACTTTTGCCGTTTATGACGAGGAGGAAGACGAAAACCTGCGCCGCGCTTATCCGGAGTATGCCGCTGGCGGAAAAGCTCGTACCGGAGAGGACGAACCCGCGGAGGATGACAACGAGGCATCGTCCCGCGGAGAGGCTTTTTCCGCGGATGAATATCTGCCGGAAGACGATGACGAATATGATGAGCGGGAGCGTTATGATGACCCCGCCGGTTATGACGACGAAGAAGATTATGACCGGCAGGCGGATGATGAAAGCGGCCGCCGTTCGGCAGATGACGATGAAGCGGACGACGAGGAAGATTATCGCCGCAGTGATGATGAAGAGGATTATGCTGCTGCCGGTGATGATTATGATGATGCGGATTATGACAACCCGGCGGAAGATGAGCGGGATTTTGATGATTATGACGAAGATGAAGAAGGCGGCGGAGATGCTGAAGACGAAGAACTGCCGCTGCCGCCGGACGACGATGACGACGGCGGCGGCCCCGATCCCTGGCATGCCGTTTCCCGTTCGCCAGAGGATGACCTGCCGATATTAAATATCGAGTTTAACGGCAAAAACCTTGAAAACGGCGAGTTTGACCATGAAGACCTGTCAAACGCCAACTTTTCGGCCGCCAACTTGTCGGGCGTCAATTTCTCCGGTTCCGATCTGCGGGGAGCGGACTTTTCCGGCGCCAACCTGACCAACACCAACCTTTCCGGCGCCGACCTGACGGGCGCGGTGTTTGCCGGTGCCCAGCTGATCGGCACCAACTTTACCGGCGCGATCATGAACAACGTGGTGCTGACCGACGTTTATTTCCAGGACGCCATTCTGCTCGACATTACGATTGACGACATCAGTCTGGAAGAGCTGCAGGGACTGATTGAATATCTGGCGCAGTATTATCCGCATAAGCTCAATCTGACCCGCATCAATCTGACAATGCTCGACCTGCGCAAAATCGACCTGAGCAGGGTCAATCTTCGCGGCGTTGACTTTACCGGCGTTGACTTTACCGGCGTCAACATCATGGAGCTGGACTTAAGCGAATGCATCATCACTCCCGAACAGATTGCTCAGGCGCTCGGACATGTGCCGACGGCAATGGAATTGAAAAAAATTCTGGCGCCGAAAAAGAAAGTCCGCAAAGCCGGAAAGTTCATCGACTTTACCGACTTTTTCTTAAACGACGCGCGCAATTTCGGAGTTTACAACGTTTCCGGCTTTAAGGGCATGGATGTGGAAAATCTGGTAAAGTTCGGCCAAAAGGTGTTCAAACACAAGGAAAAGGCGCCGGTGAAAGACGAAGAGGCGCTGGAACATATCCGTCAGCAAAACAAAGCCAACAAGGAGGAACTGCGCAGCGTGATCGAAGAACGCAAACGCCGGGTGCTGGAAGCCAAACGCCGGCAAAAGGAAAATCCGGAACTCTTTAACGGCCGCGACCGCGGCGGTTATCAGCGGTAGGGGCGGCCATGGAAGACACTTTGTTTTCGCAGAAAGTCAAACGCCCGCTGGCCGACCGTTTGCGCCCGCAGAATTTAAGCGAAGTGGTCGGGCAGGATCATGTGGTGGGGCCGGACGCGCCGCTCGGGCGGATGGTGAAGTCGGGCAAAATCACCTCTTTCATTCTCTGGGGGCCGCCGGGCTGCGGCAAAACCACCATCGCCCGCCTGATCGCCGAACATACCAATTTGTACTTTGAGCAGATTTCCGCCGTTTTTTCCGGCGTGGCGGATCTGAAAAGGGTTTTTCAGTATGCGCAGGAACGCCGCGCCAACCAGGGCAAGGGCACGCTTTTGTTCGTAGACGAAATTCATCGTTTCAACAAGTCGCAGCAGGATTCGCTGTTAGGGGCCGTCGAGCAGGGCGTCTTCACGCTCATCGGCGCGACGACCGAAAACCCCTCGTTCGAGGTGATCCGTCCGCTGCTGTCGCGCTGCCAGCTCTACGTGCTGAAATCGCTGGAGAAGGACGACCTGCTGGAACTCCTGCAACGTGCCGTAACGACGGATGTCCAACTGAAAGAACGGCAGATAGAGCTCAGGGAGACTACCGCCATGCTCCGTTACAGTGGCGGCGATGCCCGTAAACTGCTCAACATCCTCGACCTCGTTGTGCAGTCCGAAGCCGGCGACCCTGTGGTCATCACCGATGAGATGGTGACCGAACGCCTCCAGCAGAATCCCCTTGCCTACGACAAAGACGGCGAAATGCACTACGACATCATCTCCGCCTTCATCAAGTCCATTCGCGGCAGCGACCCCGACGGAGCCATCTACTGGCTGGCACGCATGGTGGAAGGCGGCGAAGACCCCGCTTTCATAGCCCGTCGCCTTGTCATCTCCGCTTCCGAGGACATCGGACTGGCAAACCCCAACGCCCTGTTGCTTGCCAATGCCTGCTTCGACACCATCATGAAAGTGGGCTGGCCCGAAGGACGCATCCCACTGGCAGAGACCACCATCTACCTCGCCACCAGCCCCAAAAGCAACTCCGCCTACATGGCAATCAACGATGCCCTCTCCCTGGTGCGGCAGACAGGCAACCTGCCCGTCCCCCTGCACCTGCGCAACGCCCCCACCCAACTGATGAAACAGCTTGGCTACGGCGACAACTATAAATATGCCCACGACTATCCCGGCAACTTTGTCCGCCAGCAGTTCCTGCCCGACGACCTGAAAGACCACCGCATCTGGCAACCGCAGGACAATCCCGCCGAACAAAAGCACAAAGAAAGGATGCAAGCCCTATGGGGAAAGAAAGGGAATGATTAGGGACAGGAGGCACTTAGCATAAGATTAAACTGTAAGTATTAACACCAAATCACCGATAATCATGAAAATAGTAGTTCTCGACGGTTATGCCGCCAATCCCGGAGATCTTTCCTGGGACGAATTGAAAAGTTTGGGAGAGTGCATTGTTTACGACCGCACTACACCTTCGGAAGTTACGGAACGCGCTGCCGGAGCGGATATTCTGCTGACCAATAAAGTTGTGCTCAACGCAGATACCATAGCTGCGCTGCCCCATCTGAAATACATCGGCGTCCTTGCCACCGGATACAACGTTGTCGATATTGCCGCTGCCAAAGAACGGGGCATTGTCGTCACCAACATCCCGGCATACAGCACCCCTTCCGTAGCCCAGATGGTCTTTGCGCACATCCTCAACATAGCCCAGCAAGTGCAGCACTACACCGACGAAGTGCGCAAGGGCCGTTGGAGCAGCAATCCCGACTTCTGCTTCTGGGACACTCCGCTCATTGAACTGCGCGGCAAGAAGATCGGTATCATCGGCTTGGGACAAACCGGCTACAACACCGCCCGCATTGCCATCGGTTTCGGCATGGAAGTGCATGCCTACACCTCCAAATCCACCTTCCAGCTTCCCCCCGAAATCAGAAAGACGGAGCTCGACGAACTCTTTGCCAACTGCGACATCATCAGTCTGCACTGTCCCCTCACCGACTCCACCCGCGAACTGGTTAATGCCGCCCGCCTGAAGCAGATGAAGCCCAACGCCATCCTCATCAACACCGGACGAGGCCCGCTCATCAATGAACAAGACCTTGCCGACGCCCTGAACAACGGCACTATCCTTGCCGCCGGACTGGATGTGCTCTCACAAGAGCCGCCCCGCCCCGACAACCCGCTGCTCACCGCCAAGAACTGCTACATCACCCCACACATCGCATGGGCAAGCGCCGCAGCACGCGAACGCCTCATGCAGATCATGCTGGACAATGTGAAAGCGTTTCTGGACGGGAAAGTGATTAATGCAGTGACAAAGTAAAAACGAATCGCTAAACCCTAATCGCTAATCACTAACTACTAATCACTAATCGCTAACCCCTAAAATCTCGTTTATGGGAAAATCCGCAGTCAAAGGACTCTTGCGTTGGATGCCGGTAGGTGCCACGTGGATGCTGGCTGCCGTTACCATTGCAGCATCCCGTTCCGGACATTATCATCCGGACAGCTCTGTGGTGATGCCCCTGCTGGGACTTGCCGTACCGATATTACTGGTGTCCTGCCTGATAACAGCCCTTTGCTGGGCGCTGGCACGCAAGAAGTGGGCTATCGTTCCTTTGGCAGCCTTCTTCTTCAACTGGGAATATCTGACGGCAGTCGTCCGGTTCGGTTCCACCGATGATGATGTGCCTGCCACTGCTCCGGCGCCGAACCGGGAAGGCAAGTCCGGCGGCTGCCTCACCGTAGCCACCTACAACGTACATCATTTCGGCAACGAAATCACCGGATACTCCTGCAAGGAAATAGCCCGTTACATGCAGCAGCGTCATGTCGATGTGCTTTGCTTCCAAGAGTTCGGCGACAATCCCCACTTCACGACAGACAGTCTGCGCCGCGCCCTTTCGCACTGGCCCTACGCCCTTATTCCTGCGGACGACTCCATTCGCGGCATTCTCCCCGTTGCCGTATTCAGCCGTTACCCGCTTGCGGGAGGACGTTTCATCACCTACCCACGAAGCTCCAATTGCAGCATGGCGTGCGACATTGTTCTGGGTGCAGACACCCTCCGCCTGCTGAACAATCACTTGCAGACCACCAGTGTCAGTCAGAACCGCAGGAAGTGGGAACGCGAACTCGCCGCCAACGACACCCGCCGCGAAGCGCAAGCCGTACAGGATGCTGCGGAAACCCTGCACGAGAACTTCGTGAAGCGTGCCGCCCAAACCGACAGCATCGTCCGCCTTGTCATCGCCAGTCCGCACCCCGTACTGGTGTGCGGAGACTTCAACTCCCTGCCCTCGTCCTACACCTACCGCCAACTGTCCGGAATCCTCCAAGACGGTTTCAAGACAGGCGGACATGGATATATGTACACCTACCGCTACGCCAAGCGCATGCTGCGCATCGACTATGCTTTCCATTCGTCCAAGCTGGACTGCACCGACTATTACTCTCCCGATCTGAATCTGTGCAGCGACCACAATCCGGTGATATTTACGGTGAAATACTAAAGCGCAAAAGGATATACAAAAGAGAAAGAGTATATTAAAAAAGGCTATCCCGGTTTCCCGGAATAGCCTTTACTAAAATATAGAAAAACAAAAAAAATGGCTTTAGAAAGTCAAGCGGATGCCCACTTGTGCATGCCAGCGTGAAGAGATGTCACTCTTGTTGATTTTGGCATTATTAAATGCGTAACCCGGGTTTCTGTTACCATTTTCATCCGTACTCAGGCTTACCACTGTCAGCGGTGACAAGTTGTAGGCAGAGCTGTAGCTTGCGCCCCACTTCTTGTTCAGCATGTTGGCAAAGTTGATGATGTCGAATGTAAATTCCAGTTTGCCCAGTCCTTGAGCGTTGTAGATGGTTTGCGCCAAGTGCAGGTCTATCTCATGTTCCCAGTTGCTCAGGTTGGAGTTGCGTTCGGCATACTGTCCGCGGTGGTTCTTGGCATAGTCGTCGTTGTTCACCCATTCGGTGAAGGCTTTACGGCTGTCTGCTGCGCTCATAATCAGTTTGCCGGTCTTCTGATCCGTATAATCCACGAAGTTCATGTTGTCCATTTCGGCTTCGGTAGGGATGTAAAGCAATGAGTTACCTTTCTGGCCGTCACCGTTGAAGTCGCTGACTTCGTTCATCGTCAGGCTGTAACGGCTACCGGAGAAACCGTTGTAGATAACGGAAATGGTGGTGCTTGTCCAGCCGTTCAGATACTTCGGAGTGGTGTAAGAGAGCTGTGCCATGAGGCGGTGAGGAACATCGAACTTGGAGAAGCCGAGTTCGTTTTCGGAGTTGGTGTCGCGGGAGTAGTTATACTTCCAGTTGGAGTAAGCCACCGAGCTTGTACCGTCATTCACAGACTTGGAACGTCCGAAGGTATAAGATGCCGACATGTCCAGACCGAAGTCGAAGCTCTTCGCCAATGAAGCGGAGAAAGCGTAGGTATAGCCCTTGTTCGTGTTTCTCAGGTTCACGATGGAGTAGTAATTGCTCTTGGTCTTGGAGTAGAAAGGAGCGGCAGATGCTTCCACACCGGGGATGGCATATACCTTCTCGCCGTTGTTGTTCAGTGCGAGATTCTCAAAGAACACGTTGTTCATGGTCTTGGAGTAGATACCCTCCAGAGTCAGTTTCACGTCACCCGGCAGGCGTTGTTCCAGTGCGAGGTTGGCACGCAACACTTGCGGATACTTGAAGCCTTTGTCTACGGTAACGATGTCCGGTCTCAAAGCTCCGGTTTCCACTGATGTGGCTGCACCCATAGGATCTTTGGCATATTGTGCCAGTGAAGGGGCCGTATTGGTGTGGTTGTTGCCTTGTTTGGGTTCGATGGTAGTACCCATGGACTCCATGCCCGTATTGTTGTAGGCGTTGGACAACCAAACGAAAGGTACGCGTCCGGTGAAGATGCCCACACCGCCGCGGATCAGTGTCTTATGAGAGTCGTCCGTATACCAGCGGAAGCCTACGCGCGGAGAAACCAGCACTTTGGCGCCCGGCATTTCGCCTACGCGCGATGTGATGTCGTTGTCGGCAGCGAATGTATTGAAGGCTTCGTTCGTTGTGGGGTCGTTGAAGAGCAAGGGGATGTCAAAGCGGATACCGTAGGTCAACTCAAGGTTGGTGTTGATGTTCCACTTGTCCTGTGCATAGAAGCCGAACTGTCCCGACTTCATGATGGGGGCGTAGCGGAGGTCACCGCCTGTCAGTTCGGGGTTGGTGTACTTATACGTATATTTATAGGGTGCATCGTTCAGGAAGTTGTCCAAAGAGTTGAAGTACCATGAACCGTTTACGGCCTGAATGAAGAGGTTGCTCATGCGGTAGATTTCGTTGTGCGTACCGAAGGTCATCGTATGGCTTCCCAAATACCATGAGAGGTTGTCCTCGAAGGTATAGATGTCCTGATCCAGTTTGTTGGCTCCGGAGGAGAATTCCGTACCGATGTTGGCGGTGATGTTGGTTTTGCCGTCGTTTCCTTTCACGTTTTCAATCTGTACGGTGGGTCCCTGATAGGCCACTTCGCGGTTGTCGCGAACGAAGCTGGCCGAGGCGCGGAACTCGTTGTAGAGGTTCTGTCCGAGGCGTGAGTTCAGTTCGGCAACGATGGAGTTGGTCTTGTTGTTCATGCGGTAGCCGCTGTTGTTGAACACGTAGGAGTATGCTCCGGGAGAGTAGTTGTCATCGAAGGAGTTGTTGTGCTGGTAGCGCAGTGCCAGTTTGTGGTCCTGATTGATGTTCCAGTCCACACGTGCCAGCAAGCCGAAGGACTTGCGGTCTACGTCGCGCTGTGAGTAGGCTTCGTCGATGCCTGTATATTCCTTGTATTTATCGGCAATCTGCTTGGCTGTGGCCGAAGTGAGGTAGGAGTTGATGTATCCCGGATAGATGCTGGCGGGATAAGACTCTTTCTGTGCTTCGGCGCTTACGAAGTAGAACAGTTTGTCCTTCACGATTGCTCCGCCCAGTGTGCCGCCGAAGGTGCGTGTGAACTGCTGTCCGAGTTCGCTCTTGGCATAGTCGCGTACGGCGCTGTACTTGCCATACATGAACTGGTTGTTGAAGTAGGTGTAGGCCGATCCTTTGGTGGTGTTCGTACCCTGCTTGGTGATGGCGTTGATGCCGCCGCCAGTGAATCCGCTTTGGCGAACGTCGAAGGGTGCTACTACTACCTGTATTTCCTGAATGGCATCCATTGAGATGGGGTTGGCTCCGGTCTGTCCTCCGTTGGTTCCGGAAGAGGCAAGGCCGAATACGTCGTTGCTCACCGTACCGTCTATCTGGAAGCTGTTGTAGCGGTTGTTGGAGCCTGCAAACGTCATACCGCCGATTTTGGAAGGCATGGCGAAAGGCATGTTCTTCACGATGTCGTAGACGTTGCGGTCTACGGTGGGTGTGTTCTCAATCTTTCCCAGGGAGAAGTTCTGTCCGGCTCCGGCAGCGGCTTTGGCTTCAGCCACCACCACTACTTCGTCCAGCAGTTCCGAGCTGGGAGTCAGTTTCACGTTCTGCGTATAGGTGTTGCCCAGTTCCAGCATGATGCCCGTAAAGGCGGCACTTTGATAGCCCACGTAGGACACTGTAAGTTTGTACGGGCCGCCGGTACGCATACCTTGCATCGTATAGCGTCCGTCCACGTTGGTGACAGCGCCATACTGTGTGCCCGAAGGTTCATGAACAGCTATAACCGTCGCTCCGATTACAGTTTCATTCTGTTCGTCGGTCACCTTGCCGCTAATGGCCGAGGTGGTGACCTGTGCATTTACGCCCATAGCCGCCAAGACCAGCATCAGCGTAAAAATAACTTTCATTCTTTTTAACATAATTGTTTCTAATTAGTTTTTGAAAAATGTTATATTTCTTAAAACACTTGCAAAGGTACGCAAAAATATATGTAAAAGCATTACAATTCTGCTACATTTTTTAAGAAATTATTCTGAAGCAGAAAGATGTATTATATAATAAGGTGTAACGGAAAAGCAGCGGAAGAGAAGTGCACCGTATGTAAGAGCAGAAGCAGAAGTTCACTGTATGCAAGGCATGAGGGAAGAGCAGAAAGAGAAGTGCACCGTATGCAAGGCATGACGGAAAAGCGGAAGCAGAAGTTCGCTGCAATGAAAAAAAATTAAATATCTTTGCCGCCTTTATCCTAAAAATAATTCATTATGATGGAAACTAAAAAAAAGAAGGTTGGGCATATCTGAAGCATGTCAGAAAAGCCATGGAGTGTATCAAAACCGTAACCGACGGGAAGTATGAGGTGAGCGACGAAGCCTATCACACACTGAAGCGTATAGTGAAAAACTGCGAGAAGCTGATTAAGGCCTACGAAAAAAAGCTGGAACAGAGGGAAAAAGAGCGGGAAAAGTCCCTGAATCGTTAACAAAGCACAAATAACGGCCAAAACGATGTTTATACATATTTACAAAGTCAAAGTGTTGTAGCACACCGCAATAGGTGGCGTAAAGTGTATAAACAGGACAAAGCATCTATCTTATTTTCAGTACATTTGCGGTAATAAACATTGAACGGACATATTCTCTCCCTCCGCCATAAATTGCAAGCAGCGGGAGCAGAAGTCTGCTTCAATAAGTATTCATTTTATAAAAACAAGACATGGCAATTACATGTACGGAAGGAGAAGTGAAAATCTCCGAGTTCGGCTCAGTCCGAAGCAAACAATCACAGACCATCAGTCTGCAAGAGTATGTAAACAAAGTGCGTAGCAACACATTCAAGGCGCAGGTGGAGGAATACCGCCGCCTTGCCGCCCTGCCGGGGCATGAAGCCGAAGCGCAGAGGGTGAAGGACGGGATGCCCTGCATCGTACCCGCCGGAGTGTGCAGCGGCGGACACGCAGTGAAGAACCTCGTCAAGCACAGCGGACTGCTCCAGATAGACATGGACCACACCCTGCTGCGCACCACCGAAGTGTGCAGGCTGCTCTGCGAACTGCCCTACGTGACAGTGGTGCACAAGAGTTTCTCGCAGAACGGCGTACGGGCGTTTGTACGCGTGGCAGCCGAAGATGTGATGCGGAACTATGAGCAACTTTATGCCGCCGTAGGAGAAGCCGTCAGCCGGCATGCCGCACACAACTACGACTCCAAATGCAAGATCCTGACACAGCCCAGTTTCTATTCGTGGGACGCAGATGCGTATTACAATCCCGATGCGGAGACTTTCAAGATGCAGTGGGGAGAAGAAACGGGAAAGGAAGCGGGAACAATTTCAGAAACAGCAGCAAATGCAGGAGGAACTGTTTCAAGAGGAATAATCTCAGAAGTGACAGACTCAGGAAAAGCTGTTTCAGGAGGAGCAATCTCAGAAGTGACAGACTCAGGAAGAACTGTTTCAGGAGGAGCAATCTCAGGAGTGACAGACTCAGGAGTGACAAACTCAGAAAAATCAGCATCAGGAGCAACAGCTCCGGGATTTCTGACTCAGTTTCTCAACGACTTTGAGCACCGCAACCCCTTCCGTCGTGGTGAGCGAAACGACCTTGCGTTGAAGCTGGGTCGTGTGTCTCGCAGTAAAGGTTTTTCAAAAAAGGAGTTGGAAGAAGTTATCAACCTCTTCATCCGCCGCTATGCTGCAACCGATTTCACAGCCGAAGACATCCGTCAACGTATAACCGCTGGTTATCAATTCATTGACTCCCTTCCGCAAAAAACGGAAATTCCCGGCGAGGGTTCAAATAGGGTTCATTTCCCTTATGACCCCGCCGAGCCGCCCGATGCGGGCTCCGAAGAAGAAGATTTGTTGGAAAAAAACAACGAACTTCGTGCCCAGTCCCCCTACATTCCCGACAGCGTTTACAGCGGTCTGCCCCAATTCCTGAAAGACTGTGTGCAATACGCTTCCGACCCGCGCGAACGCGACATCACGCTGCTTGGCAGCCTTAACTGTTGCAGCGCCCTCTTCCCCGGTGTCAGCTTCTTCTACAAGAACGCCCTCTACTCTTCCCACTTCTACCATGCCCTCGTGGCAAACGCAGCAGCCGGAAAGGGCGTCGTGGCATTCATCCTCAACCTGCTCGATGCCACCCAGGAATATTACGACCGCCAGCGTCGCGATCAGAAGAAAGCCTTCGAGAAAGCCCAAATGGCATGGGAAGCCGAAGTGCATCAGGCACTGCGCGAACACCGTTCTCCCGACTCCGACAAGAAGCCCGAAGAGCCCAAAGCCAAATACCTGAAGACCTCCTCCACCACCAGCAAGAGCCGTCTGCTGGAGCAGCTCGCCACCAACGGCGAACTCGGCTGCCACATGTCGTCCACCGAAATCAACACCCTCATCTCCTCGCTCGCACAGGACTACGGCAAGTATGAGGACATCCTCTGCAAGGCTGCCCACCACGAGGAAATCTCACAGTCGTACAAGATAGACGGCGACCCGATAGTCGTTCCCCGTCCCCACCTGGCACTCATCATGTCCGGCACACCGGAGCAGTTCACCGGCTTCTTCCGCAGCCACGAAAACGGTCTGTACAGTCGTTTCCTCATCTACACCCGCCAGCTCAACCCCCATTGGGAGACGTGTGCCCCCGGCGAAGGACGCGTGGATCTGCGCGAACACTTCCATACGCTGGGAAAGAAACTCTTCGAGATGCACAAGTTGCTGCTGGAATCCCCCACCCTCGTCACCTTCACCCCCGGACAGTGGGAACGCCATACGCAACAGTTCGGCGTGTGGCTCAAGTCGGCCCTGGTGGAAGGAAAGGAGTTCCCCACCAGCATCGTCTTCCGTCATGGACTGCTTGCCATGCGCCTCGCGTCCATCCTCACCATCTTCCGCAAGTGGGACGACTACCGCTATGCCAAGGAATACTGCTGCACCGATGCCGACTTCGACACCGCCATGCAGATTATAGCCACCGTCATTGAGCACAGCCTGCTGCTGGGCACTTCGCTGCCCGACACCGGACACCCGCCGGTAGCCATGCGTAAATTCCACCAGTTTGAAGACGTTCTCAAGAAATTACCGAGGATTTTTTCTTACATCGACTTCATCAATGCTGCCAAAGAACTCGGCATATCTGTGTCCACAGCCAAACGTTACCTGAGAAAGGCCGTTGAACAAGAACTCGTTGTGAAACAGAAAGATAAGTACCGAAAACGCAGAAAAAGGCAAGGTAAACAGGGGCTATAAGGAAATGAACCCTAAATGAACCCTCGCCCCGACAATTCGACGGGCGGGGGCTCTTTGGAAAAATAAGGACAAAAATGAACCTGATAAGAATATGCGAACGCATGAACAGCCGCCCGAAACAACGAATTCTAAAAGAAAGCATCTATGTATGACAAGGAATTAGCACTCGACAGCCTATATAACATCCTATTTCTTCCTGTGAGACAGATAATTTCCCCTTGCGGGATAAATAATTTCATCCCGTAAGACGGTAAGTTTCGTCCTACGGGATGAAAAGTTTTGTCCTGCGAAGCGGGAAGTTTCGTCCTGCGAAACGGAAAACATTCATTCTGCGAAACATGGGGTCATGGTGTTCCCAGCACCCCTATGATGAGCCGCACTTGTGCGGGCGTGTACCGTCGTGCGGTAGGCGCCATGCCCGTTTCCTGCAACTGCTGCTCCAGTCCGGGCGCGGTACGTATCCATTCGTTGAACTGCTTGACGGCTGTCTGCTGCTGCACACCGTCTATATACATGCTTGCCAATTCGCCCTTGCCGTAGCTGCGCACCACAAAGGCTTTCTCTACAATATCTTCATCGGGCTTTCCCATACAGAGTCTCCATTAGTGTAATTTTCATTCGGATTGGAGACATAAAGATAGTGATTTTCAGCAAGATAAGCAATCAAACCCGGAGAAATTCATCTCCGATACCACTTTCTTTTTTTCTTCTTGCGGGCTTGCTGCAATGCCGTCCCAAACAGGCAACAGGCACATTTCAGTTCTTTCGGGGAGAGTTTATCCAAATTGTCAAGAATACCGGGAATAGAAAAGTTCTCATCGAGAAATTCATAAGGATCGGCGGCCTCTTCCAAATCCCGCTTCATGAGGCAGGCACATACAGGACATTTATCCATTGATCTGTTATATTTTTTAGTTTATGTGAGGAAATATCTTATCAACTTTACACAAAAACACCTAAGGGAAAACCCCTCAAAAAACACATACCTCACTCCCCTTTCAGAAAGAAAGATGCTCAAAGATAACACTTTTTGGTTATTATTTGCATGATTATTATAAATTAATACAATATCGGAGCAAAAAAAATACGACTACCGGAGAAATAAAAGGAAACAGCCTATATATTATTACTAATGGATGCACAGCATTTGTTAAGGTATGCACAGTATTGTTAAGGCATGCGCAGCATTTGTTAAGGCATGCACAGCACTGTTAAGGCATGCACAGCATTGTTAAGGCATACACAGCATTGTTAAGGCATGCACAGCACCGTTAAGGCATGCACAGTATCGTTAAGGCATGCACAGCATTGTTAAGGCATGCACAGCATTGTTAAGGCATACACAGCATTGTTAAGACATACTTATCGTTACTAAAGCGTACTTATCGTTACTAAACCTTACCCAACCTTACCGAATCGTATTTTCCGCCTTTCCTCTGCCGTATCTTTGTTTCAACGAAACGAGGTAAGGAATATCGCCGCGGAGACTTCTTCTCCTCCAACCGTCAGAGACAATCAATCAGTATTAACATTAGAAAAAAAACGAACTTCATTATGGCAATCATCGTAGAACCTGTGCAACGCTATCAGAAGGTCGGTGACAAGACTTCCCCGCAACTGTACTACCTGAAGCGGAAAGCCAACAACTCCCGCCTGTACAACACCAAGCGCATCGCGCAAGAGATTGAAGAACTGGGCGGCATGTCCGCCGAAGACGTGGAACACGTGGTCACCGCCCTCGTACGCAACATCAAACGCAAGCTGACAGACGGCGACAGCGTAAAACTGGACGGCCTCGGTGTGTTCTACACCACTTTCCACAGCAAAGGAACCCCCAGCTCGGAAGAATGCACCGTAAAGAACATCGACAAAGTGAACATCCGCTTCCTCACCGACAGCGGTCTGCGCCTTGTCAACGACTCCGGAGCCACCACCAAAGGCAGCCCCAACAACGTGGCGTTCAGCCTCTACAACCCCAAAGAGGACGGTCCCTCCGGTGGCGGTGGCAGCGGCAGCGGTGACGACGGAGAAGAAGAAAATCCGCTGGGATAAGTCACGCAGGGAAAGCTATCCGGTTCTCCCCCTCTCCCTGTGTGAGGGGGGAGAACAAAGTAACAATTCGCAATTGCAAAGCAACAATTCGTAATTGCAAAGCAACAATTCGCAATTGCAAAGCAATCATTCACAATTAATGCGAATCAGTAGTTGAATTTATAGTTCATTATTATACGGATTTGAGCTTTTTCACCACAGAGGGCACAGAGACTCACAGAGTCTTTCTCTTTTTATGAGGCAAAACATTTTATTTATTGAGGCAAAACATTCTGTCATTCAGAGCGTAGCGAAGAATCTGCTCTCCCTATAC
>OHEL01000832.1_pt1 | contig 15845 bp, 10 predicted proteins | sample 1567251 | NCBI WGS metagenome assembly OHEL01 (sample SAMEA3879601, study PRJEB24766) | human gut metagenome | biome: human-associated habitat; feature: feces | place: USA | collected 1985/1987
GACGCGGCGTATTTTCAATGTGCTTTTAATCGCCAACCCTTATGACGCTTTCATGCTGGAGGACGACGGACGCATCGATGAGAAAATCTTCAATGAATACACCTCGCTTTCCCTGCGCTACCCGCCGCGTTTCACCCAGGTTTCCACTTGCGAGGAAGCATTGGCGCAACTGTCTTCCATGCCATACGACCTTATTATATGCATGCCGGGCACAGGAGACAACGAGGGGTTTGACGTAGCACGAACCATCAAAGGTCAATACGAGCATATTCCCATGGTGATTTTAACGCCGTTCAGTCATGGTATCACCAAACGCATTGCCAACGAAGACCTCAGTTCGTTCGACTATATTTTCTGTTGGCTGGGAAACACCGATTTGCTGGTATCCATCATCAAGCTGATTGAAGACAAGATGAATCTGGAGCATGATGTCAGTGAAGTCGGCGTGCAGATTATTCTTCTGGTAGAAGACGGCATCCGTTTCTACTCTTCCATCCTGCCCAACCTCTATAAATTCGTATTGAAGCAGAGCCAGGAGTTCTCCACCGAAGCGTTGAATGCGCACCAGCGTACGCTACGTATGAGAGGGCGTCCCAAAATAGTTCTTGCGCGTACCTATAATGAAGCAATCGGCATTTACGAAAAGTACAAGAACAACATCCTTGGAGTCATTACGGACGTCCGTTTTCCCCGCGTAGAACGTGGTGAGAAAGATGCGCTTGCGGGTATAAAATTATGTGCGGCCATACGCAAGGAAGACCCGTTCGTGCCATTGATCATACAATCTTCCGAATCGGAAAATGTGCTGTATGCAGCCAAATATGACGCGGCCTTTATCGATAAGAACTCCAAGAAAATGGATGTGGACTTACGCCGTATCGTGTCGGATAATTTCGGTTTCGGCGACTTTATCTTCCGCAATCCCGATACGCTGGAAGAGATTGCCCGCGTCAAAAACCTGAAAGAGCTCCAGAACATTCTCTTTGCTGTTCCGGCGGAGTCCTTCCTCTATCACATCAGCCGCAACCATGTGAGCCGCTGGCTTTATTCACGCGCCATGTTCCCCATTGGAGAGTTCTTGAAACCTATCACATGGAACAGCCTTCAGGATGTGGACGCTCACCGCAAGATCATTTTCGAGGCTATCGTGAAGTACCGCAAAATGAAAAACCAGGGCGTGGTGGCGGTATTCAAACGCGACCGTTTTGACCGCTACTCGAACTTTGCCCGTATCGGCGACGGCTCATTGGGCGGGAAAGGCCGCGGCTTGGCGTTTATCGACAATATGGTGAAGCACCACCCTGAATTTGAAGAGTTTGAGAATGCACGCGTTGCCATACCCAAGACCGTAGTGCTCTGTACAGATGTATTCGACGAGTTCATGGATACCAACAACCTGTATCAGATAGCCCTGTCCGATGCAGACGATGATGTGATTCTCCGCTACTTCCTGAAAGCCAAACTGCCCGACCGTCTGGTTGAGGACTTTTTCACTTTCTTCGATGTAGTGAAATCGCCCATTGCCATCCGTTCTTCCTCTCTATTGGAAGATTCGCACTACCAGCCTTTCGCCGGGATCTACAATACTTATATGATTCCCTACCTGGACGATAAGTATGAAATGCTCCGCATGCTCAGTGATGCAATCAAAGGAGTCTACGCCTCTGTATATTTCCGCGACTCCAAAGCCTATATGCAGGCCACAAGCAATGTCATCGACCAGGAAAAGATGGCTGTCATCCTGCAAGAAGTGGTGGGCAACCAGTACGGTGACCGCTATTATCCTTCCATGTCGGGTGTGGCACGTTCGCTCAACTACTACCCCATCGGAGATGAGAGAGCGGAAGAAGGCATCGTAAACCTGGCGCTCGGCTTGGGTAAGTATATCGTGGACGGCGGCATGACCCTCCGTTTCTCTCCCTATCATCCCAACCAAGTCCTGCAAACCAGTGAAATGGAAATTGCACTGAAAGAAACCCAGACGCGCTTCTACGCTCTCGACTTGCGCAATGCCGGCCATGATTTCTCTATCGATGACGGCTTCAACCTGTTGAAACTGCACGTAAAAGAAGCGGAAAAAGACGGTTCGCTCAACTATATAGCTTCCACCTACGACCCGTATGACCAGATTATCCGCGACGGTTTATATCCGGGAGGGCGCAAAGTTATTACCTTCGCCAATATCCTGCAACATGATGTGTTTCCACTGTCCCGCATCCTGCAACTGGCATTGAAGTATGGGCAGCAGGAAATGCGTCGTCCCGTAGAGATTGAATTTGCAGCTACCATGAGCCGGGAAAAAGACAAGACAGGCACTTTCTATCTCCTGCAGATCCGCCCGATTGTCGACAGCAAGGAGATGCTCGATGAAGATCTCACAGCTATCCCCGACGAGCAATTGCTGCTCCGTTCCAATAATTCCTTAGGGCATGGAATCATGAACGAACTGCAAGATGTGGTCTATGTAAAGACCGATGATTACAGCGCTTCCCACAATCAGGATATTGCCTGGGAGATAGAAAAGCTGAACCAGCAATTCTTGAATGAAGGAAAGAATTATGTCCTGATAGGTCCGGGACGTTGGGGTAGCAGTGACACGTGGCTCGGAATTCCTGTTAAATGGCCGCATATCAGTGCAGCGCGCATCATTGTAGAAGCCGGGCTGACGAATTATCGCGTCGATCCCAGTCAGGGGACACACTTTTTTCAGAACCTGACTTCCTTCGGAGTAGGCTATTTCACGATCAATGCTTTTATGAACGACGGAGTATACAATCAGGACTTCTTGAATACGCAACCTGCTGTGCATGAGACTAAATACCTGCGCCATGTCCATTTTGAACATCCGATAGTGGCCAAGATGGACGGGAAAAAGAAACAAGGAGTGGTATTGCTGCCCGATTCCTAACGTATTGTTGTTAAAAATAAGCAAAAAAAGCAATGACAGGCTCTTCTTTTTTTGCTGGAAATGGAACAAATGATGTTCCATTTTTCATTTTTGCATGTAAAACAGAGCTTTATAGGAGCTTTTTATTGCCTAAAAGCAATATCTTTGTGCCCGACAAGAGAACTAATAAGTGAAAAAGATAATCAAGTTTTGCAAATGGGCAACACACATGCAACTGTTCTAATCTTACTTGCAACAATGTGCACCCTGTTATCCGGATGTACTAAAGACAATGACTACACAGTCACAACAGGCAAGGGGCGCCTCAACATCAGGTTGATTGCTGACGGCAGCACACAGGATGTAGCTACGCGGGTGGAAGAAACATTACCCGATATAAACGATTTTGCAATATCTGTTTTGAAAGGTGATGAAGTGAAATACTCCTGCGATAAGTTCAGCCAATATTCGGATGAAGTCTTATTTCCCATCGGGCAATATACTCTAAAAGCCTCTTACGGGCAACTTCATAACGAAGGATTCAACAAGCCCTGCTTCACAGGTCTGCAAGAATTCTCAATTGAAGACCAGAAGGAAACAAATGTGGAAGTGACCTGTTATCTTGCCAATGTCAAGATGTCGGCCACTTATACGGAAAGTTTCAAGAAATACTTTTCCGATTACAGTCTGAAAGTAAATTCGGAAGGCAACTCTCCCATCCAGTTTGCCAAAGAGGAGACACGTTCCTGCTATTTCAAGCCCGGCAAACTGACCCTCACACTGAACCTGACCAAAAGAGACGGCGGCGTCCAGTCCTCCTACCAGCCCATTGTTATAGACAATGCGCTGGCACAACATCATTATAAGTTTAATTTTGATGTCAACGCAGGAAGTGCAACCGTAAACATCACCTTTACGGACAGGACTGAAACAGTGACGCACACCATTGATGTGTCAGACGGGACCATGCGTATAGATCCTCCTTTCTTCATACTTAATGGATTTACCAGTAATACTGCATTAGACATCAAAGAAGGAAAGGAAGCCGATCATTCTTTATCCTTATATTTGAATGCGCGCTCCGGCATCGAGGAGTGCATATTAACCACATCGTCCTCCTCGCTCATTTCACAAGGCTGGCCTGCCTATATAGATTTGGCCGACTTATCTACCGACAAGCTGCAATTATTGCAATCTTTCGGTTTGCAGCTTAAGGGGCTCGGAGCCAACAAAGACAAGATTGCCACGATTGATTTCACCAACGTCATTCCCCATATAGAATATGACAACGGGGTTCTCAGCACCTTTAAGCTCGTGGCCAAGGACAAACTGAAAAAAGTGAATAAAGAGGAGGTTATATTGGCGATAAACAGTCTCAGCAACCAATTTGCAGTGGTTTCTCCCGAAGCGTTGCCATCGGGTTCCACCTACATTGACCTGGTGGTCACTTTGGATGGCAAACCGGAAACCATAAAAGCCAGTTGTATATTATACGGCGCTTCACAAGATTTGAAATGCGGACTTTTATCTACTGAAGGTGATGGCATCACACATCATATCCGCGTCACGTTCCCTGTCAAGATAACGTCATCCACGCAAATGACAGTAACCTGCGGACGCAAAAAAGCAACATTCACTTTATCCGTAAACTAATTGAACATATACTTTCGATATGAAGAAATCAGTATGCATAATAGTACTCTCTTTAGTGTATGTGCTCGCATTTGTTTCATGCGAGCGTGAGCAATACTCCACCGAAGAGGGAAATAAGGTAGAAACAGTTTCGGAAGGGCAGATAAACCTTTCTTCCTTGAAACTGACGGTAAACGTCAACGCCAATGCTGCAACACGTGCCGATATAGATACAAAAAACTATATCATCCGCATCTATAATCGTGACAACGATAACAAACTCGTACAAGAATGGAAATACAGTGAGATGCCGGAGATTTTCTCATTAAAGGTGGGCAACTACACCGTAGCCGCATTCTCGCACGATGTTCTTCCCGCCGAGTTCGAGCATCCCTATTACTACGGGAAAGAAGACTTTGAAATCCTAAAAGACCAAATCACCGACATCATAGACCTGCAATGCGTATTGCGCAGCGTCATGGTGACAGTGGAGTATGACGAAAAGCTACTGACCCTATTGGGCAATGATGTAAAGGCAAATGTCACTTTAGGCCAAGGCTCACTGGATTTTGTAAAAGATGAAACACGCGCCGGTTACTATCAGGCGATCAATGAAAACGCCAATGTAATCACCACACGCCTCACCGGAACCGTAGAGGGTGAAAGCGTGGATATATCAAAAGGATTTCCGCAAGTGAAAGCAGGCGCCCATAAGATTATCAGATATACACTGAAAGATGTGGACGAAAACGGCAGTTCCGAGGGAGGCAATGCGGACATCAGCATCCGAATCGACGTGACTTGCACCACCGTAGAGCAGGACATCATAGTAGACCCCGATGAAGATATCGTTCCCGACGAGCCCGATGAGCCGGACAACCCGGACAATCCTTCCGGAGAGCAACCCACCATCAAGGGGGACGGATTCAACATATCCAAAGCTATCGTATTGCCTGAGACGACCTCTCCCGATAATCCTTATCCGGTAGTGGTGAACATCGCCGCTGTCAACGGCATCGCCAACCTGAAAGTCACGATAGACTCCGACGTCTTGGATGAAGACGCATTGGCAGATGTCGGCCTGAAGAAGGACTTCGACTTGGCCCATCCCGAAGAGCTGAAAGACGCCTTGGAAGGATTAGGCTTCCCCGTAGGCGAAGATGTTGCCGGAAAGACAGAGTTGATATTCAATATTACCAAGTTCACCGGATTATTGACAATGCTGAATCCCGGCACCCACAATTTCATTATTACGGTTGTAGACACCAAGAACAATAAGACAACTGAAACATTAACACTTGTCTGGAGTAACTAACTATTTATGAAACGGACTATTTATAACATATCGGCATTACTTTTTCTCATTCTCGCAACCATCGGTTGTCGCGAAAAAGACCTGAACGAGAGTGGGTTGCTCAGATTGAGCATCGGGATAAAAGACAAGGTGGAAACCGTTACCCGCACACTGTCCGACGAGGAACAGAATGCCCTGAAGGGAAATGCTAAAATCCGCATATACAGCGGTAAAGGGCTTGTACGCAAATACAATGGGACAGCCGAAATGCCGGCAGAAATGCAACTTGCAGCAGGTGACTACAACATCAAAGTAGCAGCCGGTGACTCCGTTGCCGCTTCTTTTGACAAGACATTCTATCGGGGAGAAAAGGATTTCAGCATCCATGCCGGTCAATCCTCTTCCGTCAGCGTGGAATGCATCATTGCCAACACGCTGGTTACCGTAGAGTTTGCCAAAAGCCTGACGCAGGCATTCCAAAGCTACGAAGTGCAGGTAGCCTCATCGGCAGGCAGCCTGACATTTACCTCCGACACCCCCAACGCCATCGGTTATTACATGATTCCCGCCGATGACGCGCAGTTGTCTTGGACGTTCAAGGCAAAGACACTCAGCGGAAATGAGTACACCCGTACAAATACCCTGACCGTTGCGCCAACCACACGCTACGACCTGACTTTCGGATATGAAGACAGCGGAGAAAGCTACGATGACGGTGGTTCTACCCTGACACTGGACATAAATACCGAGCCATTAGAAACAAGCACCGTTGAGGTTCCGGTTTACAGGCGTCCCAGCATCACCGGAAAAAACTTCGGGAATGAGAACGAGCTGTTTGTCGAATTAAACAAAGGTACAGAACAGGAGTTTTGGATAGCCACCTCTTCCATCCTGACAAAAGCTCTGGTAAGCTGCGACCAATTCACAAGTTTGGGACTCCCCGTCAATTCATTCGACATATTGGCCATGAATGCCGAAGACAAAAGCCTGTTCAGCAGCTACGGTGTGAACATTGTGTCCAAGTACAATGTCAACACCGGTCAAGGTAATACCAAAATAGGGCTTTCGGAGGCTTTCATGCAGAAGCTGTCACAGAAAGAAGGAGTATATGACATACAAATCAATGTAACGGACGACAATAAGTTGCAACGCTCTTCTGTGTTCCGTTTCATCGTATCGGATGCAATAGTGGTCACCACTAACGTAATAGATGCGGAAGTATGGGCAACAAAAGCCACCATACGCGCCTCGTTGGCAAAAGAGACGGAAGAGGCTTTGGCCTTTAAATACCGCATAAAAGGTACAACGGGCGAATTTACCGTTCCCGCTCAAAGAGTAAACGGTTCCAAACTGCTTTATGCCAACATCAAGAATCTGGCTCCCGGTACAACTTACGAATACTGGGCGCTGGCAGGAGCTTCGCCCTCAACAATCATCAGCCAGTTCACTACCGAAGCAACCACCCAATTGGAAAATGCGGGATTTGAATATTGGACAGACGGCACGCCAATGCTTGTTTTCGGTTCCGGACAGTCCATGTGGTGGGATAGTGGAAACCATGGTTCCGCCACTGCCAGCATAAACATCACAACTTACAGTACAGAGTATAAAAACAGCGGAAATTTCTCTGCCAAATTGCAATCCAAGAAAGCCGGCATGATGGGCGTGTATCAATTCGCAGCAGGCAACCTGTTTGCCGGGAAGTACATAGCTACGGAAATGTCCGGTGTCAGGGGCAACGGCGTCTTGGGTTGGGGACGTCCTTTCAGCTCCCGCCCCGTAGCCTTGAAAGGTTACATCCGCTACGAGCCCAAAGCAGTCGACATGACCAACAATTGCAGCTACATCAATGCGGGCGATATGGACAAAGGGTGCATATACATCGCTTTGGGCGACTGGGTAGGCGAGACATCCAACGGTGAGACATGGCCCGTCATCGTTAAAACCAATTTCAAAGACGGCAACAGCGCCAAGCTCTTCAATCCCAACGACATTCACATCATTGCCTATGGTGAAAAGACGTGGGATGAAGCCACCGCCGGAGACGGGATGGTTGAGTTCGAGATTCCCATCGAGTATCGCAACATGGATACCAAGCCCACCAGTATCGTGCTGGTAGCTTCCTCCAGCAAATACGGAGACTATTTCACAGGCGGCGTAGACAGTACAATGTGGCTCGACGATCTTAAGTTAGTATATGAATAATCCGATATTCTCGTGAAAAGGACTGTTATATATATATGTATCCTGCTGTTTATACTGCCTCATGCTGCCATGCAGGCGCAAGAGTTTAAACGGTCTATTGAGTTGAAGACCTTTGTTCCCAAAGGGCAATGGATTCTGGGAAATTCCATTTCCTATTCGGAACACAATGAAAGCAACTACAACTTCCTTATTATAGAGGGCATCAACTCCGACGGATATACCTTTAAGGTGAGTCCGATGCTGTGCTATGCATTCAAAGACAATTTAGCGGCGGGCGGCCGTTTCAGCTATGCCCGCACACTCACCAAGCTGAGCGGAGTTACTATCAATGTAGATGACGACAACCAATTCGATCTGGACGACATGTACCAGTTGAAACATTCCTATGCAGCTATGGCAATGATGCGCAGCTACATCAGTCTGGGAAACAGCAAGCGCTTCGGACTCTATTGCGACATACAGCTGCAAATGGGTGGCAGCCAGTCCAAGGTGGTCAGCGGTACGGGCGAAGACGTTACGGGAACCTATTCCACTTCGACCGACCTCAACATCGGCGTAGCTCCGGGAATGGTTGCATTCATCAACAACTATACGGCAGTAGAGGTCAGCGTAGGCGTATTGGGTTTCGACTTTAGCAAAACCCGGCAAACGACGAACCAAGTATATATAGGCGAACGTTCCCTTAATTCCGCGAATTTCCGCATCAACCTGTTTTCCATAGGCTTGGGCATCGCCTTTTATTTGTAAGAAAGATGAAGAAACGAACGATACTGACATATGTACTCTGTGGCATGGCAAGCATTTGTTTCGCACATACACAAACGGGTGATACGCTCCGTTCCATAAGCGGCCGCGATTCACTGATCCGCGAAACGGTGTTTGTGCATGATACAGTCTACCTGCAAGCGCCAAAGACAACAGCCAAACCGGAAGATATAATCCGCACCAAGGCCATTGGACGTTACGACCGCGGCATCATCAACTACCGTTTCATACCCAAAGGCAAATGGATTGGCGGAGCTACGGCATCCTATGTGGATTTTGACAGTCAGGACAGCCGCCTGTTGTTCTCTTTGCTGAAAGATTTCGATTGCCATGCCCGCACAGTTTCTGTGAAGCCGTTCATCGGATATGCCGTACGGAACAACATCGTCATCGGTGCCAAGCTGGGCTATAACCACACCGTTGCCCAGTTGGATAATCTGGCTCTGAACATGGACGACCTCGATTTTTCACTAAAGGACATACGCTATACGGAAGATACTTACAGTCTTGGGCTTTTCCACCGTTCCTATGTAGGGCTGGATGCCGGCAGACGTTTCGGGCTGTTCAACGAAACAACGCTTTCATTCAATACGGGCACCACGCGGTTCTCTCGTGGCACAGAAAATGCCGAAGCGGCAGCAGCTGATTCGGAAAACGCTTTCAAAAGTACAGAAACCACGCTCTATGAGCTTCACTTGGGCATAAACCCCGGAGTAGCCGTATTTATCATGCAGAATGTTTCTGCCGAAGTCTCTTTCGGAGTGATCGGCTTTAAATATAGCAGCGAAACGCAAAAGAACAATCTGGGAGAAACCGGCAAGCGCCACAACAGCGGTGCGAACTTCAAGATTAATTTGTTCAATATCAATATAGGTATCACCCTTTGTTTGTAAGATTGAGAGTATGCATCAGAAAGTCTATATACAGATCCGTTTAGGATGTTTCTTGCTAATGGCCGCTTTCCTGAGCGCCTGCATTGAGAACGATGTACCCTATCCGTACATCAAGCTCTTTGTTACCGGCACTGAAATTGACGGCCAAATAGGAAGCGCCGTCATTTCGAATGACGACCGCACCGTAACGGTCAACCTGGAGGACACCGTCAACATGAAGAAAGTGCGCGTGAAAAGCATCAGCGTAACCGAAGGAGGGCGTTGCAGCCTGCCTGACGATACGATTATAGACCTCAGCAACCCCTATCCGCTGACCCTCTCATTATATCAGGACTACCAATGGACTTTGAAAGCCAATCAAACCATTGAACGGCGGTTTACCGTAGAGCACCAAGTGGGCGCTGCTACATTTGATGAAAAGGAGCATTTCGCCTCAGTCAACATCAGCACCAAAGGCAGTTTGAAAGACATCCGGCTAACCGACCTAAAGCTGGGGCCTACCGGCTCCACTGTCAACATGAGCAGCGGCATTCCCTATTTGGAATGGCAGCAAATGGGCAACTACGCCAAAGCAAACGTGGTGGTGAACTTCCGCGATTTCATTGTAATGGAAGAATGGACGCTCTACGTATTCCAAGTAGAGACCAACGTAGTCACCAAGTCGGCAGACGGTTGGGTAAATGTGGCATGGCTCTATGGGGAAGGCGTGGAAGGCATGGAAAACGGCTTTGAGCTGAAAGAGAAAGATGCAGAGGAATGGCAGCCGGTAGATGTCTCCTACATCACCGCCAATGGCGGAAGCTTTACGGCACGCGTTCCTCATCTGAAAGCGGGAACCTCTTATGTGTGTCGTGCTTATTCGGGCGAAGACAAGGGTGAAGAAATAGAGTTTACCACCGGGACGGCCGTAGAGCTTCCCAACGGTTCGTTCGACGAATGGCACAAGGTGAACAAGGTGTGGGAACCATGGGCGGAAGGAGGCAATCCTATCTGGGACAGCGGAAATGACGGTGCAACCACTTTGGGCGAAAGCATCACTGTACCCACAAGCGACACATGGAGCGGTGCACCTGCCGGAGGACAGGCTGCACAGTTAGGCTCAAAGTTCGTCGGGCTGGGCGGTGTGGGCAAGTTTGCCGCCGGCAACCTGTTCATCGGCGAATATGTCCGCACAGACGGCACCAATGGCATTTTGAGTTTCGGCAAGGAGTTTACGGCACGCCCCACAAAGCTGAAAGGCTACTATAAATATGCCACAGCGCCTATTACCTATCTGCCTTCCAAGTCGAATACGGACGACTACAACCGTTTTCTCCCCTATAAGGACAAGCCGGATACATGCGCCATATATATAGCTTTAGGCGATTGGGACAAACCGGTAGAAATCAGGACCAATCCCAGAGACCGCAAATTGTTCGACAAGAATGACCCGCATGTCATCGCTTATGCAGAGTTCAACAGCGGTACGAGTGTGGACAGTTACACCCCACTGGAGCTGACTTTACAATACAAATCAACCAGCCGCGTACCCACTCATCTCATAGTGGTATGCTCAGCAAGCAAATATGGCGACTACTTCACCGGAGGAGCAGGAGCCACGTTGACCATAGATGAATTCAGTTTGGAATATGATTATTAAAGATATGAGAATATTACGTTACATATTGGCAACACTCGCTGTACTGGCAACATTCACCGCTTGCCGGGAAGAGGACGAATTGAACAAAGCGAAAGGCCGGGTAGTATTAGGAGAAATAAGGATAGAAGCAGAAGAGGCAAACACCCGCGCCATTTCAATTCCCACTCCTCAGCCCGAAGATTTAACCATAGAAATAATAGATCCGGACGGCTACACAATAGAAAGCGGAAAGATAGACCATTATGCCAATGGAATAGATCTTTTCGTAGCCTCATATACATTGCGTGCCTACTACGGCAATAAACAGCAAATGGGGAATAGTCCCTATTTTGAAGGAATCGCCGAGTTTTCCATCTCCGAAGGGCAGACCACCCAAATAGGAACTGTCACTGCCAAACTTGCAAACGCTGTCATCATTCCGAACATACCTACCAATATCATAGACCACTTTATCGGCGTGCCCACATTCTATGTCTGTAAAGGAGAAGAGAAAAAAGAGGTTACTAACGGACAGGCATTGTATGTGCTGCCGGGAGAATATACATTGACACTGGAAGGAAAGAACAAAGCGGAAATTGAGGTCAAGCAAACAATAGCCACATTGAACGCACAAGCCCAAAAGGCATATAATATCAATTGCGACTTATCACTGCCAGTCCTTGAACTTCCAGCTCAAGCTGCTGGACGTGTGTGGGCAACACATTTGTATTTAGAAACTGTTATCACAAAAGTTAATGGAGTTACAAGCAATACCCCATCAGGACTTATATATGAAATAAAAACACAAGATTCAGAATGGGAAAAAAGAGAGATAGAAACACTCCATGAAAAGAAAGTGATTAGCAACCTTTCAGCAAAAACGGCATATCAACTTAGAGCAAGAGTTGGAGATATTGTTAGTAATGAAATAACAATTACTACTGAAGAAAAAAACAATGTTGGAAACCATAACTTTGAAGAATGGACGCAACTATCAAAACACTTCTCAGGAGGTAAATATGATTTTGATCGTATCTATCATGAGCCATATATAACAAATAATCAATGGTGGATCTCTAATAATAATGAAACAGTAAAGAACCCTGAAACAGGATCTAATTTAGCAATGAAATGCTTTCCTACTACAGATAAAGTAACGGGACGTAATGGTGGATATGCAGCCCTTATTCGCGGATTATCTTTAAACAAGTATAATTCTGATACAAATTTAGGGATGCAAGGAGGAAAAATAAATGGAAATTTATCTATTTCAAAACACCCATTTGAAAGTCGTCCCAATTCTATTAAATTTTATTACCAATATTATCCAATAGGCAGTGACATCTTTCAATTTAGTGTGGAAATTGCAGATGCTCAAAATGTTCCTATAGCGACAGGTAAATATGAAGGTCAAAAAACAAGTTCAAATACAAATGTTTTTACTCCTATATCTATAGATCTGGTATATACTGATTATGAAAAACCGGCAGCCTTTATCAGTATATCGTTTAGTTCATCAGCAACAAACGATTTTGAGTGCGAGCGTCAAACAGTGACGATTGGCGGTGAAGGTAGCTATAAAATATGGACAGGCAGTAGCCTTATTATAGATGACATCGAACTTATTTACGAATAACCCATAACCCTATATTAGCAATGAAACAATATTTATCTCTCATTTTATTTCTCTTTCTTTTGGCAGCATGCGACAGCAGCGATGCTCCCGAAGCAACCGGGTATGGATATATCAACCTGAACATAGGCACCAATCCCGAAATATCCGTAGCTACGACACGTGCAGGGGATACCGATACGGATGTCTCCACATACCTGATTACCATTAAAAGCGGCACCACCACCTATCTGAGTCAAAAGCCTTATAGCATTATCCAATCCACTCCTTTAAGGTTTGAAGCGGGTACTTATAGCATAATAGCAGAAAGCTGCATAAGCACTGACGCTGAGTCGGCCAATGACCGTTGGGGTAAAGCGCGTTATTACGGAAGTCAGGACATAACCGTTGTCACCTCACAAACCGTCAACGCAGACATTATATGCACCATGCAGAACGCCAAGGTCAATGTGGAATACGATCAAACCTTCAAAGACATCTTCGGCAAGAACCCTGAAATGCCGTATAGTGTCACCCTCTACCGGGAAGGGCGTCAAGAACGGCTTTTGAAATTTGATGAGAACGCCTCTTTCAGTACCCGTTCCGCTTATTTCAACATATTGGAGAATGCCAGCAACAAGCTCATATACACCATTATAGGTTATTACAACGGGAAGAAAGTGATGAAAGAAGGCGAAATAAATTCACTTGAACCGCAGAAATGGGTGAAGCTGACTATCAAAGCCACACAAACCGGAAAAATAGAACTGGGAGTGGCGGTAGATTCATCGGTCACAGAAGAAAACAAGGATTTTGACGTGAATCCCTATGCCTGACAAGTCATGGCTTTCTCCCCGTCCCCCACTCCTCTTGCTTCATAAACCCGCCTCATGGGCGTGAAAGCAGTGTGATCACCACCACCTCGCTCGGTGCGAAGAGACGGACATTCTTGTTGGAAGTACCAATGCCGTTGGTTATGATAATCGGCGTGTTACTTGAGTTATACTTCAGTCCCGTAAGGAAGCGCTGTCCGTAGTGAGACGGAATGATAGGGGCATACAAACCGAACACAGTCACCTGCCCGCCATGCGTATGTCCGGCAAGCACCAAGTCGGTATTGGTAATGGGCACATCTTCGGCATAGTCGGGAGTATGCGTCAGCAAAACAACGAAGTCCTCCGGAGCAAGGGAAAGAGTGGGCGACTGTCCGTTCTGCCCTATATCGAAAGGATTGCGTACACCGGCTATCACGATATGTTCGCCATTCCGCCTCAAGGTGTCCGCCTTATGCTCCAGCAGATGTATGCCCTGCCGTTCCATTTCCTTCAGGATATCATCATAACACGCTTCATAATCGTTGTTTCCAAGAACGGCATAAGTGCCCAAAGGCGTTTTCACCGCCCCCAGCGCAGCAATAACATCCGGAACATACTCGCACCCCTCATGCAGATCGCCGCCTATCAACAGGGCGTCGGGATGCAAATCGTTCAGCAAGCGGGTTATGTCCTCCAGTCCCTCCTTTTTCAGCAGGCTCCTGTAATGCAAGTCGGAGATAAAAGCCAGCCTGCATCCGTTGAACGCCGCAGGAACATCACGATGAGCAAACTCATACTGCCTGACGCGTTTCACATTCTTGTATCCGGATGCAGAAGACCGGGACATGCGGACAGTATATTCCTCCGGAAGAGGCGAAACGAACTGCCGGGTGGACCGGCACGAGGAAAAGAGTAACAACACCAAAGCCGACAGACACAGCAGATTCCTCAACTCCCTATAAAACAGCGCTTGACACATAAGCCTTTCTTTATTGTTTAATGAAATAATAAATTTTACCTTAACAGCAGTACAAAGATAATAATTCCTTTCCTTATCTTTGTGCTATAACTTTCTAAAAATCCGACATGAAAGCAATAACAACCAACTCATTCCACGCATGGGTGCTTGCCGCCCGCCCCAAGACCCTGACCGGAGCAATCATCCCGGTATTGATAGGCTCCGCACTGGCTTTTGCCGACGGCAAGTCCGACCTGATACCGGCACTGCTGTGCGCACTGTTTGCCTGCGGCATGCAAATCGCAGCCAACTTCATCAATGACCTCTACGATTACCTGAAAGGCAGCGACCGTACCGACCGTCTCGGCCCGGAACGCGCCTGTGCCCAAGGCTGGATCACCCCCATAGCCATGAAACGAGGCATAATGGGGATGCTGGTTTTCTCCTGCCTCATAGGCTGCACACTGCTGCGCCAATGCTGGGGACAACTGCCTCATGGCGGCTGGGAACTGATATTGCTGGGGCTACTCTGCGTGATATTCGCCTTCTTATATACCACCGTCCTCTCCTACCGGGGTTGGGGAGATCTGCTCGTGCTGGTCTTCTTCGGATTCATCCCCGTAGGCGGAACCTACTATGTGCAAGCCCACGCCATTACCGCCGACGTGTGGATAGCCTCACTCATCTGCGGACTGGTGATAGACACCTTATTGGTGGTGAACAACTACCGCGACCGCGAACAAGATGCCCTTAGCGGCAAACGCACGCTGGTTGTCCGCTTCGGCGAGCCCTTCGGGCGTTACCTGTACCTCGGATTGGGCGTGTCGGCCGTCTTGCTCAGCCTATGGTTTGTACATGCCGGCAAGATAGAACCGCTTGCCTTCATTTGGGCTCCCTGCATCTACCTGTACTTGCACGTGCTGACGTGGCGCAAAATGGCAGCCATACGGAACGGCCGAAAACTAAACAGCATATTAGGTGAGACTTCACGTAATATGCTGTTGATGGGAATACTCATTTCAGTGTGGCTGATCCTGTTATAAATGCAGCCCATGAAATAATTTGTTCGTCACTAATCTCTTCTGATCAGCGTTTGCTATACATTCTTTCGTAATAATTCTGGTAATCACCGCTGGTTACTTCTTCCACCCATTCCTGGTTGTTGA
>OHEL01000841.1_pt1 | contig 15768 bp, 9 predicted proteins | sample 1567251 | NCBI WGS metagenome assembly OHEL01 (sample SAMEA3879601, study PRJEB24766) | human gut metagenome | biome: human-associated habitat; feature: feces | place: USA | collected 1985/1987
CGGTGAAGCAACAATTATAAAAAATTCGGGCTTCAACGGCGGTACAACAGCAGTCGCTATGCCGATGGGTGCCGCCCAGCGCGGACGGTATGTTGACGGTAAAAATACCGAACAGCATATTGAAGTGCGTGAGGACGGAAAATCCAACTGCCTGACAACGGTTCAGAAAGATTCGCTGATCTGCACTCCCGTCCGTGTCGGACATTACGGCAAGGGCGGACAGGGACAGCGTATTTATTCCGTGCGCGGAAAATCGGTCACACTCTCCGCAAACGGCGGTGGTCAGGGTGCAAAGACAGGTCTGTATAAGATTGATCTCCCTGACGGTGACTATATTATCCGCAAGCTAACACCCATAGAAGCAGAGCGTTTGCAGACGCTTCCCGACAACTACACCGCAGGCATATCCAACACGCAGCGTTACAAATGTATCGGCAACGGCTGGACGGTCGATGTGATCGCCCACATTTTGGGAGGACTTCGTGATGAATGAAGAACTCCTGAAAACCTGTACCGACAACAATAATTACACTATCTATACAGCCTTTTGCAAGGCACAGCGTATTTTGATGCGGTCTTATACTCCTGTTTGCAGTATCAGCGGCGGTTCGGACAGCGATATTGTGCTTGACATGATCCACAAGGTCGATGAGGACGGCAAGGTCAAGTATTTTTGGATAGATACCGGGCTTGAATACTCCGCAACAAAGGAGCATCTCGATTTCCTTGAACAAAAATACGGTATCGAGATTATCCGCTTGAAGCCCGATAAGCCTATTCCGACCTGTGTGCGTGAGTATGGTGTTCCTTTCCTGTCGAAATATGTCTCGGAACAGATGATGCGTTTGCAGAAACACAATTTTCAGTGGGAAGATGAACCGCTTGAAGTGCTGTTGCAGAAATATCCTCAGTGCAAGACTGCTCTGCAATGGTGGTGCGGAGAGCGATATTCCGACAAGGACGGCTATCAGAAAATCAGCAGATTCAGAATAGAACGCAACCGCTATCTGAAACAGTTTATCATGGCGAATCAGCCGGATTTCCCCATCTCCAACAAGTGCTGTGAGTTTTCAAAAAAGAAACCGGCAAAGCGTATTGTCAAGGAGCTTGAAGCTGACCTTGATATTACGGGTATCCGACAGTCCGAGGGCGGTATCCGTTCGGCGGCTTTCAAGACTTGTTTTTCCGAGTGCAAGTCAAAGGGGTGCAATACATTCCGCCCGGTCTTTTGGTATACAGACGGCGATAAGCGTGACTATGAAGAAATGTTCGGCGTTACGCACTCTCGGTGCTATACCGAATACGGACTGAGGAGAACAGGCTGTGTAGGCTGTCCGTTCAGCAAACATATCAATGAGGAGCTTGCGATCATTGAGCAGAATGAGCCGATGTTGTATAAGGCGGCGGTCAATATCTTCGGTAAATCCTATGAATATACAGCGAAATACCGTGCTTTCGTCAAGGAGATGAAAGCAAAGGAGAAAGAGGAAAAGAAACGTGATAGACTACTCAGCCTTAACGGAACATCTGCCTGTGATACTGGCGGTGACAGCGATACTCGGTCTGCTGTTCGGAGTGCCGTATCTTCTGACGAAAACGCTCCTGAGATCGGAAAAGGAGCGTGATGAAGATGTTTGATCCTGAATTTCAGCGGAAAGCACTGAGCCTTGTTATGGGCTTCATCATGGAGTTTTCGGGTACACTGGCAGAACTGGAACCGGTCGAGCTGACAGCGGATAACCTGAATGTATCGACTATTTCCGTATCATGCCTGAAAGTCACTTGGGACTCCGAGCCTGACCGTGACTATTATGTGAGCTGCACGGCTCATGATGATAATTACGCCTATGCTGATAATATGTACTTTGAGTTCAAATCAAATGACCTCTGTTACATAACAGGTCTGCGTGAGGGTACTGAGTACACGGTGACGGTCGAGCCTGTTCTTTCTGAGGAAGAACAGGACGGATACACTGTAAAAACTTCAAGTGCTGACGGCAAGACGGAAACGGTTGAAGTGATCTATGAGTTTCCCGATGAAGAAGGCTGGGATTCGTGCTATTGTGGCGAGCGAAAATCAGGCTTAACACGGAGTCCTTCGTGGGACGCTATTCAAGGCAGTACCGTAGACACTATTACCAGAACGGGTATCATGCGTGATGAGTATGGCGATTACTGCTGTGCTATGGGCGTATGGTACGGATACTGCGGAGACAGATTTCTCGTCACCAACGAAACAGGACAGCAGTTTACCGTCAAGATTTGCGACAGCAAAGGCTATGCTGATGACGGCGAGGGACGCTATCATTGGTTCGGCGGTGAGGGCAACGGCAAGTGTATCATAGAATTCATTTATGATGATAATTCACTTCCACCCTGCGTAGCTTTCAGCGGCAGTTGGGGCTACTATAACTGGAACGGGCTTGACCTGAGTTCCAATATCACAAGTATCAAGAAAATCAACTACGGTAAACCCGTAGAATACTAAAATCATGGAGGAACATTTATTATGAACGCAAAGAAGATCATCAAGGGTATCGTGAAGCTCGGTGTTGTGGGCGGTATCGCCTTCGCTGCATATAAGCTCGGTGAGTGCAATGGCGAGGTAAATGAACGTATGCGTGAGAAGTATGGCGACGAGGACGATGACGGCATCGGCTCCGACGATGATGAGGACGATTACAGGTTCTACGATAATATGGACGAGCCTGATGACTGGTGTCTTGCGCCGGCAAGTGGAGCCGTGACTCCTTATGATATTGGTCAAGAGTATACTATCAGCGAAGAAGTTCCTGCTGAAAAGTGCGAAGTTCCTGACGAACCTCATGAAAAAGAGAAGCCTTTGCCGCAGAAGGAAAACAAAGAGTGTGTCAAGAAAGAAGTCGTACCGCCTCCTGTCAGGAAGTACGCTCCTTTGAGCAGTATTAAAATTCGTGGCATTTCCCGTTATGAAATCGAAACGCTGCTGATTTGGATGCTCCGCCACGGAGCGTTTTATAAGACCGATCTGATCTATGTGATTGATGCTGGCTCAACGAAAATTGACCAAATTTGTGATGCGTTTCTCAAAGCAGGGTATATCCGCAAAGAAGAAAAAAGCCGAAAGACATACTGCAATCTCACAAAAGAAGATTTTTACTGGCTGTTGTTAGAAGAATAAAAGCACACTCCCCATGATGGGAAATGTGCTTGGTAGGTTGGATACGATACTCCTAACAAATTCTTTCTCCTAAAAGCACGGCGTTTTTAGGAGAACCGAACTCTTTAGGAGGAAACTTTAGCATAAAAGCTGTTCTTTCCGGTTCCGTGACGTTCAATGTATTGCTCATCGACGAGCTTTCTGAGAGCAGCTTCAACCGACTTTTCACTGATACTTGGGCAGATATTCGCAATTTCTTTCTTGGTGAACTTTCCGACTTTTGTGTCTACCGCTGCTTTAACGATGTCATAGGCTTTGCTTTTAACAGCAACGCTTTTCGGCTTGCCGCCTTTGATCTCAATGGCGGTAGATTCGCCTATTATCTGCACCCGTTCCTCAAATTCACGATAGCAGGCAAGAACAACGCCCAGCATATATTTGATGAATGGCGTAGGATCGTCAGTTTCCTCATGCCAGCCCTTTGATGCTTCTTCCAGAGCGTCATAATATGCACCTTTTGTTTTTTCGATATGCTTCTCGATACTGATATACTTTCCGACTTCATAGCCGTTTCGGTACAAAAGCAGTAATGTCAGAAGTCGGCTCATTCTGCCGTTTCCGTCATTGAACGGGTGGATACAGAGAAAATCATGGATAAAAACAGGAATAAGGAGAAGCGGATCAATCTTCTCGGATTGGGTAGCCTGTTTATAATTCTCGCATATCGCTTCAATACAAGGTGCAGTTTCATAGGGCGGAACAGGTGTGAAGCGGATAAATTCAGAACCGTCGGGGCGAGTCTCCTTCAGATAATTCTGCGTGATCTTATAAGTACCGCCTAAGCCTGATTCGGAGTATTTAGTCAGGTCACGGTGAAGCTGAAGAATGATGTTGCTTGTGATGGAAATATAATCGTGGCTTTCGTGAATGGTATTCAGAACATCACGGTATCCTGCGATCTCCTTTTCATCACGGTTCTTCGGTGTGGTTTTCTCCTTGACAATCTGACCGATACGGGTGCTTGTTGTTATGATACCCTCGATACGGTTAGATGATTCCACGGACTGAACCTTTGCAACTTCGGTAAGTTTTTCTAATTCAACGGGCTTCTGACGGGAAAAAAGCTCTTGTCTGCCCTTGTGTTCATGTATCTGGGTGAGATAGCGGAGTATTTCGTTATCCCACAAGCAATTTTCAAATTTTGAATAATCGAATTTTCGCATTGTTTTTCTCCTACTACTAAATTTTTGTTCTCCTATATTATACTCCTATTTAGGAGAAATGTCAACAATTTAGGAACAAAAATAGGAGAAAATATTTGGTAAATCAATTCTGTTTCCCAAAATCGAAAAAATCAAGAATTTGGAAAATAGAAATCGAAAGGAATGAAAATAATGTCAATTTTGATCGTGGGCGAAAAGCCCTCCGTTTCCCGTGCAATCAGTTCCGTGGTCGGTGCGGACAAGGTTCAGAAAGGCTACACCGAGGGAAACGGCTATATCGTGTCATGGTGTGTCGGTCACTTGGTCGGACTGAAATATCCGAATGGCTACGGCAACGGCTGGGAACAGAAGTGGAGCTTTTCGCAGCTACCGATGATTCCCGAAAAGTGGCTGTTTAAGGTCACTGACAGCACAAAGGCTCAATACAATATCATCAAAGACCTGATGAACAGGGGTGATGTGACGGAGATCATCTGTGCTACCGATGCTGACCGTGAGGGCGAATGTATCTTCCGCTATGTCTATAATATGGCTCGGTGCCGCAAGCCTGTGAAGCGTTTATGGGTATCCTCTCTTGAGGAGTCGGCTATCCGCAAGGCGCTCACCAATATGAAGCCTATGTCCGCTTATGACTGCCTGTTCGATGCAGGCTATGCCAGGGCGAAAGCAGACTGGCTTGTGGGCATGAACGGCTCTCGGCTGTTCTCCGTCCGTTACGGCGGTAAGCTGAATATCGGCAGAGTGCAAACTCCCACGCTTGCGATGATCGTTCAGCGTGACCATGATGTTGAGCATTTCGTCAAGCAGAAGTATTTTACCGCTGACCTTAACTGCGGTGATTTCATTCTTTCTTCTGCAAGAATTGATGATGAAGCTAACGCTGATACGCTTGTATCTGCCTGTGATAGCAAAACGGTCACGATCTGCTCGGTAAAGCGTGAAGTAAAGACCGAAAAAGCTCCGAAGCTCTATGATCTGACCACACTTCAAAGAGAAGCAAACAAGGCTTACGGGTATACAGCGCAGCAGACGCTTGACTATACGCAGTCGCTTTATGAGGGTAAGCTCGTCACATATCCCCGTACCGACAGCCAGTATCTCAGCGATGATATGGCGCAGACGGCTTTTGATGTGCTATGGCTCTGCGATAATATCTTCGGATTTGCTATATCCCATACTCCCGATATTTCTAAGGTTATCAATAACAGCAAAGTTTCAGGGCATCACGCTATTATCCCCACAAGCAAAATTGCTTCAACAGATACCTCCTCCCTACCGACAGGGGAGAAAAATATTCTCACCCTTATTGCTACAAAGCTGATCTGTGCAACGGCTCCGGCTCACAAGTATGAAGCTGTGAAGCTGACAGGTATCTGCAATGGTGCGGAGTTCACGGCAAACGGCAGGACTGTCCTTGATATTGGTTGGAAAGCCTACGCCAAGCAGTCCGACAAGAAGAATGATGAAAAGGCTCTGCCTGCGGTATCCGAGGGACAGAACTTTACCGCAAAGGCAAGCAAGGGCGAACACTTCACAAGTCCGCCGAAGCCCTACACTGAAGATACGCTGTTATCCGCTATGGAACGTGCAGGCAACGAGGACTATGCCGAGGACACGGAGAAAAAGGGACTCGGTACTCCTGCGACAAGAGCTGCCACTATTGAAGCACTTGTCAAGAACGGCTATGTAGAGCGTGACGGCAAAAAGCTCCGTTCTACGGATAAAGGCAGAGAGCTTATTACTGTTGTTCCCGATGAAGTGAAGTCGGCAAAGCTGACGGCGGAATGGGAGTCGAAGTTACAGCAGATCGAACACGGCAGCCTGCCCGAATCGGTCTTTATGTCCGGCATTCAGCAGTTTGTGGCTGAAATGTGCAGGAAATACGGCTCGGCGGATAAGTCTGTTACACTTTCGGACAGCCATGAGCCTGCCGGAAGATGCCCGAAATGCGGTGCTGAGGTAATCAGGGGCAAGTTCGGCTATTACTGCAAGGGCAAATGCGGTATGAATATCGCTAAGGTGTATGGCGTGGAGCTTTCCGATGCGCAGGTCAAGACACTTCTTGGCGGCAAGTCCACAAGCTACATTTCTAAGGGCAAAAAGACTATCGTCCGCCCTGAGATCGTGGAGAATCCGTACAATGGCAAAATGTACTATCAGTGGAAAACGGAGAGAGGTAAATAAAAACAGCAAGGTTGCCCTTGCTGTAAGTAGATAATTTTGTGAAATCGTTGGTCTAATGTTTTTATTTTTGCTCTACTAAAAAACTGATTTTATAAATTGTGCTGTTACACTGACATTAAGTAGTTGCCTCAACATTATATTCTTCGCACAGTGCAACTATCTTTTCAGGTTTTGATGACATAAGCTTAATTTTTCTGAGATTTGGAAAACATTTAAGTTCATCGGGAGATATTTCGTCGAGATCAAATCTTCCGTCCTCACCGTCCCACAAAGGAGCAATATTCCCATAAATCTCGTTGCCACCGTCCATGGTTATATCTGTAAGTTCTTTTGCAAGTCTTTGCGGAACAGGCAAGTTCTTAAAAAAGTCAACTGCAGCTTTTATGTTCTTTTCAGTCTCAGTATTTGCTTTGCTTTTCTTGAACTTCAAATAATCATATATATCAAAATACGGTTTAAGAATCTCCATATTATACATTAGTTCCTGTATTACTGCAAGTTTGAAATTGAGATTAGTAAAGGTCACACATTCCTCTTGAGGGGCAGATATATTGTAGTTTTCAGTCGATTTTGGTCTTTCAGGTGCAAATGTGAGATACAGTGTTTTTGAAAAACGACCGTCTGTGTAATTGGATTCATCATCATTTCCACGTATGATAGCCTTAATATGAGCAAATCTATATTCGCCGTCTTTGCAGAAAAAATACTGGGATGATCCATCAGATTTTTTTAGACTGTCCCATTCTCTGCCGAAAAATGTGATGTTTCCATTAAAACGCTCTGCTGGTATCTCTGCTTCATTCATTAGTTCTGTGTCGTCGATAAAAAAAGTCACATAAGATATCAGATGCTCTTTGTCAATAAAAGCTTTTCTGCGTTTAAGATACCTCTCGTCGACATCGCAAAAAGTTATGCCCAACTTGTCGAAAATATAATAGTTGGCTCTATCATTTTTCGGAACGATCCTTGCTTCTCCAAGTATGTCCTGTAAATCGCTGAAAGAAGCCGGAAACGCCAAGACCTTACTATCAATAATAATCTCTGTATCTCTGACATCAATATTCATATTCTGTTTACCTTCTTCCAAATCTTTAATTATACAGTAGCAAATAACCGATATTTAAGAATTATCGGGCTGTAATCCCGACAACTTCTTCTTACATTATAACAAACTACCGCCGAAAAGTCAATTATTTGGCTTAAAGCAGAAAGGATGTAACTATTCAGTCCTGTTGTTAAAATAAGAAATAAAACAAGATGTCGTCTTCATATTTGATTATTATTGCTCTGAACAATCTTATATTGCTGCAATGCAAGTCGGAGCATAAGCAATTCTGTTTTGTTTCAAAGCGCATTTGCATATTTATTGCATGATTAAACAACAGGACTGAATAGATACGAAAGGATAATCTTTATGAACAATAACCAGCTTGCGGAAGTCGCAAAAATCCTCGGTGTCTCCGAGGACAGCATTACCGCTATGGACGATGAGATCAAAAACAGCATGACTGCGGTTTTTGAACAGGTCGCCGTTAAGAACGACGAAGACAAAAAGGCTATATTTGAAGCCCTCGATAACCTGTGGCAGAAAGGTTCTATCTACATTGAGCTTGCAGAGGTCGCCAAGTCCACGGGCATCACACTTGCAACACTCCGCAGCCTTGACTATGAGACACAGCAGACTATCGTCTATGAGTTCATGATGGACAGCTCACAGACAGCCCGTTTCTACGACCTTGTGAACAAGGCTCTTGCGGTCGCTGACTTAGACAAGGTTGCAAAGCTGATCGGCACTCCCGTTCGTGAGCTGAGGTCGCTCCCTCACCGCATTCAAGAGAATATCTGTGGTGCATACGCTATGGAGTACGATCCCGACAGCACCAATACCGAGCTGATCGACAACATCAGGGAGATGATCTCCACATGACAGAGTTTCCGTATATCAGCGGTGTCGATGTAGGCACTATAAGCAACAAGGAGTTTGCAAGATTTGAGACTACTAAAGCATCTGACATTGTTATTGCCCTCGATAAAAGCGGTATTCCTTTTTCAGCACGATTCGGTGACAGCGAAATAGTGCTTACCTATGACGGCAGCTACAAAGAAGAAGTTGAGGAAATCATCGCAAAGGTTTCATCGGGAGACTATGAAGCATTGCTCCGTGAGCTGCAAGTTTACGGTGAGCCTGACGGCTACTATCGGCTGTTGGGAGAGGTTGCCGAGGTGCTGAATACCACGATAGGCACATTGCAGTCCCGTCCCGATGAGATTCAGCTTGCACTCTGCAAGACCTACGTCAATTTTTGGTTCTGCGATAAGGTCACGCTTCAGCGTGAGCTTGAACGTATCCATACGCTGAACGGCAGGACTGTATCGGATATTCAGGAGTATGAGCGCAGAAAGGAACAGGAGAAAGCTCCTACCGAACCAGTGCAGACGGCGGATACAGTTCCTACATTTGATGAGCTTTACAATGCTTATCAGCGCCGTCATGCCAATGACCATTTTACCAGAGAAGCCCACAAACATTTGTCTGAGATCGCCCGACGCAGACAGCGTGACGAACAGGAGCGTATCATTCAGACCGAAGAAAGAGAAAGGAAGTACAGACCATGAAGAAGTTTATCATCATCGGAAGTGCCGTTGTTACGGCAGTGACCGCAGCAGTCATCATCATCGTGAAGCGCAGAAAGTGAGGTAGCCTATGCCCGTACAGGATAATGATGAAAAGCGTACCGCCGAACAGCCTGCGGTCGATGCGGAGGAAGAACTCCGCAGAAAACAGGCTCAGGCGCAGGAACATCAGCAGGACGAAACAGGCGCTCAGAAGTCGGGAAAACTTCTTCCTTTTCTGAACGCTAAGGCGGAGTTTCATCAGGGGCGTATCGACTCCCTTGATGAAAAGATCGCTAATCAGACGGACAAGATTGACCGCAACAAGGCGAAGATCGAAGCTCTGTCTGCTAAGGCTGACAAGCTCGAAGATACGAACCGTATGCTCAAAGCGACAGTCGGCAATCTGCCGGGTATCCGCAAGATCATTGAGATCAACGAACAGCGTATATCCGCTATCCGTGAGCAGAAGATCCCGAAGCGTGAACAGAAGGTCGAACAGGGTTGGAAGAAGATCGACACCATGACTGCCAAGCGTGACCGTATTGAACACAAGCTGAACCGTGTGGTTGCTCTCAATGATACGATCAAGAGCTTTTCTATCGGCTTCAATAAGGAACGCCGTGAAGCCTTTGCCGATGCTATGACACGGCTGAACGGTGCAACGGTCGATTGTCTGAGCGATAAGAAGGCTTCTCTTGAAGCCAAAAAGCAGGAGATCCTCACTACATACAATGATCCTGCCACAAGCGTGGTGGACAAGTATAAGCTCTCCGAACAGCTTAAAAGCGTGAATGAGCGTATCACGGCACTTGACGATAAGATCATGAAGCTCGCCCGTCCCGAAACGCACTATGCAGAGCAAACTAACGATCAGCTTGATGCGTCCATGAAGCTGACCGGCGACAAACTCGGACAAATGGTGCAGGACGGCACAATGGATATGCCCACACTTGCTGAGGGGGCTGTGCAGGCGGCACAGGAAGTGGAAACGCTCGACAGGTCGCAGGTCGCCGCACTTGCCGATCAGCTCGGTATTCAGCCCCTTGCGGGTGTAGAAATGCAGCTTGAAGATGATTACAACATGATCGACGGTCTTATCAATAACGGCAGCAAGGAAGATATTGATAAGGCAAGGGCGGAGCTTCGTGAAGCTATCAAGAATATGGAGAGCATTGCGGAGAACCCGTTTGTACCGCAGGAAATGAGGGACAATGCCGCCGATGAGCTTGTAAACATGAAGAAACAGCTTGAAATACTGGATATGGCTGATGAAGTCGAGGTCGATAGCTGGCTGACAGCTATGCTCGAAAACGGCGATGCAGTTCTGACCGATGACGGCGGTTTCAAGGTGAATCCCGATTACTACAAGGAGCTTCCCCGCAATGACCGCCATGTGGAGACAATGACGGATATTCAGGCGGTCGAAGTCATGACAGCTCTTACGGCGGCAGGCATTGACTATTCCGCTGCCACTAAGGGCGAGGATAAGGTCGGCATTACCGTTTCAAAGAAAGATGTTCCTGCCCTCAACGATATTATGTATGCCGCTATCGGCAAGATCGCAAGAACAGAAGCGGCGCAGGAGAACGGCGGTAAAGGCGAAAAGGGCAAGTATCAGACGATCAATCCCGAATACTATGCTTCGCTCGGCAAGGAAGATAAGCATACCCGTGTAGAGCCTATCGGCACGGCACGAAAGATTGTGGCAGAGCTGCAAAAGGCAAATATTCCGTATTCTGCGGTTGTCCGCAAAAATGACACGGTAGCGGTCACAGTTTCAAAGGCAAACGCTCCGGCATATAAGCAGATCGAAAGTGCTGTCAAGGGTGAAAGAGCCGTGGAGTTTGTAAATTCCGACTTTTTCAAGGCTCTCCCGAAACAGGAGCGTTTCACCCAGCGAATGGACGAGGGGCAGGCTCGTAAGAAGTCCGCAGAGCTGACCGCTAAGGGCGTAGAACATTCTGCGGTATTCGGCGGTGCAAAGTCTGCGGTCACGGTCGCAAAGAAGGATTCGCAGAGAGCTTTCTTTTCCCGTGGACGAATGCAGAAGGACGTTCAGCGTATCAGCGGGCGCGGACAGCAGAAGAATCCGCAGCAGAAACAGCAGACACCCAAAAAGAGAAATAATCAGGGACTTGAATAAATGAGAATAACAGACGAACAGAAAGAAAGGGCGGCATACGTCAATCTTCCGCAGTTCCTCATGTCTCACGGCTTTGATCTGAAAAAGGTCGGCAAGGAGTATGTATGGAAGGAACACGACAGTCTGCACATCAAGGATAACGGTCCGGGCGAACGTGGTGTGTGGCATCGGTTCAGCACAGGTGAAGGCGGTGACAATATCGGATTTCTCCGTGAGTTTATGGGAATGTCCTTTGTAGAAGCCGTTGAAGCCCTCAACGGTGAACACTATGACCTGACATATACTCCGTCCCGCACCTACGAACAGAAGCCGAAAACAGTAACGGCAAGGGAGCTTTCCCTTGCCGAAGCTGATAATTGCAGGCGTGTATTTGCGTATCTCTGCAAGACCAGAGGGCTTGACTATGACCTTGTGGCTTCACTTGTGAGACAGGGCGTAGTATCTCAGGAAGAAAAGACAGGCAATGTGCTTTTCAAATATTATGACGATAACGGCAAGGTCATCGGTGCTGAAAAGGTCGGTACTTCGACAGAACACCGATTCAAGGGTATTGCCGAACATTCAGCCGATGGGCACGGCTTTGAGGTTGTCCGCGGCACGGGCGAAAAGGCTTTTTTCTTTGAGAGTGCAATAGATATGCTCTCCTATCTGCAAATGCACGATAAGGAAATGACGGATTGCAGGCTTGTTTCCATGATGGGCGTGAAGCCGAATATCGTTCTTGACACGATGCTCCGTCATAATATCCCGCCTGAGAATGTTTTCCTTTGCTCCGACAATGATACCGCAGGCAATGAATTTGCCCAGCGTTTGCAGGAGCAGTATCCAGACATGAAGCGTGTTATCACTCCCGATACATATAAAGACTGGAATGATATGCTTCGTTGTATCCCAAAACAAGTAGAACATGAGACTGAAAAAAAGGAGGTTCAGCAAACGAATATGCAGTATTACGGCAACGAAATGTGGAACAAGGCAACAGATAACAGAGACAAAAACCTTGTGACGATCCAGGCTGCGGATTTTGCAAGATTGCAGAAACAGCTTGATAATTCGGGCATCAATTACTATGCCTATGCCCGTGATAATTCCGTCATTATGGCGATCAATGATAAAGATATAGAGTGGTTCAAGCGTATCGCAGGCACTCCCGACCTTGTTCCCACCAAATCCAACAGACCTTATTCTCCGCCCGAAAAAAACATCTTCGGTTCAGCGGAGTATCGTTATATTCCGCAGAAAGAGTACCTTTCCGCTGACCGTGACCTTGTGCTGAAAATGGCTGAGATCATGAAAGCCCGTGGTATGCAGTTTTCGGGCAGAGTCTATCCGTCCGGCAAGGGTACGCTGACGGTTTCTCACGCTGACCTCTTTGCTGTCCGCAACATCAGGGACGAAGTCGTGAATATGCGTAAGCAGTTCGCAAGTCCCGATAAGGCGCAGGAAGTCGGCAATCGTGACTATCGTGCAAACCGTGATACCCATTACTATATGAGCAAGCTCACACCTGATCAGTTCGGAGAGGTCAAGCCTTTCCTTGAAACAAGTGTGAGCTATCATGCTGTTGTCCGTGACGGTAAGGTTGCTTTTGCGGTCGATAAGGAGAACGCTCCTGCATTTCACAGAGCTTTGGAGAACGCTGTCCGTGAGACAAATATGCTCCGCAAAATGACTGACCTCGGTCTTTCTATGGAGCAGAATATCGCACTTTCGCCCGTAGTTCATCGTCTTGCTGTTGAGGATATGCAGCTTGATCTTGCTGATTTCTTTGACCGCAGATACGATGAAGCACAGTTCGGTGAAATGCTGTCTCTTGTTCAGGCATACTTGGCACAAGCTCCTGCAGAGAGATACGGCGAAAACAGCAAGCTCACCGATATGCTTGAAGCAAAGTCCAGTTTTGATCGCAGTATCGAGCTTTCCGACTTTTTCTCTCAGCACGATTTCTCCGATGAACAGAGGGCCGCTATTACTGCTATGTTCGTGGGTGATGTGACAAGAGGACAGATTGACAGCATTGACGAGAGTTTCACCGCTGAGGATATTCAGGCTTATGACGAGATTCTGCACAATGCTTTGCAGGAATCCGATGTTGCTGACTTTCTGACTGCCCATAAGCAGGCAGTTATCAACCGTGAGAACGCAAACAGAGTTCCTACTGAGGAAGAAGTGCTGTTTCCGCAGGCTGACCTTGCAAAGTTCCTTGCAGTGCGTACTCTTTCCTCCGATGAGTGGGAGGATATGGCGTATCCGATGTTTGAGCGTGGGTATCTTGAAAAGCATAAGCCCAGCGACAAGGCGGCTTTCGGCTATCATCTGAGTGAGCCTGCGTTCTATGACCTTGCCCAGCGTTTCCATTATGGTGAGGATATTCGCCGTGAGCTTGCCCTCGGACTGTTAGAGGGCGGTACTGCTTCTGACATTGAGTTTGTCTTTGAGGACGGCAAGATTTCGGACAGAGTGTACTACTATGCTGAGAACCTCCGTCATTCCCTGCATTTAGAGAGGACTGAGGACGGATATAATTGCAGTTTCGGCGGTATGGAGCGTTTTGTTTCCTTTGAGGAGATCGGCCAGGCTTTCATAGACCGTATCCATGAGGAATTTGACGATCTCGCTTTATGGTGGGTGCGTGACGATATGCTCGATGCGATTCCCGATATGTCCGATGAAAAGATCGCTGACCTTCTGACTGCATTTGACGGTGCGGCTCTGCACGGTTGGGAGAACGGCGATAATATCCCGAAGCTCAACCGTATCAAGAAGGCTCTCCATGATATTCTCGGTGATGAAGCACTGACCGAAAAGGCTTTTGCTATCATCGCAAAGGAAAAGTATCATGTGAGCTTTGATGCAGAAACACCCGAAAAACAGCCGGATAGCCTCTCTTTCCATTTCGGTAAGGATAAGGGCGATGAATGGGTTAGCGAAAGCGACATCGTTCACGATTTTGCCCTTGCACACCCTGATTGCAGTTTTGCCCTCGGCAATGCTGTCCTTGAATACCTTGATGAGAAGCAGCATTCAGAGCGTACTATCCCTGATCTGAAAGCAGGCTGGTACAAAAAGACTGATTTCAGCATTACTGCTGTCATCGGCGGTGAGGAGTTCAACTATGACGGCCGCTTTGATATTGGCGACGGCAAGGGTACGGGCGGCGGTTCGCTGATCGACCATATCCGCACATACAATGAGGGTATCCTCGGTTATACGCAGCACCCGTTCAATCAGCCGGAGTATAAGGAGAGGGCGCAGAGAATGCTTGACATTTTCGTTCCTTTCCTTGAAGCACACTCTGAGCTGACTGCTGAGGAACAGCGTATTTTCGACGATTTCAAGGCGCAGCACCCGATCCGCACCTACGATAATGTGGAAAAGGCACAAGGGACTTTCAAAATCTATCAGCTTCCCGGTGGTGAGAAGTATCACGGCATTCGCTTTGAGGGTATGGAACAACTCAAAAAGGACGGTGTACAGCTCAACAAGGACGATTATGAGCTTATGTATGAGGGTGAGGTCGGAGAGTTCAGGGGCAATGCTACGCTTGAAGCACTTTTCACTCAGTTTAATAATGACCGTCCCGATGATTTCTTCGGACACTCTCTTTCTGTTTCTGATGTTATCGTCATTTCCGCTGACGGCAAGGATACAGCATATTTCTGTGACAGTTTCGGTTTTACGGAAATGCCTGAGTTTTTCAAGGAGAAGGAGCTTGTGCAGGAAAAGTCCGAAACAGCCAAAGTATCCGATCTCGCTGTTGGTGATATTATCATGTATGACGGCGCTCGCCGTGAGGTCGAGAAGATCAGCGATAAGAGTATTTCGCTGAAAGACCTTGACGCTCCCGATTATGGCGGTATTCTGCTCGGCACTTCTGATGTACTTGCCTACGACGGCTGGCAGCAAGATATGGAGGAAAAGGGCTTTGAGATCATCAGCAAAGGCGGACAGCAGGCTGAAAAGGCTGAACCCGAAGATAAAGGTCCGGTATCGCTCCGCAAGGCAGGCGATTTTTACGAGATGCACGGCAAAAATGCTGAGATCGGTGTGGAAGTCCTCGGACTGCAAATGCACTCAAAAAACGGGCAGCCTATGGTCGGATTTCCGGCTGAGGATAAAGACGAATACTCCAAAAAGCTCAGTGATGCAGGATATTCCGTCCTGATCGAACAGGCTTTTGAGCTGAATCCTCCGAAGCGTGAGCCTGAAAAGCTCCAGACTTTACAGCAGGTCGTTGATAAGTTCTTCGGCACTGACTGCGAATCTGCGGAGACAGAGCGCGGCACATGGAAACTTGCTATCGCTGACGGCGATAAAGTCGGTGAGCTGTTTTATGACGGTGATCCCGTCTGCGGTATCTATAACCGTAGCGATAAAATGGAGATCGAGCCGTACCGTGAGCTGACTACATTTCCGGCGCTCCTGCGTACTGCGATGCTTGAACATAATCCCGACAAACCTGT
>OHEL01000879.1_pt1 | contig 15331 bp, 8 predicted proteins | sample 1567251 | NCBI WGS metagenome assembly OHEL01 (sample SAMEA3879601, study PRJEB24766) | human gut metagenome | biome: human-associated habitat; feature: feces | place: USA | collected 1985/1987
GAATATGAGTGTTTGAGGTCACAATTTGTGATCTCTTTAGAGAAACGCCGCCGCCCTCGTGAATATGGAATGAAAGGCTTGGTTGATCAGGCCCGGATCGATACGGGAGTGTGTCGGGAAGGGGATTTGATGGGAGTAAGCGAACGGGAAATCCAGCTCTTCCAATATCTTGCCGGACGCTTTTCCTAAAGCCTTGATCACCCCGCCAGTAGGCATAACGATATCTTTTTTCAATGAGATCGCCCGAATACGATCGCAAGCCCGTTGGAAGAACGACTCCCGGTAATCTCGTAACACATCCTCACGTACCATGGCCTTAAAGGCTTGCTCCAGAAAATCATTCTTGAACGAGGTGGGAAGCGTACGGTTCTCCAAGAAATCATGCCGGAAGTAATGGCGTACCTTGGCGAACGCCTCCTTGTCCATGATATCACGGGCGTTGCCATCCATCTCACTGAAGATGGAGCCACCGCAAAACATGAATAAACGGGTGTCCGTAAACATCTTGTCCGGATTCGCTAATAACAAGACCTGCGAGAGTAACGCGCCGATGGAATAAGCGAATAAGTTGATGGACGTATCTTCCTTGAACAAAGGATGCTCGCCGTTCTTGATCTCATGAACCAATTGCCACATATTATAAACGGATTCTCTGCCCGAGGCGTAAAAGCGTAACGGGTTTTGGGATAGCCGGCTGCTGAGGGCTACGTTGGCGAAGGTGGAGTTCGTCACGTTCGCTATCTCCTCCTTGCGTTTGCTTACCCAAGGGAGGATCGCACGGGGATTGGCCCATAATCCCGGGGTACGGTTCATATGGAAAGCGATCGGGAACAGGATGACCGGTTTACCGGTCGTATGGGTGAGGTATTCCGCCCATGTGAGGTATTTTTCCCAAGTCCGCTCGTTCAGGCCATGCAACAGGATAATCGCCTCATTATTCTTTTTACGTCCCGAGGGCGTGAATATGGCATATGAGAAAGATTTGTTCTCTTGGATACGATCGTCTGTCATCGGACAGAATCCGGTGGGGGTAAGTCCCTTCTGGAACTCGTCGATCTCGCTGGCGCCACGGGTCTGGGTGAAGCGAAACGGGATGATCTCCAGATGGCTCTCTTCCAATTCAGTCTTTTTGTCATAAGAGAAAAGACTGTTCAGTTGCTTAGTACGAAGTGAAATATCCATAATCCTCTGATTTTTTACTGCAAACAAACAATAGAAAAACATCTCTTCAAAATAAATGGTTTAAACGGGCTTTGTTGGGGACATAAAGTGTTATTTAGGGGTGAAATCTTTTATAGAGGGGTGAATTTCGTCTGGGAAAATGATTACATTTGTTCCAAAATAGAGGCAAAAAGATGGGAATGTGGGATCAAAAAATACCAAGTTACATATACGGTAAACAGAATATCGTGAGGCTGATTTTGTGGACGGCCTTGTTTGCGTTGGTGTTTATCAACATCTACAAACCGTTTAGCTCCACCTCTTGGTACAAGGTCTCGGAGTTTAAGTTCTTCGTATTCTCTAGCTTGATTATCTTGACGGGAGTATTGGTGGTTGTCTTGAGCCGTATTATTCTGTTCCATTGGGGGAAGCGGCATGCTATCACGGTCCGGACCTATGCGATCTGGATCGTGCTGGAGATATTCTTCATGTCGCTTTTCTATACGATTTATACGTTGGTACTGAATCCGGAACGAGAATATATGGAAGTTTTTAACGATTCGGCGGTGAATACCAGTCTGGTTTTATTGCTCCCTTATTCCGTGCTGCACCTGTATTTCTCTTATAAAGAGAAAGAGCGGCAATTGCGATTGTTGGAGGAGAACCAGACGGAAGCGGCGGTTCGGCAAAGCGTTTTCTCTTTCTATGACGAGAAGAACGAGTTGCGCCTTTCCGTGAAGCGAAGTAACCTGCTGTACCTTGAATCGGCGGATAATTACGTTTGTATCTGGTATCTGAATAAGGGGCAGCTCACGAAGTTTATGCTTCGCAACTCCTTGAAGGCGATCGAGGAAAGCCTCGCTGATACGAATGTGCTCCGTTGCCATCGTTCTTTCATGGTAAATTTCGACCAAGTGAAGGTGATCCGCAGGGAGAAGGAGGGCGTTTATTTGGAGCTGGGGATCGAGAAAGTACCCGATATCCCGATCTCCAAGACGTATAGCGAGAAGGTAACCCGCTGGTTCCAGACCTATTCTTCCTAGCGGGCTATTTCAATTCGATATTATTTTCTTTCGCGTATTGCGAGGGGCTCATGTTGAATTGCTTGGAGAAGGCCCGGCTGAAATAGGATTGCGAGTTGAAACCAACCGCCTCGGCGATCTCGTAAATCCTCATATCGCCTTGAAGGATTAACTCGGCGGCTTTCTTTAGCCGGCTGATCTTGATCAACTCGTTGGGCGTTACGTTCGATAGGCCGTTGATTTTACGGTAAAGGGTCGGACGGCTTAGATTCATCAAGTCCGCTATCATGTCCACGTCTAGGTTCACGTCGTTTATATGGCTGTCGATGATATCGTTCAGTTTCTTCAAGAACTTCTCGTCAGCCTTCGTGTAAGCCATGGATTTGATATTAGCAATCGGCGAGTTGAAATAATAGGCACGCATATTGCTCCGGTTGTTCAGCAGGTTCGTCACTTGGGTAAGCAATAGATCCATGGAGAAAGGTTTGTCGATGTAAGCGTCCGCCCCCAGCTCAAGCCCTTCCATGCGAGATTGCAAGGTGTTCTTAGCCGTCAGGAGGATGATCGGGATATGGCTGAACTCCAGATTAGTCTTTATCTTTTTCAATAAGGTGAAACCATCCATGACAGGCATCATGATATCGCTGATGATTAATTGGATGCCATATTCCTGAAGACGGGCAATCGCCTCCTCGCCATTACCGGCGGTGACAACATTGTAATGGACATTGATCTCTTGACCGATGAAATGGAGCATTTCGGTGTTATCTTCCACCACGAGAACCGTCGGGCGGGATTCTTGGGTGACATATTTCCGCTCGCTGGCAGGGTTGGTCAGGACCTCTGCTTTCTCTTCCTCTAGTTTTAATGAGTTCGGTTGGTTCACCGGCAAACGTAATCTAAAGATGATAAGCCCGGCCGGAGATTCCTCCAACGTCAACGATCCCTCGTGCATCTCCGCTAAAGAACGGGCCAAGGGTAGTCCGAGCCCGGTCCCGGATTTATGGATAGAGGAGTCATCCCGGTAGAAAGGCTCGAAGATCTTTTCTTTTATCTCCTCCGAGATGGGCTTTCCATCGTTCATGATATCGATCGTGAATTGCTCGCCATCTTGCGTCTCGAACCGGACGATGATCTTGCTTCTTGCGTATTTAATAGCGTTCGATAGGAGGTTGCTGAGTATCTTCGTGCAAGCCTCCTTATCGATAAAGGCGTAGAAAGATTTCACGTTACACTCGATAATCATCTGCAATGCCTCCTGCTCTGCCGTGTCGTGGAAACGCTCAAAGGTCTCTTGCATCAATGCGATGATGTCCGTATGTATGAAGTTTAGTTTATATCCCTCGATTTCCGTCTTCCTGAAATCCAGTAGTTGATTCACCAGATCCAGTAGCCGGTTTGCGTTTTTATCCACAATTGTCAGATAATTCTTTGCGCTGGGAGATAGCTTGATGTCCCGTGTTACTTTCTCCAGAGGACTTTTAATTAAAGTTAGGGGCGTACGTATCTCATGAGCGATATTGATGAAGAAATCAATCTTAGCTTGATAAAGCTCCTTCTCCTTTTCATTCTCGAACTCCTGTATTTTCTGCTGTATATTGGCCTTATTATGCCGGGAAATGATAAAGATCAGCAACACTACGCATCCGATAGCGATAATCCCATATAGGATTAACGCCTTGGTAGAGAGCCACCATGGGGGAAGGATCGTAATCTGGAACATCGCCGGCTCATCATTCCAAATACCGGACAGGTTCGCCGCCTTCACCTTAAACGTATAATTACCGGGCGGTAGTTTCGTGAAATAAACCCGGTTCTCGCCCACCACATGATACCATTTGGAACTTAACCCTTCCATGCAATAGGCGTATTGGGTGAGGTTGGGGGCTTGGTAGCTTAATGATGTGTAGTCGATGTAGAATGTGGACTGATTATGTTCTAAGGTGATCCCTTTTTTAAAAGTGATGTCTTTTTGCCTCAATAGATTATGGTCGGGGTCCGAATAATTGATTTGTGTCATATAAATCTTCGGTTGGATAGAGAACTGTTGGATATTATCGGGGTGGAACCGAACCAAGCCTTTCAAGGTCCCGAAATATAGTTTGCCGTCTTTAGCTTTTAAAGAAGAGTTATAGTTGAATTGATTGGACAGGAGCCCATGTTCTTTTTTGAACACCTTGATCTCTTGATTGACTGGGTTAAGTACGGCTAGGCCATTTGTGGTACTGATCCACATGTGGCCTTTAGGGTCTTCCTCGATCCGGTAAATGACGTTACTGGGTAGGCCGTCTTGAGTCGTGTACATTTTCACTCCGTTTCCGGTAGCGAACCATAGATTGTTTTTAGTATCCTCATGGATGTGATTGATCGTCCGGTTGGCGTTCGTGTTTATGGAATCCAATTTAAATTCGCCGTGTTTTTGCCGGATTGGGTCGAAATAATATAATCCGATATTGAATGTTCCGGCCCATATAACCCCTTCGTGATCCTCGAAGATCGTTTGTATCCTGCAATTACCGGGGAATTGATCGAGAGGCTCGAAAATATCTTTCTCCGGATTATATTGATACATGCCGGATGCCGTAGCTATGAGCAAGTTATTTTTCCGGGTTTTATAGAGATATACGATGATATCGTTTTGGGAGGCGTAAGGATTCGGGGCGATCGTATAATGCTTGATGATTTTCTCCGTACGGATATCCATCACGTCTACCCCGTTAGCGTGTGTCCCGATCCATAGATAGTCTCCAATCACGGTAAGCCCGTGGATACAGCTTTGGGAAAGACCGTCTTTATCTTGGAAGTTCTTATAGGTTTGCGTACGGATGTCGAGTTTATTGAGACCAGCGTCTTCGGTTCCTATCCATATATTATGGTTAGCGTCTTGGCAAATATCATGGATAATATCACCGTTAATTGTTTTTTTCCCGGGTATATTGTAGTCTTTCTTGAATTTGAGATAAGGAGGAAGGTAATTAATGCCCCCATTATCCGTACAGATCCATAAGCCACCTTCCCGGTCCTTGCAAAACTGTTTGGTAGCGTTGTTGGATAGTGAATATGGATCACATTTGTCTTGCTCAATGTGAAAGGTCTTGTTTGAGGGGATTTGGTAGATATAGATACCGTTGTAGGTGGCGATCCATACCTCGTCGTTTGTCACTTGGAAAATATCCCGGGTATAGAGGGGGCTGTTCTTTTGCCGGGTAAGAACATTTCGGCAAACACCTGTTTGTATATTGACTTGTTTGACTCCGTTATCGCTTGTACCTATCAGTAATGTATTATCGGACGGGGATGCCCATAGAGTCGTCATATTATCTATATGTAGGGTGTCGCTACCGTTATGGATATTTAGAGGGATGAATTTGTTATCGGTCGGGTCTAAGAGAACGACATTACCGTTTAGCGTGGTGGCCCATATCTGATCTTGGGGGGTGATATAGAAAGAGGTGATCGGATCACTATCCTTATACAGGTAGTTTTGGTGTAGCTCGGATTGCTCATTATATTTAATAAGGGAAAAGCCGGATAACAGCATCCACAGATTCCCTTGGTGATCAAATTCCAGATAGGTACAGCCGATTCCTTTCGTGAACTTTATCAAGGAAAAAGTATCGGTTTGGTAATCGTATTTTTGTACTCCCATATTAGTACCCACCCAGAGTTCACCGGAAGGGCTTATCGCCAAGTCGGTAATCCAGCTACTTATTAAAGTTCCTCTCTGTTTGGTTTGATTTTTTATGATATGGAATTTGTTCCCGTCAAATCGATTGAGCCCGTCCCGTGTTCCAAACCACATAAAGCCATAATGATCTTGGACACAACATGTCACGTTATTATTGCTTAATCCATCTTCTACCTCATAGGATTTAAAGTAGTATGACCGGGCGTTGAGCTCTATTGCGGTTACTACAAATAATAGGACGTATAAATAATTCATCAAGTTTTTTTTCATAGATCTCCCTTGTATTTCATGCGCAATATAAAGCCTTTTCCTAGACTTTCCATAGCAGTATCGTATCATTGTTTTTCATTTTGTTTCAATGTCCAGACTTCAGTTTTTGGCTTTAAAAGCCGTTCCTTGCAAGACTGTTTGTTGAGACGATAGGTAATAATTTTGAGAGAAAAGTGTAATACTGTTTGACTCAAGGGGCTTTAATTTTGGCAAAAACAGTGTGAATCTTTAAAAGATAGAATATGAATCAAAAAGTAAAAGTAGGTATAATAGGTTTTGGTCGCATGGGTGGATTTTATTTGGAGGAGATGCGGAAGAGCGATCAATGGGAGGTACTTTACATCTGCGATACGGACCCAGAGGCACGAGATTTGGCAAGGAGAAAGTCGCCGACATCCCGAATCGTAGCGGATGAGCAAGTTGTATTCGAGGACCCGGAAGTACAAGTGGTCGGTTTATTTACATTGGCGGATTCCCGGTTGAGGCAAATTAAGAAGGCAATGGCATTTGGCAAACATGTCATCTCAGAGAAACCGGTCGCAGATACGATCGAGCATGAATGGGAGGTCGTGAAATGCGTGGAAAACTCAAGTTTGTTCTCGGCCGTTAATTTGTATTTGCGTAATTCTTGGTACCATAATACGATTAAAGAATTTATCCGGAGAGGAGAGATCGGAGATTTGGCGATCATTCGCATTTGCCATATGACTCCGGGGTTGGCTCCGGGTGAAGGTCATGAATATGAAGGTCCGTCTTTTCATGATTGCGGAATGCATTATGTGGACATTTCCCGGTGGTATGCCGGATGCGAGTATAAGACATGGCATGCGCAGGCGATCCGGATGTGGGATTATCCCGAACCTTGGTGGTTGCAATGTCACGGGACATTTGAGAACGGGGTGGTATTTGATATAACACAAGGGCATGTGTATGGACAATTATCGAAAGACCAAACGCATAACTCTTACATAGATGTAATAGGAACGAAAGGAATCGCCCGGATGAGTCATGATTTTAAGACTGCGGTCGTGGAGTTGAGAGGTGTTAATGAAACACACCGGATCGAGAAGCCCTATGGGGGGAAAAATATAAGTACGCTATGTGATTTGTTTGCGGATTCCGTACGGACCGGTGTTTTTAATTCCCGCCTACCACTGATGCGTGATTCCGCTATCGCTTCCGAGTATGCGTGGAAATTTTTGGATAACGCTAGACGAAATGAGATGCCTTCTATCGGGAATCTACAAACCTTGGAGGAAATCCGGGAGAGAAGACGGAATATGACGGAAGGGTATGGCTTGCTTCGCCATGTAAAATTGTCTCATTCTTGATACGATTTTCTCAATGACCGGAGGAAACAGGCTGGAACTTGTATTATGCGACAATCGGAAACGATTTTGATAAAATAGAAAAAGAGGAATTTTCGTATGCGTGATATATTTGCGGCAGCTTGTTCATAGAGCGAAAACAGAAACATTAATTTAATACTATGTAGCATGAAAAAAATGATTGTTCTTATCAGTCTTTTATGTGGAGCGTTTTTTATGAGTGCCCAACAAAGTAATCAACAACAAAGACCACCGGAAAGATGGAAACCTGAGAGTACTGAATGGTATTATCCGGTTCCTCCTAAGGTAAAGCCGGGTGTAGGAACTGGTGCTCCTTCCGATGCGATCATCCTGTTTGATGGAAAAGATCTTTCTATGTGGGAATCCGCAGGAAAAGATGGAGGTCCCGCTAAATGGACCGTAAAGGATGGGGCGATGATTGTGGCTTCTGGGACCGGATCGATCCGGACAAAAGATTATTTTGGAGATTGCCAGTTACATATCGAGTTCAAGACCCCTACACCGGGAAAGGATAATACATTACAGATGAAAGGAAATAGTGGCATTATGTTACAAAGCCGTTATGAGGTGCAGGTTTTGGATTGTGAGGATAATCCTACGTATGTGAATGGCTGGGTCGGCAGTATTTATAAGCAAAGCGCACCGTTGGTAAATGCTTTCACGAAGACAAATGAGTGGCAGGTTTATGATATTTATTGGAAAGCTCCCCGTTTCGGGACAAACGATGAATTGGAATCTCCCGCTATGATTACTGTGGTATTGAACGGTATCGTAGTACAGAATAATTATGTACTGAAAGGAACGACCCCATATACCGGTTTACCTAAATATGTAGCGCATGGCCGTCTGCCATTAAGCTTACAGGATCATGGAGTGGAAGTGGCTTTCCGTAATATATGGATTCGTAATTTATAAATTGTATAACCTTAAAATAATGATTTATGACTACACGTAGGAATTTTTTAAAGAACTCGACGATGTTGGCCGCTGGCTTAGGTATCTCACCTCTTTTGGCATCGGCAGCTCCTACCGTCTCTCATAAGGAAGAGACTATAAATGGGCGGGTGAATATCGCTGTAATAGGTGTCGGTATGGGATGCCGTGATTTGCAAGGGGCTTTGACTGATAATCCGTGGGTACATTGTGTGGGCATGTGCGACGTGAACAAAGTGAGACTTGATGAGCAGATCGCACGTTTCAAAAAAGACTTTCCAAACCAAACGACTTCGATCAAGGCATATAGTGACTTCCGGGAAGTCTTGGCAAATAAGGATATCGACGGGGTCATTATCGCAACACCGGATCATTGGCATCCTTACATCTTCGCTGAGGCTTTAAAAGCGGGCAAGGCGATTTATGTGGAAAAGCCGGTTGGTAATTCGATTCCGGAGTGCCATTCGATGATGGATTTCCAAAAGAAATATAAAGGGGTGGTAACAACTGGCTTATGGCAGACTAGTCAACGATATTTCTTGGCGGCTAATGAGATATTGAAATCCGGTGTGTTGGGGGATGTTTATAAAGTTCAGCTATGGCTTTGCCAATCGACGGACCCACGTCCGGCCGTAGCGGATTCTCCGGTTCCTTCTACATTAGATTACAATATGTGGTTGGGCCCGGCTCCCGAGCGTCCATTTAATAATTACCGTTTTCGTGGATGGCGTGGCTTTTGGGATTATGGAGGCGGCCAGCAAACCGACTGGGGAGTGCATTGGATAGACTCTGCGTTCGATGGATTGAAAGCGTTAGGATTGTGTGACCGTGAATATCCGGAGGCGGTATTCTCTACGGCTTATAAAGATCCTACCTCTTTTAATGAGACTCCCAGTTGCCAGACAACGATCTTTCAGTATAAGAATTTCCATATAGAATGGGCCCAACAAGTCGCTCATCTCTATAATCGGGATCAAGGGGTAGCTTGGGTCGGAAGTAAAGCTACCTTAGTATGTAATCGTGAAGGTTATGAATTGATTCCAGAGAAGAATCGGGAGGGTGAGTTACTAACCGACCGTGCCCAGCTTGTCGGGAAGTTCGAGGATGGTGGTATTGAGGCCCATGCGACGAATTGGTGTAAGTGTATATTAAATAAATCTATTGAGACGAACAGCCCGATCGAGAAAGGGGCTTTCGCGACGATCCTAGCCCATATGGCTAATATCTCATATTTGACGGGAACTCGTGTTGTGTATGATCCGCAAGCTCGTAAGTTTGTGGATAATCCGAAAGCGGACGCGTATTTGAAGCGGAGCTATAGAAGCCCGTGGCAATTCCCGAAAGTTTAATGCGATTGAATGCTTAAAAACAACGACCGGTGGATTTTAATACTCTATTATATATAACCATTACCATACGAATTGAATTACAGCACATTGAGATCTCCGGTCGTTTTTTGTAAAAACAATGTCAACTTTAAATGAATGAGTTATGGAAAATCAAAAAAAGGAAGTATGGCTTCGAAAGGCCCTGTTTTTGATCGTTAGTTTGGCGTTATTCTTTCCCATGATGGCGCAAACGATTACAGTAAAAGGAGTTGTAAAGGAATCTATGACAGGCGAACCGATCATTGGTGCCAATGTAGCGTTGAAAGGAACGACTAACGGTACGATTTCTGATATAAGCGGTATGTATCAGATCTCGAATGTATCATCAAATGCCGTATTGATTGTTTCTTATATTGGATATAAGACCGCAGAGATTCCGGTAAATGGAAAGAACACGATAAATGTGAGCTTGGAGGAAGAAAGTATTGGACTTCAAGAAGTGGTAGCCGTGGGATATGGCTCTCAGAAAAAGAAAGAATTGACCGGCTCTGTAGCAGGCTTGAAAGAGGGAGACTTGATCAAGGGCGTACAGTCTGACCCAATGGGTATGTTGCAAGGTAAAGTGGCAGGTTTGAATATATCCAAACCAAATGCCGGCGACCCGAATGGAGAGTATAAGTTCCAATTACGTGGAACTTCATCCTTAACCGGTAATACTTCTCCGTTGATCGTCATTGATGGTATTCCTCAAGGGGATTTATCCGCTATTCCACAAGATGATATTGAAAGTATCGATGTATTGAAGGATGGTTCAGCGGCGGCGATATATGGAACCCGTGGAACGAATGGCGTTATCTTGGTTACGACAAAACGAGGTTCTGCCGGGAAGATGAGCGTTACCTACAATGGATATATGTCTATCTCTTCCATAGCCAATCAATTGGAAGTCATGGATCGTGACCAGTTTTTGGCAAATGGGGGAAACGACCGGGGATATGATACGAATTGGATGGATGAGATTACCCGAACTCCGTTCTCCCATTCGCATAACTTGGCATTGACAGGAGGTACGACCGATTTTAATTACCGGGCTTCTGTATCTTATCGAAATAATCAAGGTATCGCTCTTAAGTCAGGGTTCAATGAGATGATCGCTCGTTTTTCCGCTAATCAGAATTTATTCGATAAAAAGATTCAAATAGCATACGACGCTACTTATCGTCGTTTTGACCGGGAAGGTGAGAATTCCAGCTATGATGATTATTCCGCTTTTAAGCATGCGTATTATTATAATCCTACGGCACCCGTATACGACGAGACGGGAACGATAGATGCCGGAGGGTATTATGCGCTGGATATTCAGGGATATTCAAATCCGGTGGCTTATATTATGCAGCGTGACCGTCGTACAAAAGGCGGACTTTTCCAAGGGTCTGCTCGTGTAACTTGGAACATTTTGGAAGGACTTCGTGCGCAAGCTTTTGGCTCATTGAAATACTCTGATATAAATAAGGGTACTTATACCTCACGAGAGGTATTTAACACTTCTAGTTTCGGGTCAGCGTCTCGGAGTTTTAATACTCGTTTTAATAAAACACTGGAGACGACGATCGACTATGTAAAATCTTTTGGAGAACATCATTTAGTGGTATTAGGTGGATATACCTATGAGCATAATTATCGGGAGTCATTTGGCATGAACAACTCGAATTTTGATTCGGATGTATATTCTTACTATAATTTGGGTGCGGGTAGTAACTTGATTAATAACCCTAGCCAAAGCATGATGGATGGTTCGGTTTCTCAAGATAATTTGGTTTCGTTCTTCGGCCGTGTAAATTATAACTGGGGAAATCGTTACTTGTTATCAGCGTCTGTACGACGTGAGGGCTCTACTCGTTTAGGTGCGGATTATAAATGGGGAACTTTCCCTGCGGTAAGTGTCGGTTGGTCTATCGGTAATGAGGCTTTTATGGAAAGCGCTAGCTGGATTAACGATTTGAAATTGCGCTTGGGATATGGCGTGACAGGAAATATGCCTTCAGATAATTATTTGTCTTTGTCAATGATGGGAGTGGTAGGCCGTTTTTATGATCATACTTCTAAACAATGGATCAATGCTTATGGGCCGACACAGAACCAGAATCCGGATTTGAAATGGGAGCGGAAAGGCGAATGGAATCTAGGTGTTGATTTTGCAGCGTTGAATAACCGCTTGAACGTGACCGTTGATTTGTATACCCGTAAGGTTTCAGATTTGTTGTATAAATATAAGGTTCCGACTCCTCCTTATCAATATTCTTCTATGTTGGCGAATGTTGGCGACGCTACAAGTAAAGGTCTGGAATTCTCTGTTTCCGGAACCCCGGTGCAGAATAAGAACTTCTCATGGACTAGTTCTATTAACTTCTCATTTAACACGAATAAATTGGACAAATTAAGTAATGAGACTTTCCAGACTGACTGGATTGAGACCGGTTATTTGTCGGATGGTGATTTAGGAGGTATGAACTCGACTCCATTGATTCGTTTGGTCCCGGGTGGCAAGGTTGGTGATTTTTATTTGCCGGTATTCGAGGGATTTACGGAAGATGGTAAATGGAAATTCAAGGATGTCGATGGTAGTGGTGACTTTACATATAATGAGGATCGTGAGATCGTAGGTAATGCGCAACCTGATTTTATAGCAGGATGGACTAACGAGTTTAAATATCGTGACTTCGATTTATCGTTTACATTCCGTGCTGTCGTAGGCAATGATGTATATAATGTAAGCCGTATGGCATTGGAGAATCGGAATGTGGCTGGAAAGGAGAAGAATATGTTGGCTTCGGTAATGGATATCCCTTTGCAAGATGCGGCTCAAGCCTCTAGTTATTATTTGGAGGATGGTTCTTTTGTGAAGTTGGACAATATCACATTGGGTTATAATGTACCGGTGAAGAAATTAGGTTTCATGCAAAACTTACGTTTGTACTTGACTGGTCAGAACTTGTTTACGATCACTGGCTATAAGGGTATCGACCCGGAGGTTGATATGGTAGGATTAGATAATATGGGTATTGAGAGGACTCGTTATTATCCGGCTAGCCGTTCTTTTATTCTTGGTTTGAATGTTATGTTTTAATGGATACTCTAAATATCGAAGGTTATGAAAAAATATAGTTTAATATATATAGTGTCAATGATTTGTTTCTTGGCTATCGCTCCTTCTTGTACGGATATGGATGAAGATACGACGGGACAAATGGTATCAAATGACTTTTATGCGGATCCTTCTTTGATTCCGCAAGCGGTAGGTGCTGCCTATGCGGAATTGCAGGCTTATCAGAATCACTGGGGAGTATGGGGGTTGCAGACTGTTTCCTCGGATGAATGTGTTGTTCCGACTCGTGCGCCGGGTAATGACTGGTATGACGGAGGGGTATGGCAGGATTTCCATCGTCATCAATGGCAATACAATCTGGATGCATTGAATAATGTGTGGATTTCCGTATTTTCTGGAATAACGACATGTAACCGTGTGGTTTACGACTTGGATACATATAAAGAGGAGATGGATGTCGATATCTATAATAAATATCGTGCGGAGACTGTCATCTTGAGATGTTTCTATTATTCTATCTTACTGGATTTATTCGGGAATGTTCCTTATATCGATACATATGAGAGTGAAATCACGGCTTCTCCTCAGACAAGCCGTCCTGAGCTTTATCAGAAAGTCGTAGATTGTATCTTAGATAATATGGAATATTTGGATGACGCTCCGTCTGCCGAGAATTATGGAAGATGTACGAAATCGATGGCTTATACGATGTTGGCAAAACTATATTTGAACGCAAAGGTGTTCAAAGGGGCCTCTTCTTACGATAAGGACGATATGAATAAAGTGATAGAGTATTGCGATAAAGTGATTAACTCTGGATATTATGAGGTCGTATCTGATTTCTCCGCTCCATTTAAAGTGGCGAATGAGTCTTGTAAAGAAAATATTTTCGTGGTACCGATGCAAAATGGTATCAATTCAAATGGAGACTACGAGTTTCATTTCCATAAATTCTCCGGACATCCCAAGTCTCGCCAGATGTGGGGCATCAATGTCGGTGGTTGGAATGGAGGTTGCGCTACTCCGGACTTCCTTGCTTTATATAAAGATGACGATACCCGGAAAAAGGCGACTTTTATTTACGGTTTGATTTATGATAAGGTCACGGGAGAGCCTGTTGAGGATGGTGATAATCCGGGAAAACAATTGGAATTGACTATTGAGGTATCTTCTATTAATGCCGCTTATCGTTGGGAAGGCGCTCGTATTCAGAAGTATGAATATGAGTTGGGTATGACTGGTAATATGAACAATGATTTTGTTTTATATCGTTTAGCTGATATCTATTATATGAAGGCTGAAGCTATTTTGAGAGGTGGTAATGCCGCTACTTTATCAGCTTTGTGTGCGGAACCTGCATTCCAGTTAATACGTGAAAGGGCAAATCAACCCGTGTATACTCCGGAAACATTAACGTTGGATGAGTTGATCAATGAACGTGGCCGTGAATTTGCGTGGGAAGGTTGGCGTCGTCAAGACTTGGTTCGTTGGGATAAGTTCGCTAAAGGTTGCTGGACATTTAAGGAAGCCTTGAATAATAATTCGCGTGATTTATTCCCGATACCATACGATCAGATTACGAAAAACCAATCTTGGAAACAGAATCCGGGATATTAATAGTTGTGTTTTTATGCATATGGATAGACGACAATTCGTGAAAAACCTAGGACTGGGCACAGCCTCTTTAAGCATGGGAAGCTTGGTAACGGCTTCCTCATGTGCCCCGTCCGGGGATTCCTCCCTTAAACAAAACGTCAAGGAAGGAGAGGATGGACAGTTTTTATTTATCGGTGACGATATCGCCATCGCCCAGACAGAGTATGGGAAGGTGCAGGGATATCTGCTGAATCATGTATATACGTTCTTGGGAGTTCCTTATGGGGCTGATACGTCGGGAAAAAATCGCTTTATGCCTCCCCAAAAGCCAGAGCCGTGGACAGATGTGAGACCGGCGGTTTTTTATGGGAATACGGCGCCGCAACGTATGGAGAACCGGTGGCCCAATAATTACGGAACTTTTGCCGATCATTGGAACTACTGGGATGTGAGTGAGGATTGCTTATATTTAAATGTATGGACACCGGGCATTGCGGATGGTAAGAAACGTCCCGTATTGGTGTGGCTGCATGGCGGTGGTTTTACAAATGGTAGTGGGATCGAGCAGGATGGATATCATGGAGAGAATATAAGCCGGGAAGGAGATATCGTATTCTGTTCCATTAATCATCGGTTGGGGCCGATTGGCTTCTCTGACTTATCTGGTGTTGGTGGAGAAGCGTATAAGGATTCCGGAAACGTGGGGATGTTAGATATTATTGCCGCCTTGCGATGGGTACATGATAATATCGCCAATTTCGGTGGAGATCCCGGGAACGTAACGGTTATGGGACAATCCGGAGGAGGTTCTAAGGTCTGTACGGTAGCCGCTATGCCGGCGGCAAAAGGTTTGGTCCATAGAGCCGTGGCTTTAAGTG
>OHEL01000898.1_pt1 | contig 15044 bp, 11 predicted proteins | sample 1567251 | NCBI WGS metagenome assembly OHEL01 (sample SAMEA3879601, study PRJEB24766) | human gut metagenome | biome: human-associated habitat; feature: feces | place: USA | collected 1985/1987
CATCACGCAGGCGTCTTCTACTCGCAGGAGCCATCGGCCTCGTCGGCAGCTCCGCTGCTGGGCGTCAAGCCCGGGATGCGGGTGCTGGATCTATGTGCTGCCCCCGGCGGTAAGAGCAGCCAGCTCGCCGCCGCTCTGCAGGGGCAGGGCCTGCTGGTGAGCAACGAATATGTCGCGGCCCGTGCAGAGATTTTGAAGAGCAACCTCGAGCGGATGGGCGTGTCCAACGCCGTCGTGCTCAACGAGACGCCCGCCCGCATCGCAGCGGCCCTGCCGGAGTTCTTCGACCGGGTTCTGGTGGACGCGCCCTGCTCCGGTGAGGGGATGTTCCGAAAGCACGAGGAAGCCTGCAGCGAATGGAGTCCCGAAAACGTGGAGCTGTGTGCAAAGCGGCAGGACAGCGTGCTGGACGAAGCTGCCGCAATGCTGAAAAAAGGCGGCAGGCTGGTATATTCGACCTGTACGTTTGCGCTGCAGGAGGATGAAGGCAGTGTTGCACGATTCCTTTTGCGGCATCCGGAATTTTCCATAAAAGAGACGCACCGTTATGACGGTATGGAGCCGGGCAGACCGGACTGGGCGGGAACCGAGCCCGTCCCGGACGGAATGGAAAAGACCATTCGTCTCTGGCCCCATAAGCTGCATGGAGAAGGACATTTTCTGGCGGTGCTTGAAAAAACAGGGGAAGTGCCGGAGGGATACCGGGCGCGCAGCCTGTATGGAATCCAGAAAGGAATTGCACCCAAGGATTTTGCTGCATGGAAAGAATTTGAACGAGAAAGCCTGAAGAAGCAGTTTGATGGAATCTTTTTATTGTTCGGCGACCAGCTTTATCTTGCACCAAAGGACATGCCGGCTTTAAAAGGCTTAAAGGTGCTGCGTCCGGGACTGCATCTGGGCACGATGAAAAAAGGGCGGTTTGAACCGGCACATGCGCTGGCACTTTCGCTTTCGCCCAAAGATGCAGTGCATTGCTGCAACCTTTCCGGTGACAGCCAGGAGGCAAGGCAGTGGATCAACGGCATGACGCTTTCCAAAGACGGGGAAAAGGGCTGGCAGCTGGTCTGCGTAGATGGATACAGCCTCGGCTGGGGAAAGCTGGCAGGCGGGATTTTAAAAAATCATTATCCCAAAGGACTGCGCAAAACAATGTGACAGATGTGCTGTCTGTGCAACCCGCCTCAGGCGGAGCAGGACTCTGTTTTACATATGCAGGAACAAAAAAAATGGAGGAAAACATTATGAGATTTACACTGGATTACGATCAGTACGCTGCCCTGGCAAGACAGACGGCAGCAGAGGGATGTGTTCTTTTAAAAAATGAGAAGGAGGCACTTCCGATCCGAAAAGGAGAGACAGTTTCCGTGTTTGGACGGATTGCCTTTACCTATTATAAGAGCGGAACCGGATCGGGCGGTATGGTAAATGCTCCCTATGTGACAAATATCCTGGATAGCTTAAAGGAATGCAAGGATATTTCTGTCAACGAAGAGCTGGAAGCGGTTTATCAGGACTGGATCCGGGAAAATCCCTTTGATATGGGAGAAGGCTGGGCGCAGGAGCCCTGGAGCCAGAAGGAAATGCCGGTCAGCGAGGCGCTTGCACAGAAAGCGGCAGCATCCTCTGATCTTGCTGTTGTTGTGCTGGGCAGAACAGCAGGCGAGGACATGGACAACAGCGCAGAGCCGGGAAGCTATCTGCTGACAGCAGAGGAAGAGGCACTGATCAAAACCGTCTGCAGCGCATTCAAACGGACTGCCGTTGTGTTAAACGTCGGCAATATCATCGATATGAAATGGGTGGACCGCTACCAGCCCCAGGCAGTTTTGTATGTATGGCAGGGCGGTCAGGAGGGCGGACACGCGGCGGCAGATATCCTGACCGGCGCAGTGAATCCGTGCGGTAAGCTGAGCGATACGATCGCAGCAGATATTTCGGATTATCCGTCTACGGATAATTTTGGAGATGCTGTATGCAATGTGTATGCAGAGGATATTTACGTTGGCTACCGTTATTTTGAAACCTTTGCAAAGGAAAAAGTAAGCTATCCCTTCGGCTTTGGTCTGTCTTATACGGATTTTTCCGTGGAGGTTTTGAATACAAGAACGGACGGTACGAAAGCAGAACTTACTGTTTTGGTTAAAAACATCGGAAAGACTGCCGGAAAAGAAGTTGTGCAGGTGTATGTCTGCCCGCCTCAGGGAAAGCTTGGCAAGCCTGTCCGGAATCTAAACAGCTTTTACAAGACGCAGCTGCTTACGCCAGGAGAGGGGGAGGAGGTAAATCTCGTCGTTTCCCTGGAAAAGAGTGCATCCTATGATGACAGCGGCGTAACCGGGGAGAAATCCTGTTGGGTGCTGGAAGCGGGCGCTTATGGCATCTATGTCGGAACGGATGTCCGCAGCGCGAAAAAGGTTTGCGAGGTGCAGTTAGACGAGCTGTGCGTCATTTCCAGACTGGAAGAGGCGCTTGCGCCGGTACAGCCATATGAGCGTCTGGTTCCGGTCGAAACGGGCAAAAAGGGCACAGACGGAGAGCCGGTTCTGGAAATCGGAAAACAGGCAGCGCCTCTGCGGAGCGTCGATCTGGCAGAAAGAATTCGGACAGAACGTCCGGAGGCAGAGGCCTGCATCGGCGATCAGGGCTGGAAGTTAGCGGATGTTTGTGATAAAAAGGTGACGCTGGAACAGTTTTTATCCCAGTTATCGGACGAAGATCTGGCATGTCTGGTCCGGGGAGAGGGCATGTGCTCTCCGAAGGCAACACCTGGAATTGCATCTGCATTCGGCGGTGTGACGGATTCCTTAAAGGCATTTGGCATCCCGGTTGCGGGCTGCTCGGATGGACCCTCCGGAATCCGTATGGACTGCGGAACCATCGCCTTTTCCCTGCCAAACGGCACACTGCTTGCCTGCACCTTTAATCCGGAGCTGGTGGAACAGCTTTATGAGATGGAAGGAATGGAGCTGCGCAAGAATCAGATTGACACGCTGCTGGGGCCCGGCATGAACATTCATCGCAATCCGTTAAACGGCAGAAACTTTGAATATTTTTCGGAAGACCCCTGTGTGGCAGGTACGATGGCTGCAGCTCAGTTAAAGGGCATGGGAAAATACGGTGTGACCGGAACGATTAAACACTTTGCGGGAAATAACCAGGAATTTAAGCGGCACGATGCAAACGGCGTTGTTTCCGAACGTGCGCTGCGCGAGATCTATTTAAAAGGCTTTGAAATTGCAGTAAAAGAAGGACATGCCTACAGCATTATGTCTACCTACGGACCGATCAACGGAATCTGGACAGCAGGCAGCTACGACCTGCTGACGACGATTTTGCGGAAAGACTGGGGCTACCAGGGCGTGGTAATGACCGACTGGTGGGCGAAGATGAACGAGGAAGGCGAGGAAGGCTCCCAGAGCAATACGATTCCGATGGTGCGCGCCCAGAACGACGTTTACATGGTTGTTTCGGATTCTGCTTCGAACTCTGCAAATGACAACACGATGGAGGGCCTGGCAGATGGACGGCTCACAAGAGGACAGCTGGTCAGAAATGCAAAGAATATCTGTCATTTTCTGATGCGTTCTCCGGTGATGAACCGTTTCTGTGATCGGGAATTTGATGTATGTGAAGAAATTAACAATCCGGCAAAGGATGCGATGGCAGGAAATGTGATCGCAAGCCAGAAAGTAGAAAAAGAGACAAAGCTCGATCTGACAAAGCTTAGTACCCAGAAGGGCGTGCGCGCCGGGTATCTGCTGGACGTCTCCAAAGCAGGCAGCTATCAGATGATTTTTAAAATGCATTCCGGAGAAAATCCGTTTGCGCAGCTGCCGGTTTCCATTTTTGTCAACGGCGTCCTGCAGCAGACGACGACCTTTAACGGAACCGACAACAAGATCATAGAGCGTGCGGTAACGATAAGCTTCCCGGAAAGCGGGGAAAACCAGCTGACGCTGTTCTTTGGCGAGAGCGGGGTCCGCATGGATGAAATCCTTCTGGTGCAGGAATAAAACGGCATACAGGGGCTTTGCGTACGGACTGGAGGAAACGTGAAGAAAGAGAAACAAAAAGACAAAGAGGATAGACAGATCTGCATTGTGTTTGCGACGGCGCTTCTGGCGTGCGCGCTCTTTACCGGCTGCGGTGCTGCGAAGGAGGATAATCTTTCGCAGGGAATTGCGCTGGTGGAGCAGATGGACTATGAGGGCGCGCTGACCTGCTTCGAGGCGGCAGCCCTGAATAAAGAGGATATGCGTCAGGTTTACAGAGGGCAGGGGCTGGCTTACATGGGCATGACGGATTATGAGAATGCAGCGGCGAGCTTTGAAAAGGCGCTTGGGCAGAGCAGCCCGCGTCCGGATGCGATGGATTATGACATCAACTATTATCTGGCGACTGCCTATTATCGGAACGGACAGGTCGACAAAGCGATCCATGTTTATCAGGCAATCACGGATCTGAAGCCCGGGGAAAAGACCGCCTGGTACTTAAAAGGAACCATGGAGCTGGAGCAGGGCAGTACGGACGCTGCGAAAGCCGATTTTGACAAGGCGGTTGAGGCTGCGCCGAACGATTACGACATTCGGATTGATATTTTCTGCAGCTGCAGCAAATACGGACAGGACGATCTTGGAAAATCCTATCTGGAAAATGTTCTGGACGGCGACAGGAAGCGGATTTCGGATTTCGATCTCGGCAGAATCAGCTACTACCTGGGCGATTATGAGCAGGCCCGTACCTCTTTGGAAAAGGCGCAGGAAAACGGCGGTGCGGAAGCAGCGTCCCTGCTCGGTCAGACCTATGAGGCGCTCGGTGACTACAATTATGCGGCGAGTGTCTATAACACCTACCTGCAGAACGAAACGCCGGACGCGTCTTTGTACAATCAGCTCGGGCTTTGCAAATTAAAGGGCGGCGATTATGAAGCGGCGCTTGCAGCGTTCCAGGCAGGGCTGGAAGTAGAGGGCAATACGGCGACGCAGTCGCTGATGTTCAACGAACTGGTAGCGTATGAATACCTTGGGCAGTACGACAAGGCGAAGCTTGCGATGGATCAGTACCTTGCTTTGTATCCGGACGATGAAAAGGCACAGCGGGAAGCGGTATTTCTGCAGACGCGGTAGCCCTACACACGGACAGGACAGTATAGTCGCATGGCTGCTTAGAAAGAAATGTAGGGAATGACTATGGAGAAACGTGTAAAAATCAGAAAAACGGTTTTTGGCGGCGCGATCGCCCGTATCTGCTGTCTGGCGTTGTGTCTTTGTCTCGGATTGTCGATATCGATGACGGCACAGGCAGCATCCGGGAAAAAAGTGACGCCGGTTACGATGGCAGCAGTCGTCGGGGAAGAAAAAACGGTGACGCAGCAGGCGGATAAAACCTCTGCAGCACTTGGTATTTTACCGGCCGGCACGACGGTCAACGTATGCGGGCAGACCGGCAGCGGGAAAAGTGGCATGTACCAGATTGTCTATGGAAATGCGATCGGCTATATCACACAGACAGCCTGCCAGCCGGTCTGCGTGGATGTAGCGATGACGGCAGCGCTTGCTGCACAGGCGGAAGCGGTGAAACAGCAGGCGGCACAGGCCCAAGCAGCAGCGGCGGCACTGGCGCAGCAGGCAGCAATGCAGCAGGCAGCAGTACAGCAGGCGGCACTGGCTCAGGCGCAGGCTGAGCAGAAAGCCCCCATTCCGGCGGGCAGCGGCAACGTCATCTTCGTCGGAGACTCCCGCACGGGACAGATGGCGAATGCAGTCGGTGGAACGGCAGCATGGCCTGGTACGGCCTTTGTGGCATGCTTTGGAGGTGGCGTGGACTGGCTTTCCAGCGCCCAGGCGAAAAAGGACGTCGACCAGTATGTGACGCCCGGCTCAGTGATTATTCTCAATTACGGCGTCAATGACTTATCACGACACAATGATTATATTGCGACGATTAACCGATACGCACAGGACTGGATTTCGAAAGGTGCGACGGTGTACTTTGCTTCGGTCGGTCCGGTCGGGGATAACGAATACGGAAAGCGCAACTGGGCGGTGGAATATTTTAACAACCAGTTAAACAACCGGCTCGATGCCAGAATCGGACGGCTGAATCTGTATGCGTTTCTGGCGGGCAGCGGATATACCACGCAGGCAGACGGACTGCATTATGATGGGGCAACCTACGCAGCGATGTTCCAGTTTTTGATGCAGAGCATTGGAAGAATATGAAACAAAAATACGAACACATTCAGCTTCTGAGGGCGCTTGCCTGTATCGGAGTGTTTATCACCCACCTTGCACCGAGGCTGGGAGCGACGGGAAAAGCCGCGTGGCTTGCCAATCAGGGAGCGGCGGGTGTGTATCTCTTTTTTGTCCTCAGCGGCTATCTCGCCTGCTGTGACAGAAAGCTCCCGACGGCTGGAAAAAAAGAACTGCTGACCTATTATAAAAAACGTCTGGTGCGGATTCTTCCGCTGTATTATGGGGTGATCCTTTATAACATCCTGCTGCACGGGCTGATTTTAAAGGATATTCCGGCAGATCCGCAGGGCCTGTACTGGCTTCGGTATTTTTTCCTGACAAACAGCGTGATCCCTGCGCCGAATGATTTTTGGGGAAACCTGAGCGCAACGTGGACGATCAGCCTGTTTATGGCATTTTATCTGCTTGTGCCGGTCTTTGTGCGCCTGATCCGCGGCTGTACGAGCGCGTTTTTCTGCTATGTACTGGCATTGATTCTGCGGTATTTGTGGGTAAAAACCGGATACGGTGATTACATGATGATTTTTTACTACCTGCATTATTTTCTGCTCGGTATGCTGGTCTGGGAGATCCATCAGGCGGGAAGGCGTATCGGCGCGCAGCTGCTTGTCTATATCGGTATGCTTGCGGCAGCAGGTGCGGTTTTGACCCTTGGCAGGGCGCAGACGGATTCGTTTATTTGGTGGTCGTGGTGCTTTGGCATGTTACTGCTTGCAGGCAGCGGCTTTCGGTTCTGCAGGAAAGGAATCGGCGGTCGGATTTCGGACGCTGTGCTGTGGACGGATCGGTATTCGTATGAGATTTATCTGGTGCATGCTGTAATTTTAGAAGGACTCGGTATGGTGCGGGTACAGATCGGACTGCCGAACGCAGCGTTTCTGATTCTGGCGCTGCTTCTGACCGGTGCAGGTGCGGTACTTTCCAAAAAACTGATCGAAGAACCTGTCGCCGGACTTGTTGCCCGAGGCAGAATGTGATACCATAGCAGAAGCTTAGAAAACTGACGCAAGCCAGGAAAACAAAAAGGAGAAAAAGATATGATTGACCAGTTAATTGCAAATATCAAAAAGACAAATGCTCCAATCGTTGTCGGACTGGACCCGATGATGAAATTTATTCCGGAGCAGATTCAGAAAGCTGCTTTTGCGGAATACGGCGAGACGTTAAAGGGCGCTGCAGAAGCGATCTGGCAGTACAATAAGGGCATCGTGGATGCGGTAGCGGATCTGATTCCGGCAGTAAAGCCGCAGATCGCCATGTATGAGCAGTTCGGCGTAGCAGGTCTGATCGCATTCCAGAAGACCGTTGCATACTGCAAAGAGAAAGGTCTGGTTGTCATCGGCGATGTAAAACGCGGCGATATCGGTTCCACTTCTGAGGCTTATGCGGTTGCCCATCTCGGAAAAGTAGTAGTGGGAGAAAAGAGCTATGCACCCTTTGACGAGGATTTTGCAACGGTGAATCCGTATCTGGGTTCCGACGGCATCAATCCGTTCATAAAGGTCTGCAAAGAAGAAAATAAGGGCATTTTTGTGCTGGTAAAAACTTCCAACCCCAGCAGTGGTGAGTTCCAGGATCGTCTGGTGGACGGCAGACCGTTGTATGAAATCGTCGGTGAAAAGGTTGCCGAATGGGGCAGCGAGTGCATGGGCAGCGAATATAGCAATGTTGGTGCGGTTGTTGGCGCAACCTATCCTGAAATGGGCAAGGCGCTGCGCAAGGTGATGCCGAAGTCCTACATTCTCGTGCCCGGCTACGGCGCACAGGGCGGCAAGGGCGCTGATCTGGTGCACTTTTTCAATGAAGACGGACTTGGCGCGATTGTCAACTCTTCCCGCGGCATCATTGCAGCATATCAGCAGGAAAAATATGCACAGTTTGGTGCAGCTAACTATGCGGACGCATCCAGACAGGCGGTTATCGATATGAGAGAAGATATCGCACAGGCGCTGCAGGGACGTAAATAAATCGCAGCTGTTGCATTCGGCGGGCGGGAACGGTTGTCCGGAATGTCAATCAGAATATAGAAAAATCGGGCGGAAGCTGTCAGGTGTCTGGCGCTTCCGCCTTTTTTATGTATCGAAAATTGTTACCGTTCACCTGCGCCATTCGCAATACAATAGAATGTACGCTCCGCGAACATCCTATTGTATTGAAACGCGTCTTCGACGCTCTCCGCTGCTTCACAGATTTGTTATCATACGATAACAAACGCTTCGCGGGGATGGACAAGTCAAAAAAAACGCAATATAATAAATGAAATGTAATGAGGTCGGGGTCAAGAGGTCTTTCACCCACCTATGAGCAAGCTCATGTGGGCTTAGACCTTTTGAACCTGGCATCAAATACATTCTATTATGGCAGGCGACTTTTGCAGAGGGAAAGTCGCCTATGTCATAGAATCTGAAATCTTTTCTACTTTTTCAAGGTCGGATCGACCAGAGATTTCTATCAGACAAAAACTGAATAAGGAACAGATGGAGATACCGGGAAGACCTTGCAGAAAGGAGTGCCAAAGCGGTCATATGAAGCCGTTTACCTGTGGCGCACTGTGTGAATTGTCCAATAATGTGGTGGAAAAACTGGCGTCGAAGTATAGCAATGTAGAAAAGGAGGTCACAGAAGTTATGGGAGGAAAAGTGCTGAATTATCGGTCGAAAGAGATTTATCTGGAAGGTTGCGCATTTGGAAGAGAAGAAGGACAAAAAGAAAGTATTGCGCAATTGGTAACCAGAAAATATCAGCTTGGAGACAGTCCCGAAAAGATCGCCAAGGATCTCTTGATGAGTGAGGAAGAAGTAGAAGAAATCCTGGGGAAAACGACAGGAAGTCAGCAATAAACAGGCTTCCAATATTTAGAAGAGTGCGTATGCTGTTCTATCTCAAAGAAAATAAGAACAACCGCAGGCGCGCCGCAAATTCAGAAGCGCCTGTGGCTGTTTTTTTATTCATGACAATAGAATGCTCGCAGAGCGTGCATTCTATTGTTTCATAGGAAAATGCGTCCTATGAAATTTATCAGCCATCAGATCACTCACACATTCTCCAGCGGCTCTACGCAAGGGCAGATGATTTCGGGCTTTTTGGTAGCAGGTGCTGCCCAGCGAACTGCGTTGGTGATGACCTTCTGAATGTTTTCGTTATGGAAGGTCGGGTTGGCTTCGTGTCCGGGCTGGAAGTAAAATATATTACCAAGACCCCGCCGGAAGGTTACGCCGCTTCTAAATACTTCGCCGCCGTTGAACCAGCCGATGAATACGGTTTCAAGAGGTTCGGGAATATCAAAGAATTCGCCGTACATCTCTTCAACGTCCAGTTCAAAGTGCTCCGGAAGACCCTGTGCAATGGGATGACCGGGATTTGCACACCAGAGACGTTCTCTGGCACCGTCACGCCATTTCAGGCTGCAGCTGGTTCCCATCAGTCTCCTGAAGATCTTGGAAAAATGTCCGGAATGCAGGACAATCAGACCCATGCCGCGCAGGACGTGATCCTGTACCTTATCTACAACCGCGTCGGATACCTGATCGTGAGCCATATGGCCCCACCAGATCAGGACGTCAGTGTTGTCCAGAACGTCGTCGGTCAGACCGTGCTCGGGATCATCCAGACATGCCAGACGACATTCGATGTCGTCGTTTTTGCCAAGAAACTCGGCAATTGTTGCATGCAGGCCGTTCGGATAAATGGCTGCAACCTCTTTGGAGGCTTTTTCATGGCGGAACTCATTCCATACAGTTACTCTGATCATGTGATTACTCCTTTTCTACTTTTTATGAAAAAAGAATCGTGTTCTTTTTTTCTTCATCATACCTGAAAACAGTAAAAACAGCTAGCCTGCTTTTGCTGTTTTTTTCATATGAAATTGCTGTTTTACGGCAAAGGACTTCTGGGATTTTTTCGGTCCATGTCTGCGCCTTCAGAAAAAAAGAGGATGTGGAAAAACAAGGGATAATGTTGTATTATGTGGATTTATATGTTATTATGTGTAAAGATCTTGTAAAAGAAATGAAACATGTTGAGCTTTCAGGAGGAAAAGGGATGCTTGCAATCGAACGACAGGAACAGATCGTAAGCCAGATCAGGAGGAACGGAGCAGTTCGGATTCACGAACTCACAAAGCAGTTTGGTGTGTCAGTTGAGACGATCCGCAGAGATCTTTTGGAATTGGAACGGCAGGATTGTCTGCATCGGGTACACGGCGGTGCAGTCGGCATAGCTGTGGCAAAGCAATATCACCGGCTGGAAGAAAGGACAGAAGAAAATCCGCAGAAGAAGGAAGAGCTTTCCGGGTATGCTGCAGGCCTGATCCGGGAAGGAGATGTGCTGATGGTGGATTCCGGAAGCACTGCGATAGCGTTTGCAAAAATGCTTGCAGAAGAGTTTGAACGGCTGACAGTGATTACCTATTCCTTGCATGTGTTTGAGATACTGAAGAAAAAAGAAGGATTTACCCTCTATCTGTGTGCAGGGGCATACCTTCGGGATGAAAATGCATTCTGCGGGCAGTGGGCATTGCAAATGCTGGAACAGTTTCATGCAAAGACAGCATTTTTGTTTCCATCCGCTATTTCTCTGCAGAACGGCATAATGGACTATGATCAGGAACTGTACCATTTACAGCGGGCGATGATGAAGCATGCGGATCGGAGTGTTTTTCTGGCGGACAGTGACAAGTTTGAAAAGAGCGCGCTGCTAAAGCTTGCGGATGTCAACGAAGCCGTAACATTTGTCACGGACAGCGGCCTGCGGAAAGAAATCCTGGAGCTCTATCAGGAAAACGGAATAGAAATGATCAGAGGAGAGCAGAAGAAGTGAAACAACAGGATCATCAGGCGGAAAGAATATTAATCGGATTTTGTGTTGCTGCATATTTTGTCAGCTACATTACACGGATCAACTACGGCACAGTGCTTCTGGAAATTGTCAATTCAGAAGGAATCACGAAAATGGCAGCATCTATGGCGGTAACCGGAAGCTTCGTGACCTATGGTATCGGACAATTGATCAGCGGATGGCTCGGAGACCGGATCAAGCCGCGCTATCTGATGTTTATCGGACTGATGGTCTCTGCAGGTATGAATGTCTGTGTTCCACTGTTTTCAAGACCGGCCGCGATGCTTGTTTTCTGGTGTATCAACGGTTTTGCCCAGGCACTGATGTGGCCTCCGATGGTCCGGCTTTTGTCGGATTATCTTGACCAGGATACCTATAAGAAAAGCTGCGTCTGGGTCGGCTGGGGATCTTCTGTCGGCACGATCTTCCTTTATCTGTTTGCACCTGTCTGCATTGTGTGGAAAGGCTGGAGAAGCCTGTTTTTCCTCTGTGCAGGCTGTGCGGTCCTCTTTGCATTTGCGTGGATAAAAGCCATCGGTTCTGCGGAAAAAAGAATGCAGAAGAGTTCTGCAGGGAGCTTTACGGAGGCAGCTGCAGGTGCCTCTCTTGACAATGCGGGCACGGAAAAGGGCACAAGCCTGGAAGAAAATACATCTGCTTTGCAAAAAACAATTCCCTTACCGGAAAAAACCGCGCCGATGCTTGCGATTATCATGCTTGCAATTATGATGCAGGGCATTTTGCGTGACGGTATTACGACCTGGATGCCAAGCTATATTTCCGAAACCTTTCATTTGGCAAGCTCTATTTCGATCCTGACCGGTATTGCTTTGCCTCTGTTTGGTATTATGTGTTCACAGATCGCATCCCTGATCAATCGGAAGCTGATCCACAACGAATTGCGCTGTGGGATGGCAATCTTTGCTCCCGGATTTGTGGCAGCGTTTCTATTATGGCTGATGCCAAACGGCAATGCAGTGTTGTCCGTTTTTCTGTCTGCGCTGATTACGGGATGCATGCACGGCGTCAATATGATTCTGGTCAGTATGATTCCGCCGTTCTTCAAAAAGTTCAACCGTGTCGGTTTTATCTCCGGACTGGTAAACTCCTGCACCTATGTGGGCAGCGCAATTTCCAGCTATGGTATTGCGTGGATTGCGGATAAGAGTGGCTGGAACTTAGTTATCCTGTTCTGGACAATCGCCGCACTGTGCGGTACGCTTCTGTGCCTGATGGGTATCAAGCCCTGGAAAAAATTTGTGAGAAAGTGTGTGTAAAATTCTAAAAGTACAACGTGTGAAAGCTGTAGAAATCTTGTTCCGGCGGGAGGAAAAAATCCAGAAACATTTTTAAAATATAGAAGAAAACCAGGCGGTATGCTGTCCGAATCAGGAGCATGCCGCCTGGTTTTGGCTTCCGCCCACTGTGGTTGACAAACTACCCAAAAGAGGTCAAAATGTTAGATACAAGAGAGTAACTGTAGGAAAAGTCCGGGAGATGACCGGAAGGAGAATTATGGAAAAAGAAATCAGAAGACACTTTTCGAAAATTGGTTTTGCTTATCTGGCAGGATCGATTGTAATATACGCCGTACAGTTTCTGGCGGCGATGGTCGGTAAAAAATTCGTGCCGGGTGTAATGGCGGATGCAAACGGCTCCTTTATCGTACTGATGCTGACGATGTATGGGATTTCCATGCCGTTTATGGGCTGGCTGGTCAGCAGAATCCCGGCCCAGAAGATCGAAGAAAGGAAAATGACCGCAGGACAGTGGATCATAGCATTTCTCATGTGCTACGGTCTGATGTACGCAGGAAACCTGATCGGGACGGCGCTGACCTTTGGGATCGGAATGGTAAAAGGAACCGGCGTTGATAATCCACTGGTATCGACGGTGATGCAGCTGAATCCGTGGGTGACGTTTATTATTGCAGTTTTGATCGCGCCGACGGCAGAAGAACTGCTGTTTCGGAAGTTTTTGACGGAGCGGATTGTAAAATATGGAGAGCTTGCGGCGGTGCTTGCCTCCGGACTGTTTTTCGGACTGTTCCATGGAAATTTGAATCAGTTTTCCTATGCGTTCCTGCTCGGTCTGTTTTTGGGATTTATTTATGTAAAAACCGGAAAACTGCGATATACCATCGGACTCCATATGGCGATCAATTTTATCGGCTCTTCCCTCGGCACATGGATGCTTCGGGTGACGGGCTATATGGATACGATGGAAACACTGACGAAATTTTTAAATACAAAGGATCTGACGGTTCTGGCGGATCTGGGGAACGGAATTGTCGGAATGTTCATTTTCGGCTCTTATGCGTCACTGATTCTGATGATGGCAGGAGCCGGACTGATTCTGACGTGGCTGAACCGCAAAAAGTTTGTATGCTGCGCACCGGAAGAGAAAGTTGCTTCCTTAGGCAAAAAGAAAGCGGCGGTCATGATTGGAAATCCCGGAATCTTACTGTATGGCGCATTCTGGATTGGAATCATGATCTGGCAGCTGCTGCAGTAAAATGTTTACAGGAAAAGTGAGGAGCTATGATCGAAAAAAGACGAAGAAAAAGACATGGAAGCCATATTTTTCTGATTACACTGATTTTGACGATTGCGCTCGGAAGCGTAGTTTTGGGCTGCAGCATGATCTGGGCTGTTGGAAGCCCACAGCTTGTAGCGGTGAAGCTGGAAAGCCAACTGGCGAATCTTGTGGAAGATGTTCAGGCGGCGGAAAGCGTTTTGGCGAGTGCACAGTCGGCAAAGCCCGTGGGGAAATATGATGCACTGCTTGCAGATGAGGCGTTGTGTCGGCAGCAGAATATTTATGCAAAAACGGCGGCAAGCCCGAATGAAACGACGATTGTGTTTGCAGGGGACATTCTGTTCGACGACCATTATGCGGTCAAGGTAAAAATGAACCAGCGCGGCAGGGGCATTGAGGGCAGTATGTCGCAGGAAATGCTGGATGTGATGCGCAGCGCGGATATTTTTATGGTAAATAACGAATTTCCCTACAGCAACCGTGGAACTCCGACGGAAAACAAGAAATTCACCTTCCGTGCTAAGCCGGAATATGCATCCTATCTGCTTGACATGGGGGCTGACATCGTTTCTCTGGCGAACAATCACGCGTATGACTACGGCAAGATAGCGTTTCTGGATACATTGGATACCTTAAATGGAATCGGAATGCCCTATGTCGGCGCAGGACGCAATCTGGAAGAAGCGATCAAGCCGGTTTATTTTATTGTAAATGACCAGAAGATCGCATTTGTTGCCGCAACGCAGATCGAGCGAACAGAGAATCCGGATACAAAGGAAGCGACGCAGAACAGTCCGGGTGTATTTCGCTGTTGGAATGTGGACAAACTGTTAGAGGTAGTTGCAAACGCCAAACAGGTCAGCGACTATGTGATCGTTTATATTCATTGGGGAACGGAAGCTACGGATCAGCTGGATTGGGCACAGAAGGATCAGGCGGTCAAAATTTCGAATGCAGGTGCGGATCTGATCATCGGAGATCATCCGCATGTGCTGCAGCAGTTCGGTTACTGTGAGGATACACCGGTGATGTACAGCCTTGGAAACTTTCTGTTTAACTCCAAAGCACAGGATACCTGTCTGGTAAAGCTGACGCTGGATGCAAATGGCTTTAAGAGCCTGCAGTTTATTCCGGGCAGACAGCAGGACTGCAGCGTAACGATGTTGCAGGGGACGGAAAAGGAGCGCGTGCTTTCCTATATGAGAAAGATTTCTCCGGACGTAACGATCGATGGAGACGGATTTGTGACAAAGAAAGGATGAGAAAATTATGTGTACAGCAGCAACGTATCAGACAAAAGACTTTTATTTCGGCAGGACGCTGGATTATGAGTTTTCTTATGGAGACGAGATCGTGGTGACGCCGCGCAGATTTCCGTTGGATTTTTGCCATATGGGAAAATGCGATGCGCATTAT
>OHEL01000911.1_pt1 | contig 14940 bp, 14 predicted proteins | sample 1567251 | NCBI WGS metagenome assembly OHEL01 (sample SAMEA3879601, study PRJEB24766) | human gut metagenome | biome: human-associated habitat; feature: feces | place: USA | collected 1985/1987
CAATGAGGGAACAGAATTATTATTCTTTATAATCTACTCATTTGTAATTATGGTCACAATCCAGCCTATAATCATTAGCACTTTATTTCATTTAGCTTAATATATATACTGTTTCCCTGAATGCGACTACCGGCGCAGCAGCGTTCCGCTTTTACTACAAACAAGGAAAAGGTTGAATAGAAAATAGGTATTATCCACTTAGAAAATATGGAGATAAAAATATGATGTATAGGACAGAATTATTAGAAGAAATTACTGTCGAAAATGCAACAGTGAAAATCAATGCCAAAATAGAGGAAATGGAAAAGGAAAGCTATCGTCTTGTCACAATGTCATTTTGGGGAACCGAAAGGGCTGTATTGGTTTTCAAAAAGGGATTAAAGGGCAGTTTGCTTTAATATGTAGCTATCTAAATAGAAAATTACTCATTCTAAATTAACATCGGAGGTATAACTTATGGAAAAAGAAACAATGGGAACTGTAAGTTCAGTTACAAAATCAATGGTGGTTAAAAGTGAATCGTAAACCTGTCCGCGCTCATGCTATGGATGGCGCAGCCTTTCCGCATACTATCAAGGTCAAATATACGATTGACGGCAAAGATTACATCTGCCGAAAATGGATTGGCGCAGGAAACAAAGTTCCTGACAAGGGAACAACGATTAAAGTTACCTATTGTGAAGATAAGCCATCGAAAGCAATAGTGGAACTCTGATTCAACTACTGAAAAAATGCCGATGTTTTGCACACTTGAAAGGAGTTGTTATTATGGCTAATAAAGAAAAGCGTTTTGAAACGATTTATACACAAGGAACTTCTTTGAGCATTGTTGTGGACACTGAAACAGGTGTCAATTATCTTATCCATGATACGGGTATTACTCCGTTATTGGATAAAAACGGAACCGTTATTACAACCGAAGTAAACAAGTAAGCATAATATCATTTGCAAAACATCGGTATTTTATATTAGCTGATGTGGAATCCTACACCAGCTAAATTTTGAATATCTCAACATCTGCCTCCACAGCGGGGAAAAGAAAAAAACCGCTGGCAGGCAGATCATTTCCCATGCAAACCCACATAGCTGATACGGCGGTTTTGAGTAGATCAAGGCCGCCGTTTCTTTTTGCTTCGACGACCCCTGCACCGTGTTCTGGCATGGCGGCTTTAGGAGGGAGCCGCCATGCAACGAAAACCACTTCGACAAATTCTGACAGGGGTTAGCCTGTCAAAAAAAGCCGTCCCCCGGCAGCGGGGACAAGCGGCTGTGCGTATGTACTATACCATGTAGGAAAAGAACATATTGCTTTTTGTTTCGCCCAGCGGGTCTTTGACCTGCCGGGCGAATTTTGTTATTTCCTGCGGTCTGCTATCCGGCGCAAAAAGAAATTTCAAAAAAGTGAAAAAAGGAGGCGTTTAGCGGGCAGCCAGAGAGATTCCATTCGCTCTATTGGCGGAAAGGGAGAGAACCACCACATCCCCCATAGAAAGGGGGTGAGAAGATGGAAGCGATCCCCCGCAAATACGGTGAATGGGGCCAGTTTGACCGCTACTGCAAGCTGGTTCTGTACCATGAGGCGATAGATTATCTGCGGGAAATGAAGTGCCGCCGCGACCGTGAAGTGTCGCTGGACGCTGTTTCCCCGGCTGATTGGGACAAGCTCTCGACCGTAGATCGGTATTCCTGCGACAGCTTTACATTCAGTTCGCATGGCTATGACCTACATATCGACAACGAGCTTGTGGCCGAGGCGTTTGCCAGCCTGCCAAAAGACGAGCAGAGTATTTTGATTCTCCGCTTTGTTCTGGATTTGACTGACGAAGAAATCGGCCGCCTGATGGGAATGTCCCGCAGCGCAGTACAGCGCCACAGGACAAGCACCCTGAAAGACTTGCGTATAAAATTGATGGCGTTCATGCCGGAGGGAGGTTAAACGCGGATGAAGCAATCCAGTTACAAGGGCAAAAGCCCTCTGCCTGATTTTGTGATCGACGCGGCCTGCGCCGGTAACGCCGAAGCCGTGGAGCGTGTCTTGCAGCATTATGACGGCTATATCAATAAGCTGTGTACCCGGACGCTCTATGACGGCAGCGGCCAGCCTCATATCTGCATTGACGAGTATATGAAGCGCCGATTGCAAATCAAGCTGATCCATTCCATCGTTAGTCCCATTGGCGACTGACGGTTAAGGCCCCGGCCATAGACAGGCGGCTTTCCCTTTCCCCGCCTGCCTGTTTTCCCGGCGGCCCCTTTGCTCCTTGACAAATACGCCCGCAGGACAATGGCGGCGCGTCATAGGGCAGACGGATACATTCTGTCTGCGCCGAGCCGGGCGGCAGGTGCGCCAAGAGGCTTTCCCCCAGCGGGATAAGCGGAGCGATTTTACCGGGCCGTAAAGCAGGTGTGGCAGCCTGCGGGCGACGACGCGCAGGCAGGACAATGATACGCCCTTGCCGTCGTAGTCCGAGCGTTTGAAGCGTCGCAGGCAACGAGCAGGGCCGCGTGAGAACCACGCGGGGGTGAGATTCCCGTGGAGCTGTGCCAGCAGCCGTCCGTTATTTTCTGCCCACTTTCGCAAAAAACAGCCTTTGTTTTGAAAAGAAAGGGGGCCATGTTATGAGTAATAACGATGTGCCTATTTGGGAAAAATACACGCTTACCATTGAGGAAGCGTCCAAATATTTTCGGATCGGGGAAAACAAACTGCGTCGGCTTGCCGAGGAAAACCCCACCGCTGGCTGGGTGATCCTGAACGGCAACCGCATCCAGATCAAACGGAAGCAGTTTGAAAAAATTATTGATTCCCTTGACACAATATAGTGAAAAAGGGCCTTGCGCGTGTTATAATAGGTTATAAGCGTGTCAAGGCTCTTTCCGTCATGGAAAGGAGCATGACGAAATGCCAAGAAAAGAACGAGATGAAAAAAGACGGGACAACAAAGGCCGCCTTTTGAAGTCTGGAGAGAGCCAGCGATCAGATGGAAGATACGCTTACAAATACATTGACACCTTTGGAGAACCCCAGTTTGTTTACTCATGGAAGTTAGTACCTACTGACAAAGTACCTGCCGGGAAACGGCCCTGTCTTTCCCTGCGCGAGAAGATCAAGCAGATACAGAAAGACCTTGACGACGGGATAGACACCATCGGCAAGAAAATGACCGTGTGCCAGCTTTATGAAAAGTACACCCGGCAGCGCGGGAATGTGCGGAAAGGAACCCAAAAGAGCCGCCAGCAGTTGATGAAACTTCTGTCCGAAGATAAGCTGGGCGCGGCCAGCATTGACAGCGTGAAGCTGTCCGACGCGAAAGAATGGGCCTTGCGTATGCAGGAAAAGGGCGTTGCCTACAACACCATCTGCAACAGCAAGCGTTCCTTAAAAGCCATCTTTTATATGGCCGTACAGGACGACTGCCTCCGCAAGAATCCCTTTGACTTCCAGATCAATGAGGTTATCAACGACGATACCGTACCAAAGGTGCCGCTTACCCCTACACAGGAAAACGAGCTTTTGGACTTCATGCAGAACGATCCCGTCTATGCCAAGTATTATGACGAGGTGGTGATCCTGCTGGAAACCGGGCTTCGTATTTCCGAACTCTGCGGCCTGACGCCCGCTGACCTGAATTTTGAGAAGCGCTTTGTAAATGTAGACCACCAGCTTTTGAGAAGCACCGAGGACGGCTACTATATCGAAGCGCCAAAAACAGAAAGCGGATTCCGTCAAGTGCCTATGAGCGCAGCCGCCTATGAAGCGTTTGAGCGCGTGTTGAAGAAGCGCAGGGACGGCAGGTGCATTGAGGTTGACGGTTATAAGGACTTCCTGTTCCTGAACCGGGACGGCCTGCCCAAAACCGCCGTCAACTATGACGCCATGTTCAAGTGCCTTGCCAAGAAGTACAACAAGTGCCACAAGGAGCCGCTGCCCGATGTGATGACGCCGCACACCATGCGGCATACATTCTGTACCAGAATGGCAAACGCGGGCATGAACCCCAAGGCATTGCAGTACATCATGGGACACGCCAACATTGTAATGACGCTGAACTATTACGCCCACGCTACTTTCCATTCCGCACAGGAGGAAATGGAACGGCTGCAAGCCAAGGCAAAAACCACCGCAGAGGCCAAGCCGGAGCCTGCGGCGGAAAGCGCCGAGGAAACCAAGGCGGCATAAGTAGTACGCAGAATTTACTACTGCTTTTACTACTTTTGAGAGCGAAAACATGAGGGGTAATAAAAAGATTTGTGAGGTTCTTCCGATATGAAAAGTGCCGGAAAAGCCCGAAGTAACGGGCTATACCGGCATATAAGAACATCTAAAGAGATAATTAGAAATCTATTAAATGATTTTGCCAAAAATAAAAAAGCCGCAAGTGCGTTAAGCACTCAGACTGCGCAGCATCAGATGAACAAAATCTACTACGCAGTCGTGTATACAAAAGAAGACCTGACCGGAAAATGCGGAACGCTGACAGACTGGCTGGTAAAGGAAGCTTCTATTGCCCGCGTCTGCGATGCTTCACAGACCGGTGCGAAAAAGGCGGTTTTATCCTGGAAATGTCTGGCATGTCAGGGAAACCGGGCGCTTTTGGAAGTGGAGTTGGAAACGGGAAGGTTCCATCAGATCCGGGTGCAGATGGCGCATGCGGGAATGCCGCTTCTTGGCGATCAGCGCTACGGCAGCGAAGAAAGCCGGGAGGTATCCATGCAGCTCGGGATTCGGACAATCCGCCTGCAGGCAGTAAAACTTGCGTTTTGTCATCCGACAAGCGGGAAAAGGGTATGTTATGAGCTTACGGACAAACTTACGCTTTGAAAGCAAATCTGCGGTTTCGTGGCTGACTGCCCTGTGGATTTTTCTGATGACAGTGGTTTTTCCTTATTATATGAAGAATCACTATTCCCAGATGGGCGTGCGGAAGTTTTCGTTTTTCCTGACAGTCAGTCTGGTGTGCCTGATTCCTGCAGGCGTGCTGGCGGCTGGAAGCAGGGGAAAAGCCTGCGCAGCGAAGGTGTTTTGGCGGATGCACAAGTCGGAGTCAGACGCAAAGACGCAGACAGGTGTGCAGGCGCAGGCACACTCAGCCGCTTGTTCTCTCAGCAATTTAGATATTGCCATGCTGTGTTACCTTGCAGCGATGTTCCTTTCGTGGCTGTTTAGCGTCGATCGCGCGGCGGCATGGACTGGCACAGATGGCTGGTCGATGGGGCTGCGGACCCAGGCACTTCTTGTGCTGATGTATTTTCTGGTATCGAGATATCTGATCTGGTGGAAGGGGCTGTTGGCAGTACATATGCTGGCGTCCGGCGGAGTGTTTTTGCTGGGGATCCTGCACCGGTTTTCGATCGATCCCCTCGGAATGTATCAGGGTCTGGATGAGTCGTGGCAGCTGTTGTTTCTTTCGACCATCGGGCAGGCGTCCTGGTATTCCGGATATGTCTGCGTGGCGCTGACAGCTGGAACTGCGGTATTTTTTATTGCAAAAGACAATAGAATCCGCATGGCAGCAGGGCTGTACTGCATGCTGGGCTTTGGAACGGTTGTGACCCAGAACAGCGACAGTGCCTTTGCTGCGATGGCGTTTTTGTTCCTGGGATTGTTTCTTGCAGGCTGCGACAGCTTCGATCGGATGGAACGGTTTCTGGAAATGCTGCTGTTGATGTTTGGAAGCTTTAAATTGATCGGGATTTTGCAGGAGTTATTCCCTGCGAAAGCAAAACAGCTCGGCAGCCTTTCGGAATTTTTCTCAAAAAGCACGGCGACGTGGATATTTTTCCTGATCGTGTGCATGGGATACATTGTTCTGCTGTTGTACCGGCAAAAGCATGAAGCAGCAGAAATTATTATCCGCTGTGGGCGGACTTTGCGAAAAATTGCAGTGATCGGTGTGGTCGGTCTGCTGCTTCTTTTTGCTGTGACGATTTGGGCGAATACAACCGGTCTGCTGCAGAAATGGTTCGGGGTTTCCAGTACGGGCCAGTATCTTTTATTTAATGAATATTGGGGAAATTCCCGCGGCTTTTCCTGGAGCATCACGGCGGAAACGTTTGAAAAGCTGCCGTTGTGGAGAAAACTTACGGGCGTTGGACCGGACTGTTATTCGGTTTACTGCTATGCGGACGCAGATCTTGCGGGCAGACTGCATCATTATTTCGGGCAGAATCAGACGTTGACGAATGCGCACAATGAATTTTTAAACCAGCTGTTTTGTACCGGCGGGATCGGATTCGTAGCATTTGTCGGATTTCTGGCTGCTGCGGTGTGTCGCTTCTGGAAAAACAGAAAAAAAGAACCAATGGCGTTGATGGGGCTGCTGGCGGTGCTCGTTTACTGTGCGCACAACTTTTTCTGTTATCAGCAGGTTTGCTGCATTCCGTTTCTGTTTCTGCTGATCGCTATGTCGGAAAATCTGGTGCGGGAAGCGGCAGAAAAATAGCGGAGAGGAATGCCCAATATCACGAATTACTTTTTGAATCGTGGTTCTGATATCATAATAATGTCGAAATTACTCATACTAAGTCTCAATGGAGATGGGAAAACATCTGCGGAACGGAGAATGGTATGGGTAATTTTTTTGAAAAAAACAGCTGTTTGGAGAAGAAGGATAGCGCTGCGGATGCAGAGGAAAATAGAGAGAATGCCCGGTCTTGCAGGCAAAAAGTGCTCTATGCTGCAGGGCTTGCAGGCGGGTTATACGCAGTGCTTCGATATTTGCTGCCGCTTGTTGCGCCGTTTGTGTTTGCTTTTTTCATTGTCCGAATTTTATATCCGCAGCTTTGCCGGGCAGAGAAAAGGCTGCGGATTCGCAAAGACATCCTGATGGCAGGATTTTTGCTGCTTTTGACCGGAATCCTTGCGGCTGGATTCTTTTTTCTGCTGTCAAAGGGAACTGCATGGGCGGTAAAAATCGGAAGTGAGTCAGGAGCGATCAAAGATCAGGTGAATATAGCGTTTGAAAATGGCTGTTGCAGGGCGGAAGAGCTTCTTGGGAGGGAACAGGGAGAAATTCGAACGTTTTTTCGGGATAAGGGGGACGAAATGGCGAAAACTGTCGGTCGGGAGATTTTGCCAAAGGCTGCGGACTGGACGGCGAAATCCTGCAGCTTTGCGCTGCGGACAGGAGCGTTCTGGGGGATCGGGATGATCGCGGCGTTCTGGCTGTGCAGGGATTATACACGTTTTTCGGAATGGATGAAAAAGAGCGAGATCTGGGAAAATATTGACAGAATCTTACGGATGACAGGCGGTTACTGCAGGGCGCAGCTGAAAATTCTGGTGATCATATCAGGAATTACAGTTTTGGGGCTTTGGATTGGAAAAGTCAGAAATGGTCTGTGGATTGGATTATTGGCAGGGATTTTGGACGCATTGCCGATGATCGGAACCGGCATTGTGCTGATTCCGACTGCAATTTGGCAGCTTTTGAATGAAAATCCTCAAGGTGCGGTATTTGCTTCGGTTACCTACGTCGCGTGTATTGCAGCACGGGAGCTTCTGGAACCGCGCCTGTTGGGTGCGCAGATCGGTCTGCCGCCGGTGCTGATGCTTTTGTCAGTCTATGCAGGTGTGAAAGTGTTTGGAGCCGGCGGCATTTTTCTGGGACCGTTGTATACAGTGCTGTATACAGAAGGACTGCGGCAGATTTTCTGCAGAAGCTGAGGTTATTCAATTCCCATCAGGTGCTGCAGCTGAGAGAAACGCCTCTGTGCACAGGGGCAGACCGCGCCGTTATCCAGAACAATCTGGCAGGGGCGGCGATACAGCGTGCGGATATGCGCAGTGTTTACAAGGCAGGATTTGTGACAGAGAAAAAAGCTCTGGTCGAGTTTGGAGAGCGTTTCATTCAAGGAGCCGCTGCACTGGTAGATCGCAGTCGTCGTATGGACGGTGATGCGGTGCGCACCGGTCGCTTCGATATAAAGAATTTCATGGATTGGTATGAATAAATCCTGATCGGGCATCCTGAAATGCAGCCGACCGTTCGGAGAAGCCGGAATTTTACTTTTCTCGAGACCGCTCTGCAAACAGTGAAGAATCTGCAGGGTGTAGTTCGGATCGTCTTTGATTAGAAAACCCAGCGGTTCTACCTGATAGCGGAACGTTGTCATTGCCATTTCGGAATGCGTCGTAGTAAAAATAATGAATGCGCGCGGATCCTTCTGGCGGATTGCTGAGGCAAGTTCGATTCCATCCATGTCAGAGTGCAGATGGATGTCGAGAAAATAAACGGCATTTTCGGGCTGATCCGGAAGCAGGTCCAGCAGCTCATGCGGCGTGTGGACGGCCTGTCGAATCTCCATGTCGTAAGCTTGAATGAAAATGTACTTTTCGATCATGGATTTGAGAAGATCAAGCTGAAGCGTGTTATCCTCACATAAATAAATCGGTATCATGTCATCCCCCATTCTGCCGCAGAAGCGGCATGAAATCTTTATGATTTAATGAGCGCAAGAGAGCGGGAACAGGCGAAGCCTGCTCATCGCGAACGGCGAAATTATTGAGTGAGCTATGCTCACGATATATTATGATAATTCTTTTTGAAGTTGGAAACAACAAGAATCTGTTTAAAAAGACCGTTTTCGCAGATCGTGTTGGAGGTCAGCTCCGGCGCATTGGCGATCAGCATGTTTGCGGTGGGAAGTCCAAGGCCACTGTGCGCTTCTTTGGAAGAAATACTTGGCTTGAAAAGCTCTTCCAGAGGGAAAAGAAGCGGCTTCGTCGAGTTTTCAATATGAAAAATAACAGAATGCACCTTGCACACGATTGCAATATGAAACCGTTTCTGTTCGGTTTCGGAAGCAGCTTCGATCGCGTTATCCAGAAAAATACCCAGCACTCTGGAAAGAGTGAGCAAATCGGTGGAAAGTTCTGTGATTTCCTGCGTCAGCTCGAAGGAAACATCCAGCTGACGGTTCATTGCCTGTACCATTTTTGTATACAAAAGACCTTTGATCTCCGTCACCTTGATCAGCGACAGACGCGCAAGGGTGTCGTCCTGATTGACCAGAATGCTGCTGCTCGTGACGATACTGGAATCAAAATAATTCCGAAGCTTGTCCATATCGTTTTCCTGGATGTAGCCGGTAATGGTGGAAAGAATATTCAGGTAATCGTGTTTGAACCGCCGGATGTCCTGATAATGATTTTCGAGCTGTGCCATGTAGTGTGTCAGATTTTCCTGCTCACGGGCCTGAAGCTCCAGCTTTTTGTTGGCTTGCAGTGTGTTGTAAAGCATCAGAAAAATCAGGACGTTTGCTGTTGCGAAGCAGAAAATCAGGATTCCGTTGAAGAACAGAATATCGCTCGGATAATGAAGCAGACTGCCGAAAATGATGTTGATCAGGAAAATACAGGAACAGATTGTGACCTCCAGAAACAAAAGCAGCTGAATCCGCGGAGGGATTACATTCTGATCCGTGACCAGCTTCCGGTGCAGACGGTTGCCAATAAACAGACACGGCAGGGTGCAAAGGAGGGCGTGGAGGATGGAGAACAGGAGCGTGAGGGGAAGGGAGGTCAGAATGACATCAAAATCATATCCGGCGATACGCAGCGGAATAGTGACAGCGTAGTCAGTCAGAACGCTCCAAGCCCATAGAATCTGAAAAAAGAGAAGGTTGTATAATCTGTAGGCTTTATTAAAGAAAAGCAAAATAGTAAATGCGCCCAGAAGCAGAAGTGGTGTTCCCAGTTGTCCGGAAAATGGAGCGATGCCGAGACAGCAGAACGGAATGTAAACATATAGGGAAATAGAGAAAAATTTGGAAGTTGGTGCGACTAAAATCAATTTGCACATAATCAGAAAGGTAATAGTTGCGATTAACTGGCATAAAATAAAGTAAATGTTCATGAGATACTCTCCTTTTCAGAATAATATTAGCATAGCGTACTTTAAAGATGAAGCAAGAGAAATGTATGAAAAATCAGAAAAAAAGTAACTAATTGAAGCACTTGGGATAAAAATAGCATCGTTCAGGAATTTTTGAACCAGTGGAAATTGCATATGTTACAATACAGAAAAGGAGAAAGATATGATACAGAAACTTTCTTACCAATTGGCTGATTGGAGTCAAAAACAGTTACATATAGAAGAAGAACAAAAATTAGTCATTGAATATGGCTTGCAGGTTTTTCTGGATGGAGTGATTAAATTTTTGACTTTATTTGGATTAGGACTGTGTTTTAAGAAGTTCCCTGAAGTTGTGATATATCTGATTTCTTTTTGCGGCTTAAGATACTGGGCTGGTGGGGTTCACTGCAAGACGTCATTCCGATGTTTAGTTGCAATGGTGTTTTTTTGTTTTGGATGTATTGGTGTGAGTAATTGGATAAAGGAAATTCCATTTGTGATATGGATTTTTCTTTGGATTGTCGATATAGGAATTTTATTGAAGAAAGCTCCAGGAGAAACTGGAGCAGGAAATCATTGGTTTACAAATGCGGAAAGAGAAAATAAAAAAGCGGGAGCTTTAATTTTCTGTATGATTCTTTTTATATGGAGTTGGTTACTGGATGATTCTGTATGGAGCAGTATTATTGAAATAGCAGCCAGCTTGGAAGTAGTCAGTATTCTTCCCTGTAAGGGGAATAAATATAATACTGGAAAGGGGATTTTTTTATGAAAAAAAACTTATTAGCAAGAGGAATCGAGAAGATTGGAAAGGTATCTGCAGAGAATGCGGCAAATAAAAAGCTGATCATTATGCTGCATGAGCCCGAAGTACCTGAATTTGTCCAGAAATACATGGAGAAAAAGGGAAAGTAAGTTCCGGAAACCGACGTGTGACAGCGTTTAAGACGAATTTCACTGCGTTCAGGAAATTTTGATCTGTGAATGGACAGGCTATGTTACACTGTGAGACAGATAAGGCAGGAGAGTGGTTACATAAAAAGCTCTGGAAGCCTTATTCATTGCCGAAAACGGCATAAAAAACAAGCAGAGCATGTGGGGAATTTGTGTGGTGATAATTAGATTGTGGGATAAATACATTGCTTTGCCTGTTTTTTAGAAGAAAACGAAGGGCGTGCAAAAATCAAAAAATGGTTTTTGCGCGTCTTTTCGTTTTCCGGTTGACAAATCCGGAGAATTTTTTTATCATCAATAACAGATAGAAAAGAAGCGCAGAAAAGGAATAGTAGAGATGGGAGCGCACTTCAGAGAGGCTGCAATGGTGGAAGCAGCTGTGCAGAACATTTTGAACCGACCCTTGGAGCTTTGCCCCAATAAGGCAGCGTAGGTCCGGCGTTAACGGATGCAGAGCGAACATGCAGAGTGCATGTTAATTGGGGTGGTACCGCCGGATATCCGGTCCCTTTGGGGATCAGGTATCTTTTTTTTATTCATGGCAATAAAATGCCCACAGAGTGTGCATTCTATTGTTTTTGAAAGAAAAATGTAAAACCGCCAGTTTAGATTTACAGGGAAAAGGAGGAAATAACATGGCAGACAAAAAAATGGTAGAACAGATTACGTCCATGGAAGAAGATTTTGCACAGTGGTATACCGATGTGGTTCTGAAGGCAGAGCTGATCGGCTATACCAGCGTAAAGGGCTGTATGGCGATCAAACCAGCCGGCTATGCGATTTGGGAGCTGATCCAGAAGCAGCTCGACGAGAGATTTAAAGCGGCAGGTGTACAGAATGTATATATGCCCATGTTCATTCCGGAGAGCCTTCTGGAAAAAGAAAAGGATCATGTAGAAGGATTCGCGCCCGAGGTTGCATGGGTAACCTATGGTGGTTTGCAGAAGCTCCAGGAGCGTCTGTGCGTTCGCCCGACTTCTGAGACATTGTTCTGCGATTTTTATAAAAATGATATCCAGTCCTACAGAGACCTTCCGAAGGTATATAATCAGTGGTGTAACGTTGTTCGCTGGGAAAAAGAAACCCGTCCGTTTTTGCGTTCCAGAGAGTTTTTGTGGCAGGAAGGCCATACGGCACATGCAACTGCTGAAGAAGCAGAAGAGCGTACGATCCAGATGCTGAATGAATATGCGGATTTTGCTGAGCAGGTACTTGCGATTCCGGTGATCAAGGGACGCAAAACGGAAAAAGAAAAATTTGCGGGTGCAGAAGCAACCTATACAATTGAAGCGCTGATGCATGATGGCAAGGCACTGCAGTCCGGTACGAGCCACAACTTCGGCGACGGCTTTGCAAAAGCCTTCGGTATTCAGTTTACAGATAAGGATAATAAGCTGAAATATGTGCATCAGACCTCCTGGGGTGTGACTACCCGTCTGATCGGTGCGTTGATCATGGTACACGGTGATAACTCCGGTCTGGTTCTGCCTCCTAAGGTTGCTCCGACACAGGTTGTGATCATTCCGATCCAGCAGAGAAAAGAGGGCGTACTGGATAAGGCATATGAATTAAAAGATCGTCTTTCCAACTTCCGCGTAAAAGTGGACGATACCGATAAGAGCCCCGGCTGGAAATTTGCAGAGGCTGAAATGCGTGGTATTCCGGTTCGTGTTGAGATCGGACCGAAGGATATCGAAGCTGGTAAATGCGTTCTGGCACGCAGAGATACCGGTGAAAAGCTCGAATGCGCATTAGACGAGCTGGAAGCAAAGATTGCAGAGCTGATGGAAACGATCCAGAAGGATATGCTGGAAAAAGCAAGAAAGCACAGAGAATCCCATACTTATGTTGCAAAGAATATGGAAGAAATGGGTAATATCTTAAATAACACTCCCGGATTTGTAAAGGCGATGTGGTGCGGATGTCAGGAGTGCGAGGACAAGATCAAAGAGCAGTTTGCAGCAACAAGCCGCTGCATGCCGTTCGAGCAGGAACACCTGTCCGACGTATGCCCGGTCTGCGGCAAGCCCGCCAAGAGCATGGTCGTCTGGGGCATCGCATACTAAGCCAATCCCGGCAGTGCTGTTTTATGCGGCACTGCCGGTTTTTGTATGGGGAAACGGGCGCTTTTTGGGAAACTCAGGGTATATATAGGGCACCGCTGTTGTGCCACGATCGGTGTGTGGTTATTTTTGATTTTTGTTGCCCATTACAAAATAGTCCGTAGGGAACGGTCTATCTCCGGCCTAAGAGCCGGGATTAAAATCCCGGTTGGCCTCCGAAACGCGCCTGCGGGCGCAGAGCCCTCTGGCCGCCGGTGGGGGATTTGCACCATGAATTTTGGGGCACTACCTGTGGAACCACCCCTCAGGCCTTTCCGCGTCCAGCTCCCCTCTAGGGGAGCCATCATTTATTGAAACTTTGCGGCTAATTTAGTAATGGCACATATCGCAAGGCCTCGGAACGGTCGAGACCGTTCCCTACAGAGCTGGACCCTAGGCTCGTTTTAACTCCTACCTCCTAACTCTCAATCAGCATTCAATAATGTTAAATTTAAGGTTTTTCCACTGTTTCGTCTTGGCATTATGCCAGGCGATACCGTATTTGCTGCAGTAGCAGGTGGTGGTTTCGGTCTCGGTGGAAGAACCGGCTTTGGGATGGGTGAACTGAAACGTTGCCTTGCCTGCAAACAGCCCGATGGTGTACTTGTACTCGTCATCCGTCAGGCAGCTGTAGGCGATGGGCCAGGTGGCAACCTTTTCCCGCACCACTTCGCGGTGCATGTACCCGGCTTCGTCGCGCCCGGAATCGCTGGAATCCAGGTCGGAATAGCTCGGTTCGATGTCGCAGTCCGGTGCGTACAGGGATTTGCCATCGATCTGGAACAGATTGGTCAGGGTCACGTTACACACCTCCTGTGGCAGTCAGCTGTTTGCGCTGCCAGCGCTGTACGGCGCGGCCTACGTCCTCGTCGGTCAGCTCAATGCCGTACACGGCGGAAAGAATCTCCCGCAGCACGGAAACCACGGCTTCAAAGCCCGCCATCTGGCCCGCCTGCAGGTCCTCCATGACCTCGGCCACAGCCTGCTTGATGGTGTCCAGCGGGGCTTCCACGTTGGTGCCGTGGCTCTGATCGCCCAGCACGGCCAGAAACTCCCGGTTGGCCGGGATGACCGCGCCCTGCGCCAGATACGGAATTTGCGGGGCCGTGACGGTGCCGATGTTGAACCCGAACGACGAGATGCCGGTCAGGTCCGTCACCCAGGACGGCGCATCGAAGGACAGGCTGTTCAGGCCGTTTATCACGGTGTTCAGACCAGATACAATGGCGGAAATCATTCCGTTCACAAAGCCGATAATGTTGTTGATCGCGCCCCGGATGCGGTCGCTGATGACATCCCAAATATCGCTTACGGCGTCCTGAACCACTTGCCAGGCGGCCTCCCAATCGCCCTCGAACACGTTGCGCATAAAGTCGATCACGGCCTGCAGGCAAATCAGGCCAATGTCCAGCACGTCGGCCACAATACCGATGGCGTTGGTCACGATGCCGGCAACGGAATTGAACACCTGCGTAAACACCGGGCCGAAGGTGCTTAACAGCCAGTTGGCCAGCGGGTCGATCACATTGTCCCACAGGGCCTTGATGACCGTAGCGATTGCGTTGATCGCGTCGCCGCCCACGGCGATCAGGTCACTGAACAGCGGGGACAGGTGAGTGTTCCACAGCTCAGTCAGGCTGGTGACCAAACTTGCCAGGATTGGGTCAATGACCTCCGTCCAAAGCCGCTGAATAATGTCGCACACATCCTGCACGACTTCACAGAACGCGGTAAAAATCGGGGAGATGTACGTTGTCCAGGTTTCGTTCCAGGCAGTTGCAAGGTCAAGCCATATCTGCTTTACAAGGTCAAGCGCCGGGATAATCCATGTGTTGATAGAATCCGTCAGCATATTGGCCAGCGCGCTTAGGATCGCCGTGCCCGATGTGATCACGGTGCTTACCACGTCGCCGACTACGGGCGCGAGAAGCAGGCTCAACCCGTTTACAAATCCGGGTACAAAATCAAAGACAAAATAGTCCAGCAGCGGAGCCAGCCCGTTTTGCCACAGGTTGGTGAACGACACC
>OHEL01000923.1_pt1 | contig 14793 bp, 14 predicted proteins | sample 1567251 | NCBI WGS metagenome assembly OHEL01 (sample SAMEA3879601, study PRJEB24766) | human gut metagenome | biome: human-associated habitat; feature: feces | place: USA | collected 1985/1987
AATCCATACCATGGACATTCCAGACAATGCGGTGCCCCATTCGGCACACACACCATTGCGCCTAACTCCATCAGTGCCTGGTTAAAAGCTCCCGCCCTGTTTTCCGGCATAATTTCCAATAAGTCCTTCTCCATTGCCGTCCGCACAGATGCTTTCATGATATCCGCATCATCCTCTGTTACCCGGGATATGACACGGAGCACATTTCCATCCACTGCCGGTACCGCGCCTCAATGGTACACTCCGGTACCGGAATGCCAAATGCGATAGATGCGATGGCTCCTGCCGTATAATGACCAATTCCTTTCAACTTTGTCAGTGCCTCATAATCTGCCGGAAGCTCTCCATGATAATTCTCCATGACCGTCTGTGCTGCAATCTGCATATTTCTCACCCGGTTGTAGTATCCAAGTCCTTCCCAGAGTTTCAAAAGCTTCTCCTCCGGGCAGTCTGAAAGTGCTGCCACATCCGGCAGCTCCTTTAAAAACCGGTCAAAATATGGTTTTACCGCTTCCACTCTGGTCTGCTGCAGCATAATTTCAGACACCCACACCCGGTATGGGGTCGGCTCATTGCGCCAGGGCAACACTCTGGCATGGTCTTTAAACCAATTTAATAATGGTTCTATCAGGGTTGTCAGGTCAAATGGTTCTCTCATGGTTCCTCTTTCTAATTCTATTTCTGTTTCGTGGGTGCAGGGTTGTACGTTGCTATCGATAGTTTGAACCGAGCATATCCCGGCAGTCCGTTAAGTTCTGATGCCACATAAAGCCGATAAGTGGCACTAAGAATTTCGAAGGGATACAGCCTTCGCTGGCAACCGGTGCAAATTCACATCCATGTTCACATGCACCTCGCTGGCACATCCCTGTGCCAGCGTTGCCGGATGCCGGACGAAATTCCAAGTGCCACTAACCGCCTTTATCAGGCATCCTTACTTAACGGACTGTCCGGGTATCTTATCAACAATACCATCTACTCACGTAAATCAAATGCATCACATAATAATTTTCCAATTATTAGAACTGTGCTACGAATTCAGCAATTTTCTCCAGACAGGCACGAATGACATCCTGCGAATATGCATAGGAGCATCGTACAAAGCCTTCTCCGCATGTACCGAAGGCATTTCCCGGGATAACGGCTACCTTCTGTTCCTGCAACAGGCGGTTACAGAATTCTTCACTGGTAAGTCCTGTTTTTCGAATGTCCGGAAATACATAGAATGCGCCTTCCGGTTCTGCTACGGATAATCCCATCTTACGGAATCCCTCTACCATCAGTGTTCTTCTGGCATCATACTCTTCCCGCATGACTGCAATCTCTTCATCTCTCACCGGACTGGTCAATGCTTCCAATGCCGCATACTGGCTGGTGGTTCCTGCTGACATAGTTGTAAACTGATGTATTTTATTCATATGGAAAATAACATCCTTTGGTCCTGCTGCAATTCCCATACGCCATCCGGTCATGGCAAATGCTTTGGAAAATCCGTTTAATACAACGCAGCGCTCATACATGCCCGGAAGGGATGCGATGGAAACATGTTTCTTTCCATAGGTTAATTCTGCATAGATTTCATCGGTAATCACGAACAAATCATGTTCCTTTACCACTTCTGCGATTGCCTCTAAATCTTCCTTTTCCATAATGGCTCCGGTCGGATTGTTCGGATAGGAAATCAGTAAGACTTTGGATTTCTCCGTTATCTTTTCCTCTAACTGTTCTCTGGTCAGTCGGAATTTATTCTCCGCTCTTAATTTTAATGATACCGGAACACCGCCACATAATTCAATACATGGAATATAGGAAACGTAGGAAGGTTCTGCCACTAAGACTTCCTCTCCCGGATTCACCAGTGTCCGAAGAGCTAAATCAATTCCTTCGCTGGCTCCCATAGTAATCAGTATTTCATCCTGTTTATCATAATGCAAATCAAATTTTGTCAGATAATCCGCTGCCGCTGCACGCAGCTCTACGGTTCCGCGGTTATCGGTGTATTTGGTATCCCCCTTTTTTATAGAAGCAATCGCTGCCTCTCTTACATGCTCCGGTGTCGGGAAATCCGGTTCGCCTACACCCAGTGAAAGTGCGCCTTCCATGGTATTTGCCACATCAAAGAAATCCTTGATTCCGGAATCCGGCATATCCTGTACGATTTTTGATAAGTATGATTTTGTATCTTTCATTTTCATTGACCTCTCTTTGTACAAGTCCTGTCATGTAATTACGCAATTATTTTTTAGAAGCAGTGGTTTTCGAATTTTAAGCAGCTTTTCTATAAGATTTTTTGTTGAAAGCAGAATGTATGCAATTCTTAAAAGTGCTTTTTTCTTATTGTTGTCTGTTTTGCCGCCTGCTTTGACCGGATGCCTTCTAGGGTCCGTCTGTTACGGATATCTAAGGCACCTTTAAGCAGCTCTAGGCATTTCTGCTTATAAAGCTGTTTTTCCGGCAACCGGCGCATAGTCACATCCGTGCTCCAATGCGCCTTCCTGGCACATCCATGTGCCAGGATTGCCAGTTGACAAAAGAAATGCCAAGAGCTGCTAGCAAGGCACCTAAATGATATCCGTATTCAGGCGAACCCTAGAAGGCATACTGTCAAACATTGGAAAAACAGGCATTATCCCAAGAGAAAAAAGCACTTTTGTAGAATTGTGGCATTCTGGTTTCTAAAAAGGCTATAGAAAAGCTGCTTAAAATTCCAAAAATCCGCTTCCTCACAAAAACCATTGCGTAATCACATGACAAGTCTTTTCCTATTGTAGCACAATCCCTGTAAAATACCAGTTTTTATTGACAAATCCCTCCAAAAGTTATACCATTATAAGTATTGAAACATTGTTAATAATTTATCAATCAGGAGGGTCCTATTTCATGAACAACTTAACTTTAACAGTTGAAAACGAAATTGCAGTTCTTACTATTACTAGACCTGCAGCATTAAACGCATTGAATTCCGAAACATTGGATGAACTGAACACTGTTCTTACCGAAATCGAAGGAAGAGACGATATCAAAGTCGTTATCTTAACCGGTGGTGCTGATAAGAAAGGTAACGAATTCAAATCTTTCGTTGCTGGTGCTGACATCGCTGAGATGGTTAACTTCTCTGCTGCTGAAGCAAGAGCATTCGGTATGAAAGCTTCTGTTCCATTCTTTAAATTAATGAATATGAGACAGGTAACTATCGCTGCTGTTAATGGATTCGCTTTAGGTGGCGGATGCGAAATTTCTATGGCATGTGATATCCGTATTGCTTCTGACAACGCAGTATTCGGACAGCCTGAGTGTGGTCTTGGAATCATCCCAGGATTCGGTGGTACACAGAGACTTGCCCGTCTTGTTGGCATGGGACGTGCAAAAGAAATGATCTTCACCTGCGATAACATTGATGCAAACGAAGCATACCGCATCGGACTTGTAAACAAAGTTGTTGCAAAAGAAGAATTAATGCCAACCGCAAAAGCTATGGCAGAGAAAATTATCTCTAAAGGAAGCTATGCAGTATCTATCGCAAAAGCTGCTATCAACAACGGATATGATATGGATATCAAGAATGCTGTTGAAATGGAAGCTAACCTGTTTGGCGTAACCTGCTCTACCCATGATAAAAAAGAAGGCATGAGTGCTTTCTTAGAGAGAAGAGCTGCTGACTTAACAGATTTCTAATTGAACTTATACTTAGACAATATCAAAGGGGATATTCCAGTATCATCTGGGATATCCCCTTTCATAAAAGGAGAATGCATCATGTTAGATAAAAAAATTGGTTTTATCGGAAGCGGTAATATGGGTCGTGCCATGATTGGCGGAATTATCTCTTCCGGTCTGGTTCCTGCCAGCCACCTGATTGCCAGTGCGAAAACCCAGGTCACACTGGATACACTTTCTGAGCAGTATGGTATCCGCACCACCTTAGACAATGAGACTGTTGCTGTAGAATCCGATATCATTTTTCTTGCTGTAAAACCATATCTTTATGAAACAGTCATCAAAGAAATCAAAGACAGTGTTACCGATGACAAAATCATAGTTGCCATTGCTGCCGGACAGACCATTTCACGGATTGAATCTTTATTCAGTAAAGATATTAAACTGGTCCGTACCATGCCAAATACACCGGCTATGGTTCAGGAAGCCATGTCTGCCATTACCCCAAATGAGCATATCACAGAAGAAGAAACCAAAATGGTTGTCTCTCTCTTTGAAAGCTTTGGTAAAGCAGAAATTGTACCGGAAAGTCTTATGGATGCCGTAGTCGGAGTCAGTGGTTCCTCACCGGCTTATGTCTATATGTTTATTGAAGCAATGGCTGACGCAGCTGTTAATGACGGTATGCCGCGTGCCCAGGCTTATAAATTTGCTGCCCAGTCCGTTCTTGGTGCAGCTAAAATGGTATTAGAGACCGGTAAACATCCGGGTGAATTAAAGGATGCCGTCTGCTCCCCGGCCGGAACTACCATTGCTGCTGTGGCTAAATTAGAGGAAGGCTCCTTCCGCAGCACCGTAATTGCTGCCCAGAATGCCTGCTCTGAAAAATCCCGTGCCATGAGCAAACTCTCCGATTGATATTAAAGATATATAAGAAACCCCGGAAGAACTAATTTACATACAATCGTTCTTCCAGGGTCTTTTCTATCTTTACTGTTTATTTTACCTGCTTTTATAAATCTTTAAGCACATCATCATAAAGGGCATCTAACATTTCCTTCAACTGCTTTTCAATGGTATCAAAATAAATTTCTGCTGTATCGTTGTCAAATTCCATCTCATTGCCGATTTCCATCACAATGTCAAGGATTCCGCTGTTCAACTCATCAATTGCATTTTCCACAATCTCTTCAAACGTGCAGTAGGCATCGCCTGTCATATGCACAATAAAATCTTTCTTATCTATCTTTCCACGGAATTTGTATTCATCGGTAAAAAGGCTCCAGCCATCTCCGGCTGCCTCCCGCATCTCATTCCGAATGGATTTATAATCCAGTGGTACATAGTTCTGCTTAAAAAATTCTTCAAAAGATGCTTTATCTTTATATTCTTCCATTCCAATTCCTCTGTCTGTCTAAATTTCCTGTAAATGTTCTAACGCCTGCTCCGGCAAAATGCATTTTCCATGCTCCATAATATATGCCCGGGTCGGTCCATGCGCATAAATATCATCTGCAAATTCCAAAGAAGCACTTAAAAGACGACAAAGCTGTTTATCACTAAGTTCTCCCTTCTCAAGCAAAAGATAATAAGCATCCTCTCTGGTCAGATAATAAAGACTGCTCTTCATCGGCAGTTCCAGACGGACGCCCTTGGCATAAAAAATTGCACGTTCCATGCTTGCAAAACAAAGCTGATAAAAATTCCGGTCTTTTAGTGTAAAGCCACCGGTAGACTGTTTCTTATCTGTGCTTTCTTCCGCCTTGGAATCTGACTGCTCCGGCTGTATTTCTGCAATGCCTTCATCCGTATGATTCTGATTTGCCAGCTCTTTTGACGTCTGTTTCAGCTTTTCAATATCAGGAGCATTCTTAACCAGACTTTCTACTGCAGACTTCAGATTTTCCAACATATTGCTGATGCCAAGCTCCGGCTTCTCCGAAAAAGTAAGTGCCAGTGTATGCTCCGGCAGTACTGCAACCTGAATGGTAATATTTCCACCCTGTACTTTATATCCGACCTCTTCTTCTGCCATGGAAATAATCTTACGCAGAAACGATTCTGTTCTTCCGTCATTCTGCAGAAAATCATCTACTTCCAGCCCATTTTCCATTAATTCTTCTTCTGAAATAATACAGCGCACCGTATCCACATCGATTCTTTTAAATCTCATAAACAATCACCTGCCATTATTCTCGCTGCGTTTTCCCTTATTTGTAACCTTACTATACACTAAAAGCCCTTTCTTTTCAACCGGAAAGCTTTTATAATATAGGTATCCAAGGCATTAAGCCCGTAAACAGCCGGCAATTCCATAATACGGTAAAGGAGGAGCATTATGCACCGGATTATCTTTCATATTGATGTCAATTCTGCTTTTTTAAGCTGGAGTGCTGTTGACCGCCTAGAGCATGGTGAAACTTTAGATATCCGCACTATACCGGCAATTATTGGCGGTGACTCTGCTACAAGACACGGTGTGGTTCTTGCCAAGTCTGTGCCTGCCAAAGCCTATAAGATTGTCACCGGCGAACCGGTTGCCAATGCTTTACGCAAATGTCCTACCCTTATGCTGGTTCCGCCGGATCATGCCATGTACCAGAAAAAAAGCCATGCACTTATGGAACTGCTACATACCTACACCGATGATATCGAGCAGCTTTCCATAGATGAATGTTTTCTTGACTTTACGCCCATTGCCCACCGGTATGAATCTCCTCTTGCAGCAGCCAAAATCATTTCTGCAAATATTAAATCACGATTTGGTTTTACCGTTAATATTGGAATTGCTCCAAATAAGCTTCTGGCGAAGATGGCAAGTGATTTTACCAAGCCGGATCGGATTCACACTCTTTTTCCGGATGAAATTGCGAAAAAAATGTGGCCGCTTCCGGTGGATGATCTCTACATGGTAGGGCATTCCAGTGCTGCCCGGTTGAAAGCACTTGGCATCCGTACCATCGGAGAACTTGCAGCCACTGACCCGGATTACCTCCGGCAGGAATTCAAAAGCCACGGCACACTGATGTGGGAATATGCCAATGGAATCGGAGATGACCATGTGCATTCTACCAAGCGGGAAGCCAAGGGGATTGGCAATTCCACCACTTTAAAGGAGGACGCCCGCACCTTAGCAGATGCAAAAAAGGTTCTGCTCTCTCTTTCCGAATCTGTATCCATTCGCCTTCGGAAAGAAAAAATGTTAGCCCAGAATATTACGGTAGAAATCCGCTATCATGATTTTACCAATACTTCCCACCAGTGCAGTCTCCTCTCAGCCACAAATACTACAGATGCCCTATATAAAACTGCCGTTTCCCTTTTCCAGCAGCTCTGGAATAGTGAACCTGTCCGGCTCCTTGGCATCCGTACCAGCCGTCTGCTTCCTGAAGATGCACCGGTGCAGCTTTCTATTTTTGATTATGCAGCCGATTCATCGGCATCTGCCATGATTTCCACAGAAGGTACAGCTTCCGGCAGTCCGCTCCCAGATGGCAATAAAAAAAGCTGCACCCAGATGCCTTCTGCCAATAAGCAAAAGCAACTGGATGCAGCCATTGATTCTATTCGGAAACGTTTTGGGTCGAAGGCTCTTGTCCGGGGGAGTTTTCTTCCGTCTCCTGAGTCAGATCCGAAAAAGAATCATCCATCGGACTGACGTTTGAGATGGTATAGTAGAATAATGGATCCGGAAGTTCATCCTTATATCCATTATCGTTTAATATAAACCGGAAGGTTCTGTTACTGCTTCCCTCTGCATCACTATAGGTTAAGAGGGAGGCCGTTACAAGATAACTTCCGTCCTCTTGTGTAATCCAGTCGTCAAGCTGTGCCTGCACCGTCGTATCCTCACCATAAGGTTACACTGCCATCGGCTTCCCGAAGATAACTGTATTTTATCAGTGCTGCCACCAGATAATTCCAATAACTTTCTGTGGAATCAGCCGGATACGCCAGCGAAATGCTGCCATCCTGATATTCCATCACAACATCCAATAACGGCAGGATACTCTACCGTCTCTTCTTTCTTACAACCAGAAAACAGTAAACTTCCTGCCAGAAGAAAGGTAAGTAAAAGTGCGCCTTTTCTTCCTTTTTTCGTGGTTCTCATCATGCATTTCTCCTTCCGTATACATAAGTTGCAAAATAAATGATGGCTGCTACAATCACAATCATCGGACCTGTTGCAACATTGGTAAAATAGGAAATCAGCAAGCCGAGCAATCCCGAAAACAGGGAAAAGATAACGGAAAATAAATGATATTCCCGCATGTTGACTGAAATATTCCGGCTTTCTGCTGCCGGAAGAATCAGCAGTGCATTGATGATCAAAATTCCAATCCATTTAATGGAAAGCATTACAATTAATGCAATAAAAATTGCAAAAATATTTTCTATCAGCTTCACCCGGATTCCCCAGCTCTTTGCCAGCGCCCGGTGCAGGCTTACCGCATTTAACTTATTAAATGCCAAGCCCCAGAAAATCAGTGTTGCCGCAAAAATCAGAATCAGATAAATAATTTCCTTTTTAGAGATGCTTAAAACATCACCTACCAAAAGGCTGGAATATTTGCTGAAATTGCCACCTTTCGATAAGATGGCCAGTCCCACAGCAATACACGCTGAAGAAAAAACGGAGATAATCGTATCTCTGGATGCCGATGCTTTACTGCTGATATAGTTTAGTAATAATGCAAAAATTACTGCAAAAATAATCATGGATAAGGTCGTATCTGCAACTCCCATCACAACGCCAAGAGCAATTCCCGTCAATGCAGAATGACCTAATGCATCTGAGAAAAATGCCATTTTGTTATTTACAATCATGGTTCCAAGGATTCCAAACAATGGTGTGATAATCAGGATTGCGATAAATGCATTCCGCATAAATCCATAAGACCACCACGCGGTAAAAAATTCTATCATCCCCGCACCTCCATATCTGTAAATACCTGTTTAAAAGCATCACTGTCATAGACTTCCTTCGGTGTTCCCTGGGTCAGCACTTTGCCATCTATGAGAACCACATGGTCTGCATATTTTCTTACATAATCAAGGTCATGGGAAATCAGTAAAACTGCCAGGTCAAAATTTTCCTTCAGATATTCGATATTCCGGTAAAATAACTCCATCCCATTCTGATCAATACCAGACACCGGCTCATCCAAAAGCAGCAGATTCGGTTCATCCATCACTGCCATGGAAAGAAGTACACGCTGTAATTCCCCACCGGAGAGATTACATACCTGCTTGTCAATCAAATGCTCGGCTTCAAACATTTTTAAGCTTTCTTTAATTTCCTGATATAGTTTTTTGCTCTTATATAAAAATACCGGCCGGTTGGACTGATAGCTTGCAATCATATCATAGACACTGACCGGAGTGGATTTCTCGATATTTAGATTCTGTGGTACATAACCAATCTTAAGCTTCTGGATATGACCATTTTCCCTGTCCTTAAATTCAATGCTTCCCGTGTGTGGAATGTCATTTAAAATAGCCCGGATCAGAGTTGATTTTCCTGCTCCGTTCCGACCAATCAGTACCGTCAGTGTTCCACAATGAATATGCAGATTCACATCTGACAATATCTGCTGTTCTCCAATAGTAACACCCAGATGATTGATCCGGATACAATGCAGTCCACATGGTTTTACTATTTTTCTCATTCTGCAAAAGCCTCCTTCAGCAGTTCCATATTATGTCTCATTGCATCAAGATAGCTGTCCTTTTCATACTCCCCGCGGGTTAAGGTATCAAGATAACATACTTTCGCATCGGTCTCCCGTTCTACCGTATCTCCCATATCTTTGCCATAGAGTTCTTCTGCCAGCACCACTGATATATCATTCTTTTCAATGGCTCCCATCACATCAGCCACTTCACCGGCACTGACCTGACGCTCCTCATCCAAATCCATGGTATAGGAAATCTCCATATCGTAGTCCTCTGCCACATAGGCATAGGCTTCATGGAAAATAACAATATGCTTTCCTGCTAATTCTTCCTTTAAGGACTGCTGCTCTCTCTCTAAATCCTCAACCTTTGCCAGGTACTCCTTTGCATTGCTTTCATAGGCATCCTGATGCTTCGGATCTATCCTGCAAAGACCTTCTAAAATATTTTCCACCTGCTGTTTATATAACGCAATGCTCATCCATGCATGGGCATTCACATCTCCGTGATTGTGTCCATCTTCATGAGTATCCTCGGTATCTCCGTGGATATGCTCCTCTGCTGCATCTTCATGGGCATCTCCGTGAGCATGTTCCTCTCCTTCATCCTCTTCGGACAAAAGATTAAGTCCCTCGCAGGCATTTACAATGGAAAGATTCTTATAATCTGCTGCCACATCCGATAAAAAAGATTCGATTCCGCCACCATTTACAATAAACACATCTGCACCGGAAAGGAGCTTCATGTCTGCCGGAGTCAGCTGGTAATCGTGAAGGCAGCCGGTCTGCGGCTCACTGAGATTCTGCAAATCCACACCTGGAGTGTCTCCGATGACATTCATTGCTGCAATATACATCGGATAAAAGGATGTTACTACCATAAGTTCACTATCCTGCTGTTTTGTCTCTTCTTTTACATATAATTGTGTCAGTCCTGCACCAGTCAATAAAAGTACCAGCAGAAGAACCGTTACAAATACATATTTATTCTTCATAGCCAACAGCCTCATCCATAATCTGCCAGATTTCTTCCCTGCCCTGCTTGGTTACTGCAGAAAACGGAACAATTACCGTTCCCGGTTTTACTTTCAGACCTTCTTTTACTGCCTTGATACATTTTGGCACCTGGCTTCTCTTCAGCTTGTCCAGCTTGGTTGCCACAATAACCGGATCAAAACCCTGATGGATAATCCAGTCATACATCAGTTTATCATTGGCAGACGGGTCATGCCTGATATCAATTAATAAGAATACCCGGCGCAGCTGCTTTGAGGTATGCAGATAATTTTCAATCATTTTACCCCATTTTGCTTTCTCACTCTCTGCTACTTTCGCATAACCATATCCCGGCAAATCCACCAGATACATGGCATCATTGATATTATAGAAATTAATGGTCTGTGTCTTTCCCGGCTGTGCAGAGGTTCTTGCAAGGGATTTCCGGTTCATCAGTGCATTAATTAATGATGACTTTCCAACATTGGATTTTCCTGCAAATGCCACCTCCGGCAATGTATTTTCCGGAAGCTTACTGGTAACACCACACACCGTTTCCAAGTTTACTTCTTTTATAACCATTTTCTGCTCCTTTACTACTCTTTTACAAAAGCAACCTTTAAGATATCTTCGATGGTATCTGCATAGACAATTTCTAAATCCTTTTTAATCTCTGCTGAGAGTTCCTCGATATCTTTTTCATTTTTTCCCGGCACACAGACTGTCCGGATACCGGCATTTTTCGCTGCTAATGTTTTCTCTTTTAATCCACCAATCGGAAGCACTCTGCCGCGGAGGGTAATCTCTCCTGTCATGGCAACATCAGCACGCACCTTTTTCCCGGTAATGGCAGAAAGCATTGCGGTTGCCATGGTAACACCGGCGGACGGTCCATCCTTTGGTACGGCTCCTTCCGGAATGTGGATATGTATATCATGTCTGGTAAAGAAATCGTCCGGTATCTGATACTGCTCACTGACAGAACGGATATAACTGATTCCAGCCTGTGCAGACTCTTTCATGACATCGCCAAGCTGTCCTGTCAGTTTAAATTCACCTTTTCCCGGCATTACATTTACTTCGATTTCTAATGTATCACCACCGACACTGGTCCATGCCAATCCCCGGACAATACCAACCTCGTCCTTCTCATTCTTCTTATCAAAGGTATATTTCTCTTTGCCAAGATAATGTTCTAAGTTCTTTGTGCTTATAGTAACTTTCTTTTTCTTGCCCTCGTAAATCTCTCTTGCTGCTTTTCTGCAGATTTCACCGATTTTGCGTTCTAAGTTACGCACACCGGCTTCTCTTGTATAGCTGCGAATCAGCTGCTCAATTGCACCATTCTGGAATGTAAGCTCTGATTCCTTTAAGCCATTTTTCTCAATCTGCTTTGCTATAAGATGCTCTTTTGCAATGTGAGCCTTTTCATTTTCCGTATAACTGCTTACCTCAATCAGCTCCATACGGTCTAACAGAGGTCTTGGTATTGTCTGTACGGAATTGGCTGTCGCAATAAACAATACCTCAGACAAATCTACCGGAAGCTCCACATAGTGGTCCCTGAAATGGCTGTTCTGCTCATTATCCAATACTTCCAGCAGTGCAGAAGATGTATCTCCCTTATAATCACTGCTTACTTTATCAATCTCATCTAAAAGCATCAGCGGGTTCTTTACTCCGGCACTCTTTAAACCATTAATAATTCTGCCCGGCATTGCCCCCACATAGGTCTTTCTGTGTCCACGAATCTCTGCCTCATCACGGACACCGCCGAGACAGATTCTGACATACTTTTTATTCAATGCTTTTGCCACAGAACGGGCAATGCTTGTCTTGCCGGTTCCAGGAGGTCCCACCAGACAGATAATTGGACTTTCTCCTTTATGAGTCAGATTCCGGACTGCTAAGAATTCCAGCATACGCTCTTTTACTTTTTCCAGTCCGTAGTGGTCTTCGTCTAAAATTTTCTCTGCATTAGCTAAATCTTTATTATCCTTAGAAGCCTTATTCCATGGCAGTTCCAGCAATGTCTCAATATAGCCTCTGCTGACTGCACTTTCCGAAGAACTGGATGCAATATTCTTAAAACGCTCAATCTCTTTTTTAATTCTCTCTTTGACCGTCTTATCTGCCTTCAGCTTCTTTACTTCCTCTAAAAAGTGTTCCGCATCTGACTGTGTATTATCCTCACCTAGTTCTTCCCGAATTAGTTTCATCTGTTCCCGCAAAAGATATTCCTTCTGATTCTTATCCACGCGTTCTTTCACCTTCGCCTGAAATTCATTTTTCAGGGAAATAACTTCTACTTCATTCAGCAGAATTGCCATTAAAGTCTCATACTGGGAAGTGAGATCTACTGCCTCTAAGATTTTCTGTTTCTGGATATAATAAAGCGGCAGATTGTATGCAACCTGCTGCATCAAAGTTCCAACGTCCTGCTGTTCTTCTACCTGACGTAAGAATTCTTTGCTCATATGTCCATTGGCTTTTTGATATTTCAGTACGGTTTCCCTGATACAGCGAAGCATTGCTTCCTTCGCTTCCGGCATCAGTTCTTCCTCTTCTGCCGTTTTTTCATCAAAAAGGATGACCTCTGCCATCAGATACTTCTCCTGTGACAGAAAAGAGGCTAACTCGCCTCTTTCCAATCCTTCTACCAAAACACGCACGATTTCATTTGGCATCTTTATTACCTGCTTTACTTCAGCAATAACACCAATCTGATATAAATCATCCCTGGCCGGCTCCTCTACGGAAGCATCCTGCTGTGTAATCAGGAATATTTTCTGGTCTCCAACCATTGCCTCTTCTATGGCATGAATGGAACGGTCCCTGCTAATATCAAAATGAGCCACCATTCCCGGCAGAATGGTCATTCCACGAAGTGCAACTGCCGGTAAATGAATTACTGTCCTGCTCATCCTTTTCTCCTCTTATTTATGCGTTATGATATTCTATCTTCGCTTTCTTGTCTTCTACCGTTTCTTTTGTAATGGTGCATTTTACAATACTCTCATCAGAAGGAATCTGATACATTAAATCCATCATGGTATCTTCCATAATTGCACGAAGTCCACGGGCACCGGTCTTACGGGCTAAGGATTTCTCTGCAATTGCTTCTACTGCATCATCTTCAAATTCCAGCTCTACGCCGTCAATTTCAAACAGCTTCTTATACTGCTTAATCAGTGAATTCTTCGGCTCCTTTAAGATACGGATTAACGCTTCCTTATCCAGCTGCTCTAAGGATACATTTACCGGAACACGTCCGATAAACTCCGGAATCAGACCGAATTTAATAAAATCTCCCGGCAGTACCTGCTTTAAGACTTCGCTCAGATTACGCTCGGTACGGTCTGCAATATCTGCGTTAAAGCCGATGGATTTCTGATCCATACGCTGCTCGATAATCTTCTCTAATCCATCAAATGCTCCACCACAGATAAATAAAATATTCGTAGTATCAATCTGGATTAATTCCTGCTGTGGATGCTTTCTTCCACCCTGTGGTGGAACGGAAGCCACAGTTCCCTCTAAGATTTTTAATAATGCCTGCTGTACACCTTCACCGGACACATCTCTGGTAATGGATACATTTTCGGATTTCTTCGTAATCTTATCAATCTCATCGATGTAAATGATTCCGCACTGGGCGCGCTCGATATTGTAATCTGCTGCCTGAATCAGTTTCAGAAGGATATTCTCTACGTCTTCACCGACATATCCTGCTTCTGTTAATGTGGTGGCATCTGCAATGGCAAACGGTACATTTAAGACTCTTGCCAGTGTCTGTGCCAGAAGGGTCTTACCGGAACCGGTCGGTCCTAACATCAGAATGTTACTCTTCTGTAATTCCACATCATTCATATCTACATCAGAAGTAATTCTTTTATAGTGATTATAAACAGCAACGGAAAGAGCCTTTTTTGCTGCATCCTGACCAATTACATAATCATCCAGAACTGCATGGATCTCTTCCGGTTTTAACAGATTAATATCAGAATTCAAAACCTCGTCATCATAAGGATTTAATTCTTCCTCCATGATCTCTGAGCAGATGCCAATGCACTCGTCGCATATAAATACTTTACCATCCGGACCTGCGATCAGTTTTCTTACCTGATCTTCTGTCTTCTGGCAAAAGGAGCATCTTACTTTTCCTTCTCTTATCTTCTCAGCCATGAATCTTTAACTTTTCCTTTCTTTTAAATAAAGCGTCCTTATTCAGAGCTATTCTGAAAAAAGTTTTCTTTATTTCTTAAAATTTGGAATTATTCTGTAAAATATACCTATTTTACAAAATTATCCCATTTTACAAGATAAGACTCCTGTTAGTTCAGGAGTCTTTTCTTACAGTAGCATGCAAAAGAAAACTCCGGCTATTAGAGTTCAAAAAGCTCCAGGGGGATTTCTTTTGTTTTCAGTTTAGGCAGGAAACTTTATACTGGAAATACACAAATAT
>OHEL01000924.1_pt1 | contig 14771 bp, 10 predicted proteins | sample 1567251 | NCBI WGS metagenome assembly OHEL01 (sample SAMEA3879601, study PRJEB24766) | human gut metagenome | biome: human-associated habitat; feature: feces | place: USA | collected 1985/1987
GAGCATACACTTCCGGACTATGGAATCACAACAACTTTTGTTGATCCGCTGGATGTTTCAAATTTTGAAAAAGCGATCCAGGACAACACCAAGGCTCTTTACATAGAGACATTTGGAAATCCAAACTCAGATGTCAGCGACATTGAGGCAATCGCAAAGATCGCCCATGCGCATAAAATTCCACTTGTTGTGGACAATACATTTGCAACCCCGTATCTGCTCAGGCCGATCGAATACGGCGCAGACATTGTTGTTCATTCTGCAACAAAATTCATTGGCGGACATGGAACCGCAATCGGCGGTGTCATCGTCGACAGTGGAAAATTTGACTGGGAGGCATCCGGTAAGTTCCCTGCCATCACGGAACCGAACCCGAGCTATCACGGAATCAGTTTTTCACAGGCAGCAGGTCCTGCAGCATTTGTCACAAGAATCCGTGCAATCTTACTCCGTGACACCGGAGCAACGATTTCACCGTTCCACGCATTTATGTTTTTACAGGGACTTGAAACATTGTCCCTGCGTGTAGAACGTCATGTGGAAAATGCATTAAAGGTTGTAGAGTATTTAAACAATCATCCACAGGTGGAAAAAGTACATCACCCATCCGTTACAGAGGATAAAGAACAGCAGGAATTATACAAAAAATACTTCCCGAACGGCGGCGGTTCAATCTTTACCTTTGAGATCAAAGGGGATGAGCAGAAGGCAAAAGATTTTATTGATAATCTTGAGATCTTTTCCTTACTTGCAAACGTGGCAGATGTGAAATCACTTGTCATTCATCCGGCTTCTACCACACATGCACAGTTAAATGAGGCAGAGCTGGCAGAGCAGGGAATCTACCCGAACACGATCCGTCTTTCCATCGGAACAGAGAATATCAGGGACATCATTGAGGATCTTGATGAAGCATTTAAGGCAGTAAAGTAGAAATAAGTTCCTTATTTTTACTTTGAAGTCTGCAAAAAGCATTGCAGACTTCAGAAATGAAAAATTTCAGAATAGGAGAGGAATATCATGGCAAAAGTTTATCAGAGTGCAACAGATTTGATTGGAAACACACCTTTATTAGAGGTAACAAAATTAGAGAAAAGCAAAGGACTTGAGGCAAAAGTTCTTATAAAACTTGAGTATTTTAACACATCAGGAAGTGTAAAAGACCGTGCTGCATATTACATGGTAAAAGATGCAGAGGAGAAAGGTCTTTTAAAGGAAGGTTCCGTGATCATTGAGCCGACTTCCGGAAACACAGGTATCGGTCTTGCTTCTATCGCAGCAGCAAAAGGATACCGTATCATCTTAACAATGCCGGAGACCATGAGTGTTGAGCGTCGTAACATCTTAAAAGCATACGGTGCAGAGATCGTTTTAACAGAGGGTGCAAAGGGAATGAAAGGTGCGATCGCAAAAGCAGAAGAGCTTGCAAAAGAAATCCCGGGAAGCTTTATCCCATCCCAGTTTACCAACCCGGCAAACGTACAGGCCCATTTCGAGACAACAGGACCGGAGATCTGGGCAGATACAGACGGTAAGGTAGATATCTTTGTTGCAGGTGTTGGTACCGGCGGAACAGTTACCGGTGTCGGACAGTACTTAAAATCAAAGATGTAAAAGTTGTTGCAGTTGAGCCGGAGACTTCTCCTGTTCTTTCCAAAGGAACAGCAGGTCCTCACAAGATCCAGGGAATCGGTGCAGGATTTGTTCCGGAGGTATTAGATACCAGGATTTATGATGAGGTATTTCCGGTAGCAAACGAGGATGCATTTACAACCGGAAAAGAGCTTGCAAAAGCAGAGGGTGTATTAGTCGGAATTTCCTCCGGTGCAGCTTTATATGCTGCAATCGAGCTTGCAAAACGCCCGGAAAACAAAGGAAAAACAATCGTTGCCCTTCTTCCGGACAGTGGTGACCGTTATTACTCCACAGCATTATTCGCAGACTAAAGAAAGCGTATCGCCTGAAAAACAGGTAATAGCCTTAAAAATAAATCATAGACAAAAACAGGCAAAAAAGTGTCACATCGTATGGTGTGGCACTTTTTATTTTGTGGCAAGTGTGCTAAAATTACATTTAATACATTATAATCTTTTAACATAAAAGAAATCATTATGGCATAAAGTGAGGACACAGATGGAAGCGAAAAGACAGGATATCGGGATGGATATAGATGAAAATAAAAAAGATACACAAAATAAAACCAATACACAGGATAAGACCGATACATCAAATAAAAAAGATAAGCCGGATGGATCTGAAAAAGAGGAAGCACAGAAAAGTACGTCGGCATCGCGCGAGATCCTAAGCTGGATACTTACGTTTGCACTGGCGATCGGAGCAGCATTTCTGATCAAGAATTATCTGATCATCAACGCAGATGTGCCGACAGGCTCCATGGAAAATACGATCATGCCGGGGGACCGCCTGATCGGAAATCGTCTCGCATTTTTAAAGGATACACCGGAGCGCGGGGATGTTGTGATTTTCCATTATCCGGATGATGAGGAAGAACTTTATGTAAAAAGAGTGATCGGACTGCCGGGGGAGGAAGTCCGCATTGACGATGGAAAGATTTATATTGATGGAAGTGAAACGCCGCTGGAGGAAGATTATTTGAAGGAAGAATGGACGGTGGCAACAGGACCATATTTATTTGAAGTACCGGATGACTGTTATCTGGTATTAGGGGATAACCGGAATGACTCCTGGGACGCGCGTTACTGGGATAACAAATATGTAAGTATCGATAAAATCCTCGGTAAAGGAGAGGTCATTTACTGGCCGCTGCAGGATATCGGAAAAATCAGATAGCAATCAAAAATGCATAGATTTTAAATGGAAGTGTTTGGAAACAGGCATTGTATGAGATCGGACACAGGGGGATCAGACATGATAACATTTCTTTCAAAGTTTTTTATTAAAGAAAAAGAGGATAAAGGAAAGATCAGACAGGAGTATGGTATTCTCTGCGGTATGGTCGGAATCTTTTTAAATATTCTGCTTTTCTGTGGCAAATTTTTTGCAGGAACGATCAGCCATTCGATCGCTGTGACTGCGGATGCATTCAACAACCTGTCAGATGCAGGATCTTCCGCTGTTACGCTGATCGGATTTAAGCTGGCAGGAGCAAAACCGGACTCGGAGCATCCGTTTGGCCACGGACGGATCGAATATGTATCGGGACTGATCGTTGCGGCAGCAATCCTTTTGATGGCGTATGAACTGATCAGGGATTCTATTATAAAGATCATTCATCCGGAAGAAACAGAGTTTTCCGTAATGGTGGTTGTGATCCTCATTATTTCGATTCTTGTAAAACTGTATATGTATCTTTATAACAGTGGGGTTGCAAAAAAAATTGACTCTGCTGCCATGAAGGCAACGGCAACCGACAGTCTGAGCGATACCTGCGCAACAGCAGTGGTACTTGTGGCAGCTTTGATCGGACATTTTACCGGAATCTATGTGGATGGCTATTGTGGTGCATTAGTTGGTGTATTTATCATGTTTGCGGGCATCGGGGCTGCGAAAGATACCTTAAATCCGCTTTTAGGGCAGCCGCCGGAGGAGGAATTTGTGCAGAAGATCGATCAGATCGTAATGGCACATGAGGAGATCTGTGGAATCCATGACCTGATCGTACACGATTATGGTCCGGGAAGACAGATGGTATCACTGCATGCGGAAGTACCTGCGGAGGGCAATATCTTAGAGATCCATGATATTATTGATAATGTTGAAAATGAATTAAAAGAAAAGTTAGGCTGTGATGCGACGATACATATGGATCCGATCGTGACATCGGATGAACATGTCAGTGAGATGAAAGCAGCGGTAATATCTATTATCAAGGGAATTGATGAGCGGATCAATATGCATGATTTCCGCGTTGTAACGGGACCGACACATACGAATATTATATTTGATGTCCTGATACCGTATAAGTTTCAGATACAGGATGATGAGCTGGCAGCACGTATTACATCACAGGTAAGGGAACGTCTTGGAAATAATTATTACGTGGTTATCAAAGTAGATCATTCCTACGTGTAAAGGAGTCGGGCAATTCAGATTTTTACAAAGGAGAAACGTATGCAGACAAGTAACAAAGAACTGATCCTGCTGGTAGATGATGATCCGGGCAATCTCAAAAGAGCACAGACGATTCTGGGGGAAGAATTTCGTATTTCTGCGACTACATCTGGGAAAATGGCATTGTCACTTCTTTCAAAAGTGACACCGGATCTGATCCTTTTGGATGTAAATATGCCGGAAATGAACGGATTTGAAACACTGAAAAAGATTCGGGAACTTGAAAATGGATCTATGATACCGGTTGTGTTTCTGACCGGTGATAATGATGCTGAAACAGAAACAAAATGTTTTGAGGCAGGGGCTATGGATTTTGTCGGGAAGCCGTTTGTTTCCCAGGTATTAGTCAGCCGTGTGAAACGAATTTTAGAGAACAGACAGTACCAGAATCATTTAGAAGAGATGGTCGCCTCGCAGGTTGCGGAAATGACGCGTATGCAGGATGAAGTGATTACCGGTATCGCCAACCTGATCGAGAGCCGTGATGGCAGTACGGGACTTCATGTAAAAAATACCCAGAATTATGTACAGATACTGACAAAAGCGTTGAGGGAAAAGGGGATGTATCCGGATATCCTTGATCATAATTATGAGCTCAATACAGTAAAGGCATCGGTACTTCACGATATTGGAAAAATAAAAACACCAGATGCGATTCTTTTAAAACCGGGACGGCTGACGGACGAAGAGTTTGAAGTCATGAAACAGCATACGGTAGCCGGGTGTGAGATCATTGACCGGATCATCGGAAATGTGGAACATGAGGAATATGTGGATATTGCCAGAAAAATAGCACGATATCATCATGAAAGATGGGACGGTACGGGCTATCCGGATGGATTATCCGGGGAGGAGATTCCGTTATGTGCAAGGATCATGGCACTTGCTGATGTTTTTGATGCATTATATCAGGACCGGTGTTATAAGAAAGCAATCCGTCCCGCATCTAAGGTGTTTGAAATTATAAAGGAAAATAGCGGCTCTCAGTTTGATCCGAACCTTACAGAGATATTTCTGGAATTGCAGCGGGAAATTACAGACATAAGTGAATGAGAGGGGACGTTATGATAAGAGAAATCAAAAAGGACAGGGCGGGAGTGATCCCGTATGTACTTTATTTCATATATACTGTTTATATGGTAGTGGCAGCAGTTTATTTAAAATGGCCAAGCTGGGTAGCTGCGGTGATAATTTGTGGGCTTTTGGCGAGTATCGGACTTCGGATGCTGTCAGGACGGTACAGCAGACTGGCGAAGTTATTTTGTTCTGTTATGATATGGATGAATATTATTTTATATACGGTATTCACGGACGGTTCGTCTCTTACCATGGCAACAGTAGCAGCAAGTGTTGTGATGTTGTCTCTTTTTGATCTGATCGAGATCAATTATATTTCGTTGGTAGCAACGATCTTTTTGTTTTGTCTTGATACATTCCTGTTAGATAAAGTAAGTTATGATAATCCGATACGGGAAATGGAATTTTTTATGCAGTTTTTTGCGATCATTATTCTCGAGATCATGGAAAATAAACAGTTAAAAAACCGTATACAGCATGATATGGAATTCAATGAGACAATGCGTGAACTCGAGGATGCCAAACAGGCAAAAGATGATTTTATGGCAAATATTTCGCATGAGATCCGTACACCGTTAAATTCTATCATCGGAATCGGATCAGAATTACTGGATGCGAAAGTGGATGATACGACAAAGGAACAGCTGTATGATATTACAGTTGCGGGCAGGAATCTGATGTCTTTGGTATCAGATATCCTGGATTTTTCAGAACTTGAAAATGACACGATGGAGCTGGTGGAAGAACCATATAACATTACGTCTGTGATCAATGATGTGGTTAACATGGCACATGTGTGGAATAAAGAAAAGAATCTTGAGATCATTGTGGATTGTGAGGCGGATATTCCGAATAACCTGCTTGGAGACAGTCAGAAAATATATCGCATTATCTTAAATCTCATCAACAATGCGATCAAATTTACAGATGCCGGTGGTGTCATTTTGTTTGTCGGCGCCCGCAAGGAATCATACGGCATCAATCTTATGGTAAAGGTGAAAGATACCGGAATCGGGATGAGCGAAAAAAATATAGATGCACTGGAAAACACATACAATCAGGTAGATACGACCCGTGACCGGCGTGCGGGGGGCATTGGCTTAGGTCTTGCAATCTCACGCAAAATGATTGCAAAAATGAATGGACATATGCACATTGAGAGTGTTCCTGATGCAGGTACGACGGTTTCTATTATCATTCCACAGAGAGTACTGACGGATATGCCGCTTGTATCCGTGCGTGATGCCGGAGATAAAAAGATCATTTTTTATATGGATCTCGAAAGATACCGTTTCGGACAGCTTCGTGACGGATATCTTGAATGTATACAGAGGATGGTCGATCAGCTTCATGTAGATGCCGTGCGCTGTTCGACCATGCATGAACTAAAAAACCGCATCGATCATGAAAATTATCAGTTTTTGTTTGTTGCGGATGTCGAATATTTTATAGATCAAAGTTATTTTGACAGCCTGACTGCAAAAATGAAAGTTGTTGTCATGGCAAACCGGGATTGTGATCTGCAAAAAATCGGACCGGAAGTTCTGCTTATCTATCGCCCGATGCATGTATTCTCGGTTGCAACCATTTTGAATGGAGAAAAACTTCAGCAGGACGCATACGACGAACGGTGGCATCATGACAGATTCCGTGTAAAAGGAGCCAAAATTCTTGCAGTGGATGACAGTGCCATGAATTTAAAAGTTGTTTCAAGTCTGTTAAGCCATTATGGCATCACGATCGATACGGCATTGAGCGGTAGTGAGGCAATTGATAAAATCAGTGACAGAAGCTATGATCTCGTGTTTATGGATCATATGATGCCGGAAATGGATGGCGTGGAATGTATGCACAGGATTCATGAATTACCGCAGTTCCGTGAACGGAAAATACCGATCATTGCACTGACAGCCAACGCCATAGGCGGAGCCAGAGAGATGCTGATCAGGGAAGGATTCGATGATTTTGTTGCGAAACCGATTGAAAAATCTGCGATGGAACGTGTCCTTCGCAAATATTTAAGCATGTTTATTGAAAAAGATACGGGAGAGGAACAGGTTACCTGCGAGACAGAAGAAAGCAGTGGGTTATCCGGACAATTCAAAGAAGGAAGGAAAGAATTTGAGGCTGCAGGAATTGACCGCCGGCTTGGGCTTTCCTACTTTGACAATAATGAAGCGGATTATATGGAGATCGTGCAGTGTTTTTATGAACAGGGAAGAAGTCAGATCCAGACATTACAGGAGCTGTATGATAAAAAAGACTGGGAAAATTATAAGATCAATGTACATTCCCTGAAAGGACAAAGTCTTACGATCGGTGCAAAAGAGCTTTCAAAAAGGGCAAAGAGGATGCAGGAGGCATGTGAGCATGGGGATGAAAATTATATTATACAAAACCATACGGAGCTGATCGCAGACTACTGTTCGATCCTTGATGGGCTGTCTAAGTATGTGACGGTGGGGGAAGAAAAAAATCCAGTGCAGAAACTATCGGCAGCAATCGACAATTTTGACCAGGCAGAGGCAATGAAGCTGTTAGAGATGATAAAAAATGAGACGGGCAGTTCGATGGCGGATTCGGATGCACAGTTGATCGCTGATATGGAAGCCCAGATTGAACTGTTTGATTTTATCAGTGCTGCGGAAACATTAAAAAAATGGGGAGGTGCGGACAATGAGTAAGCTGAGTGACAGAATTATCCAGGTACTGATCCGGAAAGATATTTCAATTCATGCACAGTTATTCCGCTTTATGTCGCTGCTTGGAACGATCGCGATGGCAGTGGGGGGAGTTTATACGCTTGCCGAGGGAATGGAGATAAAAAATGTCGCAGCATTATTTGCCGGGGCGCTTTTTATGGGCATGCTTTTCTGGGCAGGAAAGAAATTCCAGCAATATGATCTCTGTTCTTTCATTCTGATGTCAGGGCTGAATGGAATTTTTCTTCCAGTTACGTTTCTGCGCTCCGGAGGCTTAAAAAGCGGTATGCCGCTTTGGTTTGTTCTTGGTTTCATCTCGCTTTTTTTCCTGCTGCGGGGGAAAAGTCTTGTCGCGGGAACTGTTATAACGATCATTGCGGATGCGTATTGTTTTTACACTGCATATGTTCATCCGGAACGGATCACTTATATGGAATCGGAATCTGTAGTTTATGGGGATATTATCGTGAGTGCGGTCATAACCATCTTTCTGACCTGTGCGTTTATGTTTATCCAGATCACACTCTCTGAATATCAGAGAAAAGAAAATGAAAAGCAGCAGGCGGAGTTAGTTGCCGCAATGAATACACAGAGCCGTTTCCTTGCAAATATGAGCCATGAAATCCGTACGCCGATCAATACGATCATAGGATTAAATGAAATGACACTTCGGGAGGAGAATCTGTCAGACGATATTATTGAGAATGCCAATAATATCCAGAGTGCAAGTAAGATGCTTTTGTCCCTGATCAATGATATTTTAGACCTGTCCAAAATTGAGGCGGGAAAAATGGAAGTTGTTCCGGCGCGTTATGAGACAGGAGAATTATTCAGTGAAATTGTAAACACGACCTGGATCCGTGCACATGAGAAAAATCTGGAATTTTGTGTCAATGTATCTGAAAAACTGCCATCCATGCTTTATGGCGACGAGATGAGGATCAAACAGGTTTTAACCAATATTTTAAGTAATGCGATCAAGTATACGCAAAAGGGATCCGTCACGCTGTTTGTGGAGAGTGAGCAGACGGGAGCGGACGAAATCCTTTTAAAAATGGCTGTGATCGATACCGGTATGGGAATCCGTCAGGATGATATGAAATACCTGTTTGACAGTTTTAAACGGGTCAATGAAGGCAGTACAAAAGGAATCGAGGGAACAGGACTTGGACTCTCAATCTGCAGCCAGCTTGTAAATCTGATGGGTGGTCAGATCACGGTTGACAGTATTTATCAGAAAGGTTCTACATTTACGATTACGATTCCGCAGAAAATTGTAAATGCCACGCCACTTGGAAATCTCAATTACAACAGTTCATCAAGACATCAGAGATCCTCCTATAAAAAGAGTTTCGAAGCACCGGAAGCAAAAGTTCTTGTTGTGGATGACAATGATATGAATCTGCTTGTCGCTAAAAAACTGCTTCGGGAAACCAAAGTCCAGCTTGCATTGGCGCATAGTGGAATGGAATGTCTGAAGCTGACGGCAAAAAATAATTACGATGTGATTTTTATGGATCACATGATGCCGGAGATGGATGGTGAAAAAACCATGGATCTGGTGCGCAACCAGCAGGGTGGATTCTGCCGCAAAACGCCGATTATTGCATTGACGGCAAATGCAATGTCAGGTGCGGAAGAAAAGTATCGTAAAATGGGATTTTCCGACTATCTTGCAAAACCGATCAACGGAATCCTTTTTGAGGCAATGCTGCTCCGTTATCTGCCGAAAGAGCGCATTGAATATATGATCGATCCGGATGAAGTCAGTGAGATGGACGGATTCCGTATTCTGGGCCAGAAGAAAAAGCAAAGGCTGATCGTCAGCACGGACAACGTTGTGGATCTGCCGAATGATGTGATCCGGCAGCTTGGAATACCGGTCATGCATTATTTTGTAAATACGGAATACGGGCATTACGAGGATATGGTGGAAATCCATTCAGACAGTCTGCTTTCTTATATTGAAAAAGATCAGTATGCCAAGTCGGAAGCACCGACAGTCGGGGAATATGAGACATTTTTTGGAAATCTGCTTGAGGAGGCGGAACAGGTACTGCATATCAGTATTGCTTCAGAATCCGGAAAGGGATTTGAGAATGCAAGCCAGGCGGCAGCCGGATTTTCCCATGTGCAGGTGTTTGATTCCGGTCATTTGTCGAGCGGTACAGGCCTGATGGTTATGCATGCAGCCAATATGGTGCTGAAAAATAAGGATCTGGATGAAATATTACAGAGTCTGGAAGCAATACAGCCTAAAATACAGACAAGCTTTATTTTAGACAGTTCAAAACAGCTTTACCGCAGTGGACTTTTAAATAAGCAGGTATGGAAAATGACAGAGATGCTGCAGTGTCATCCGGTTCTGGCATTGCACAAAAAGAAAATTGTACCGGCAGCGATCTTTTTTGGAAATACACAGGATGTTTATAAAAAATATATACACGCGCAGATGGCGCGATGGTCGCCGATTGATCAGAAAGTCTTATTTATAACATCTGCGGGTTGTTCGAAAGAGACGAAAGATATGATTTTAGAGGAAGTGCAAAAGTATAAAAAATTTGATCAGATCTACATGCAGGAGGCATCAGCAGCGATTACAAGTAACTGTGGAGCCGGCTGTTTTGGACTTATTTATATGCTGCAGTAAAATTTGGTCTGAAAAACAGTATTGACATTTTAAGAAAGCGTGTTATACTCAGACACATAAAAATAGAATATGATCTTCAGGGCAGGGTGTGATTCCCTACCGGTGGTATAGCCCACGAGCCGTAAGGCATGATTCGGTGTAATTCCGAAGCCGACAGTATAGTCTGGATGAAAGAAGATATGGATAAGCAGGATTTAAAGGATCGTTTTAAACGGTTGGTAAGATAATGCATACATGGCTCTGAAATAGTTTTATTTCAGAGTCTTTTTATTTGTGACAATAGAATGTTCGCGGAGCGCGTATTTTATTGCAGCAAAAATTAGATATCCTGCCGGATATCAGAAACGGAAAAAAGTTTCGCATGGTATCCCGGTTTTTAAAATATGTCATTTTAGAAATCCCTAAAATCCGGTTTTAAGAAGCTCTGAACGATCGTGTTCAGAGCTTCTTTTTATGGCAATAGAATATTCCCGGAGCGTGTATTCTATCGTCATGAAGCAACAGAGATTGCAGATTTTATCTTGCAGGAAAGAGAAGGTATTCATGCAGCAGGAAAGATATATGCGCCGGGCAATGGAACTTGCAGAGCTTGGCAGAGGATGGACAAAGACAAATCCGGTGGTCGGTGCGGTTCTTGTAAAAGAGGACAGAATCATCGGGGAAGGCTATCATAAAAAATTTGGCGGACTTCACGCAGAGCGGGAAGCGCTGGCGGATTGCAGGAGCAGGGGAGAGGATCCGGCAGGAGCAGATCTTTATGTGACATTAGAACCGTGCTGCCATTACGGGAAAACGCCTCCGTGTACACAGGCGGTCATAGAAGCCGGGATCAGCCATGTGTTTGTTGGGGCGGAAGACATCAATCCGCTTGTGGCGGGAGCCGGGATCCGGCAGTTAAGGGAGCAGGGCATCCTGGTGACGGAAGGAGTTTTACAGGAGGAATGTGAGTACCAAAATCGGGTATTTTTTCATTATATCCAGACAAAACTGCCCTATGTGCGGATGAAATATGCGATGACACTGGATGGAAAAATAGCGTCGGCATCCGGAAAATCGCAATGGATCACCGGAGAGGCGGCAAGAGAACAGGTACACCGCATGCGGCATGAAATGACCGGAATCATGGTTGGGGCAGGCACGGTAATCGCGGATGATCCAATGTTAAACTGCCGTCTGCCGCAGACAAAAGACCCGGTCAGGATCGTCTGTGATACGACATTGCGGATACCGCTTAAGAGCCGGATCGTGCAGACTGCAGAGGAGCAGAATACCATCATTGCAACCTGCTGTCAGGATGAGGCGAAGATCAGGGAATATCAGAAATATGGATGCCGGATCATAGTGACAGAACATGCGGATGGAAAAGTGGATTTAAAAGAACTGATGCGGCAGCTCGGAGCAGACGGGATCGAGAGCGTATTGCTTGAGGGCGGTGCCATGCTGAACTGGTCGGCGTTAGAAGCCGGGATCGTCAATGAGGTGTATGCGTATGTGGCACCGAAACTGTTTGGCGGAGCAGATGCCAAAAGTCCGGTTGCAGGAATAGGCGTGGATTATCCCGATGACGCGTATTGCCTGGTCAGTCAGAGGGTACAGCAGGTGGGGGAGGACATTCTGATCGCCGGGGAACTGAAAAATAAATGAGAGGGAAACAGATACATAAGGTTTTGAACATACCGTAAAAAGCAGGGAGGGGAGAAAACTTGTTTACAGGAATTGTGGAAGAGGTCGGAAGGATCATAACAGCAGACCGGAAAGGCAATTCTGCCAGACTGAAAATAGAGGCAGAAAAAGTATTAGAGGATATCAAAATTGGTGACAGCATTGCCGTAAATGGAATCTGTCTTACAGTGACATCTTTTGGAAAAAACTATTTTACCGCCGATGTAATGCACGAAACGCTGCGGAGGTCATCGATTGGAGAAGCAGCGGCGGGAAGTCCGGTGAACCTGGAACGTGCGATGGCGGCAAACGGCAGATTTGGCGGTCATATCGTGACAGGACATATTGACGGAACCGGAACGATCTGTGAGGTCAAATCAGACGAAATCGCGATTTGTTATTCCATGAAAGCACCGGAGAAGATCATGCACTACATTGTTGAAAAGGGTTCTGTCGCGGTGGATGGGATCAGCCTTACGGTTGCAAAAACGACACAGACGAGTTTTATGGTGTCTGTCATCCCGCATACGGCGCAGTGTACGGTTCTTGCACACAAAAAGGCGGGGGATACGGTAAATCTGGAAAATGACTGTATCGGGAAGTACATTGAGCATTTTTTGAACCGGAAGAAAGAAAAAACAACGGAGAGTAAGATCACGAAGGAATTTTTACTTTCCAACGGATTTTGAAAGGAAGAAGTATAATGAGGAAATTTGATACAGTGGAACAGGCATTGGAAGAATTGAAAAAAGGAAAAATTATTCTTGTGACAGATGATGAAGACCGTGAGAATGAAGGGGACTTTATCTGCGCGGCAGAGTTTGCAACGACAGAAAATCTGAATTTTATGGCGACATATGGAAAAGGGTTGATCTGTATGCCGATGTCAAAGGAGATTTGTGAAAGATTAAAACTCCCGCAGATGGTGGCAGACAATACAGACAACCATGAGACCGCATTTACCGTATCGATCGATTATGCCGGTACAACGACCGGAATTTCGGCGGAGGAACGCGGCATGACAGCAAGGCACTGCATCAGTGAGGATGCAAAACCGGAAGACTTTCGCAGACCGGGACACATGTTTCCTCTGCTTGCAAAAAAGAATGGTGTGTTAGAACGTAACGGTCATACAGAAGCGGTCGTTGACCTGATGCGTCTTGCGGGCTTAAAAGAATGTGGACTGTGCTGTGAAATCATGCGTGAGGACGGAACAATGATGCGTACAACAGAACTCATGGAACTTGCAGAAAAATGGAATATCTGTTTTATCACGATCGCGGCAATTCAGGAGTACCGCAAAAAACATGAGAAACTGGTAGAGTGCGCAGCAGTCGCAAAACTCCCGACAAAATATGGAGAATTTAAAGCGTATGGTTATCAGAATATTTTAAACGGGGAACATCATGTTGCGCTGGTAAAAGGTGAGATCGGAGACGGAGAGGATGTGCTGTGCCGTGTACACTCCGAGTGCCTGACGGGAGATGTATTCGGATCCCTTCGGTGTGACTGCGGGGAACAGCTTGCTGCGGCAATGGAACAGATCGAAAAAGAAGGCCGCGGAATCCTGCTTTATATGCGGCAGGAGGGAAGAGGCATCGGGTTACTGAACAAGCTGCGCGCCTATACATTGCAGGAGGAAGGAATGGATACGTTAGAGGCGAACCTTGCGCTCGGTTTTGCAGGGGATGAGCGGGAGTATTACATTGGAGCACAGATCTTAAAAGATCTCGGCGTAAAAACACTGCGGCTTCTTACCAATAACCCGGATAAAGTTTACCAGTTAAAAGATTATGGCATGGAAATCAAAGAGCGCGTGCCGATCCAGATGAAGGCGACACCGTATGATCTGTTTTATCTGCGGACGAAACAGGAAAAGATGGGGCATATGCTTCGTTTTGAATAAGAGGATAAATATAATATTAAGTATCTATGGTGTCAACCTGACATCAACATTATAAAAAAGGAGATAAAAAAATGAACGTTTTAGAAGGAAAATTAACAGGGACAGAGGACATTAAAATTGGGATCGTGGCAGCGAGGTTTAATGAATTTATCGTGTCAAGACTGATCGGGGGTGCACTTGACGGGTTGAAGCGCCATGATGTACCGGAGGAGCAGATTGATCTGGCATGGGTGCCGGGAGCGTTTGAGATTCCGGTGATTGCAGAAAAGATGGCGGCAAGTGGAAAGTATGATGCAGTGATCTGCCTTGGGGCAGTGATACGCGGGGCAACGAGCCATTATGATTATGTGTGCAATGAAGTTTCCAAAGGGATTGCAAGCGTTTCCTTACAGAGCAAAATTCCGGTTATGTTTGGCGTCCTTACGACAGACAATATTGAACAGGCAATCGAGCGCGCAGGCAGTAAGGCGGGAAATAAGGGGTATGAATGCGCTGTGGGTGCGATCGAGATGGTGAATCTGATGCGTGTAATGGAAAAGTAAAGAAGAGACCAGGCGGGGCCAGATGTTTCTGGATTCTAAGCTGCCTTAAAAATGGTTCGTTCCAGGATTCTAATTAAAAGGGAGCATCCCAAAGTTTGTGTAAACCTCCAAACTGATGTAAGATAAAATTACTCAGTTTG
>OHEL01000939.1_pt1 | contig 14578 bp, 20 predicted proteins | sample 1567251 | NCBI WGS metagenome assembly OHEL01 (sample SAMEA3879601, study PRJEB24766) | human gut metagenome | biome: human-associated habitat; feature: feces | place: USA | collected 1985/1987
TACATCCAAAACAATCGGCGCAAACTTGGATGAGCTTTTCGAACAAGCTAGGAAACGCCAAAAGCAAAACCCCGGAACACAGTATTTAGGGACTGTTTTGCAACACCTTGTCGCCGCTAAACTGTGTTTAATTATGCCGGATAATTCATTCGAGATTCATGGTGCATCTGTCGCTGACGGTCCTACAGATCGTAACGGTGATTTTGTCATCAATAATACGATTATTCATTGCACGACCATGCCCGGTGCGCTGTTAATCGAAAAATGCAAAGCCAATTTACGCAGCGGAACGCATCCGGTAATTATTACAATCTTTGATCGCGTACATACCGCTCTAAACCTTGCCGAAGATGCTGGACTCGCTGGACGTGTTGAAGTTTGGGATATTCAGCAATTTCTTTCTGCAAACGTGTATGAACACAGCTTATTTGACGAGGCAAAGCGCAATTCCACGCTGTCAGATATTATCAGCCGATACAACGATATTGTGTTGCGTACTGAAACAGATCCAAGCCTGCGAATAGAGTTTGAAGCACGGTGACGAATTGTGGCTGATGTTTTTAATGCTGAAAAGCGATCCGAAATCATGCGCCAAGTCAAGTCGAAGAAAAACAAGTCTACGGAGCTTCGGTTAATTGAAGTATTCAAAGAATACGGCATTACCGGCTGGCGGCGAAACTATGCTGTAAAAGGTCATCCTGATTTTGTATTCCCAAAGCAGAAAATAGCCGTATTTGTTGATGGATGCTTTTGGCATGGGCATGATTGCCGAAACACGCGTCCTGCGGATCATCAAGATTATTGGCAGAAAAAGCGTGAACGTAATATTAAACACGACCAAGAAGTAACCGCCATGTTTGAAGCGCGTGGATGGACAGTATTGCGGATATGGGAGTGCGAACTAAAGAAGAAAAATGAAGCTACTCTAAAGGAAAGATTATTGAAAACAATTGCAGTTGAGTAGCTTGTAGTCAAGGAGGAATTCATGGTATGCCTATATCTGCGGTAGACCTATTTTGTGGCGTAGGCGGTTTGACGCATGGCTTGCAACTCTCTGGCATACCTGTAGTGGCGGGGCTTGATGTTGAACATTCATTCTCAAGGCAAATACACTTCTTATGGTGTACAATCTTGTTGAATCAACTGTGATGGGCGGTATCCTTGAAATCTACGATAAAGTAAAACAAGAAGGGCTTACCTACGCGGGAGTCCGAAAAGAAATTAAAGATATTTGGTTCTCCTATAAGTTTAGGCAAGTGTATGATCAGCAAGCCCATTATAACTCATATAAAGGTAAAGCACTCGAAATTGTAAACTCTATTCTTGTTGGAGAGGTAATTGAATTAGATAGAAAGGCCACCGCGATAAGTGGAAATCTTGATGCACAACAAATAAGAAATGTGTGTTCCGAGCATGGGATCGTTTTTCAACCAGATGCGAAAAGTCGAGGAGGCATTGTGCTAGAAACGGTGAAGGAACGAAGAAATGATCTTGCTCATGGTACGCTTTCTTTTGCTGAATGTGGAAGAGACTATAGTATTAAGGATTTAGGCAAAATCAAAGATCAAGCTGTTCTATTTTTAAGAGGACTGTTAGCTGGCATGAAACAATATTATGACGAAAAGCAGTACCAATTTCACTGATACATAAAGCCAGAAGCGTGGCAACAGAATGGCAACAAAAAATCAGATAGCCCATGCTACCTGAATAATGAAAGCAATACAAATAATCTGTGCTAAATCCCATAAGCAAACTTGTTTAGAATAGGCTTGCCAGGAGCGAGTGGGAATAAATATTTAGTGTTTTCTGAATCCTGAAAAGCGTTGGTAATACAGCGTTTTTCAGGATTTTTCTTTTTTAGCGGCTACAAATTGGCTACATTTGCAGCGATTTTTGTAGCCAGAGGCTCACGGCATAATGCCGTCAAGCTGTCTGGCTACCTCCACCTGCTTGTTGGGGTACAGGTGGCTGTACGTGTCCATCGTTGTCTGCACCTTTTCATGTCCGAGCCGCTCCGCGATCAGCAGCGGTGAGAAGCCCATCTCCACCAGCAGGCTGGCGTGGCTGTGTCGAATGTCATGCACCCGTATCCGCTTCACGCCCGAAGCCTTGCAGCCATACTCCATTTCGTGGTATAGAAAGCTCTTGGTGTAGGGAAAGAGCCGGTCATCCTTTTGCAGCCCGTAGCAATGGGACATATACTCCTGCAAACAGTTGCAAAGGCCGTCGGGAATAGGGATAGTACGGATGCTTTTCGGTGTTTTCGGAGTGGTGATAATATCCTCTTTGCCGAGGCGCTGATAGCTCTTGTTCACCGTCAGGGTCTTCTTCTCGAAGTCGATGTCCGACGGTGTGAGAGCCAGCAGCTCTCCCTCCCGAATCCCCGTGTAGTACATGGTCATGAATACCGTGTAGCTGGCGGGACGGTCTTTCATGCTCTCGATAAATGTCTGGAACTCGTCCTTTGTCCAGAACAGCATTTCATCGGCTTTCTTCTTGCCCATGCTCCCCGCCTTGTGGCAGGGATTTTCTTTCAGCCCATAGTATTTGACTGCGTAGTTGAAAATCGCCGTGAGCTGGTTGTTGATGCACTTGAGATAGGTCTGGGCGTAAGGCTTGCCGTTTTCATCCCGGTAGCTGGTCAGGGAGTTCTGCCATTGGCGCACGTGAGTGGGCTTGATCTCGTTCAGCGGGATTTTCTTGAAGAAAGGCGTTACCTTCAGGTCGATCAGCCATTTCTTGCTGGCAACGGTTGAGGGCTTGAGGCGGTGCTCCATATCCTTGACATACAGAGAGATGAAGTCACCGAAGGTCATGCCGAGGCTGCCCGTAGATTGGCTGATAAAGTCACGTTCCCATTGCAGGGCTTCCTTCTTGGTGGCAAAGCCACGCTTCTTCTTGTGGATGGTCTTGCCCGTCCAGTCCGTCACGCGGATCTGGGACATCCAGCGACCGGTGTCGCCGTCTTTTGTTACTGACATTTTTACCTCCTTCCCTCAAGAATCAGGCTTTGATCAGGTTATTCACTCGTTACTCTCGCTTTTACCGTATTCCTTTTCCAGAAACTCCGTCCGCTTTGCGATTCGCTCATCGCGGTCAAGCTCCTCCGGCTCTGTGCATTTGACTGCGTTCGCGGCGTAATATGCCAAAGTCTGCTCCTTCCAGCGCTTATATGCTGCCTGCGTGGAGTTATAGGCGCGAAGCTCGCTGCGCTCGTCCTCCCACTGTTCAAGAAAGAGGCACATATCCGCATTGAACTCCGCCGTGCTCTTTCCATCAAAGGAAACCGAGCACTCCCATTGCTTGCTGCGGGGCGGCTTCTGCACATTGATCTTGAAGTCGATGCCCTCTACCGTTTCCAGCTTAAAGAGGAAGTCCATTACGTCGGCAAGCGTCCTGATCTGTGTCGTGCTGGATTCATACCCAAGAATATAGGTTGAGGTCGTGTCCAGCAGATCTGCGATCTGATTGACAACGGCAATCGACACTTCAATCTCTCCGGTTTCGTACTTCTGTACGGTGCGGAGAGATTTTTTCAGCATTTGTGCCAGCTCGGTCTGGTTCAGCCCTTTGCGTTTTCGGAGCTGCTTGATTCTCTGCCCAATGGCGGGATAATCGAAATTGTCCATGTCTGATTCACCTCGTCCATATCATATCACAGAATAAAGCGAATTGCAAGTACATATTTTTATTTTCTAAATGCTTGACAGATGCATCTTGTGTGCGTATAATAAAATATGTACTCAAGATGCGTATTTCAGAGAGACTGGGGAAAGGAGCGTGAACAAAAGATACGCAGACTGAGGAAAATCACATTGAAACAGGAGGTACTATGAGAGCACAGTTTATCACAGCGTCAGAGGTGGCGGAGATCATGGGCATCAGCCGCAGCAAGGCATATCAGATTGTCCGGGAGATGAACAGAGAACTGAAAGCCCAAGGCTATCTGACCGTTGCCGGAAAATGCCCTGCCCAGTATTTCAAGCAGAAGTTCTACGGCTTCCAGATTCCCGGAGGTGAGCGAAATGACGGGAAATGAGAAAACGACCGCCCTCATCCCATCTGTTGGCGCAGATGGAGGGCAGCCGCCTCACGATTCAACTAACCAGAGCATACCACATGAAACCTGCGAAAGCAATCCCCTGGAGGAAAATATTGAGGAAATGCGTGAGAAAATCCGACGCATGAAAGACCCTCATTATCTTCATACCGTTTCCATGACAGAGCTGTATCAGACCGCCTACAAGAGCAGGCCGCCCATCATCGACGGCTTGCTCTACGCGGGAGCGTATATCCTCGCAGGAGCGCCCAAAATCGGAAAATCATTTCTGGTAGCGCAGCTTGCCTACCATGTCAGCACAGGGCAAAGGCTGTGGGGCTATGAAGTCCATCAGGGTACGGTTCTGTACCTTGCACTGGAGGATGATTTCCAGAGAATCCAGAGCCGGATGTTTATGATGTACGGCGTGGCGGATACCGCCAGCCTGCATTTTGCAACGGCAGCAAACAAAATCGGAAACGGTCTTGACGAGCAGCTTGAGAATTTCATAAAGGAACACCCCGACACGAAGCTGGTTGTCATTGACACCATGCAGAAGATTCGGGAAGCCGGAGGCGAGGCTTACAGCTACGCCAGCGACTATGAGATCATCGGAAAGCTCAAGCGTTTTGCGGACAGACACAGCATTTGCATCGTTACCGTTCATCACACAAGAAAACAGCCAGCCGGAGACAGCTTTGAAACGATCTCCGGCACAACAGGACTTCTCGGTTGTGCAGACGGAGCACTCCTGATGCAGAAGAAGAAACGGACAGCATTGGAGGCCACGGTCGATGCGGTGGGGCGAGATCAACAGGATCAGATTCTATATCTGAAAAAAGATGCCGGCACGCAGATATGGAGCCTTGAACGGACAGAGAACGAGCCGTATCAGGAGCCGCCCGACCCGGTATTGGATACGGTTTCCCAGCTTGTTTCCTCCGAAAGCAGAGAATGGACAGGCAGCCCGACCGAGCTTGCGGAGACGGTCAATACAGGCATGGCGGCAAATGCCCTCACCAAATACCTGAACGTAAAATCCGGCAGGCTGCTGGACGAGTACCATGTGAGGTATGAGAACAGGGCCAAACACTCCGGGCGGCAGGTGAAACTCACCTATATGGTAATCGACAATGTAGAGTACGAAGTAATCGAATGAGGACGGCGCGACGGCTGCGACGGTTGCAACGGTTGCAACGGTGAAAATGATACTGTCAGAGCAACCGTCGCTATCGTTGCGACCGTCGTGGAAAGGAAAGGATAGGAAAATGAAAAGCGTACAAATTCCCTATGATCTGTTTCTCGACCTCGCCATGTACCACCTGCGGGGCGAGGATGATTTTGAAGAAGAAATCCGGCAGGGCTTGGAGCAAAAGCTCGACGCCATGCTGAACCGGCAGCTCTATTCCCGGTACAAAACCGCTCCCAACGAAGAAGAACGGGAGCAGGCGCGGCAGGAGTATCTTGACCGGCGTGGAGTGCCGCAGAGCTACCGATGGACTACTCCTCCTTGGGAACTGTGACAGGAGCGTGCCACGCTCCTGTTGCTGGCAGACAAGGTAAAGCATTGGCTGACACAGCCCCTCGCATCCCCGTCTCCATCGAAAAACCCGCAGATTTTGAGATGGATGGCGGAGAGGATTTTCAAAATGCTCTCTGCCTGTGGGCGGCAGCGTTGAAGCAAATTCGATTGCTGAAAGGCTGGCGGTCACGCCGTGGATTTTGCAAAGTGGGTACTACTTGCAAGCCACGGCAGAGGCTTGCGCAGAAGCCGCATTCCCCGTTCCCCCTCGGAGAGCCCACGATACTTTGCAGCCGCAGGATGAAAGTATCATAGTGGGTTATTACACTTCCGCAGAAGTGCTCCCCCGAAAGCCACCTTGTCCTGCGAAATCTGAAATCAGGAGGTAAATGCCCATGGCAAGAGGCGACGGTATCCATCGTACCAACGCAAGAAATATGAGGCTGACCGCTGCCAGAATCGGCAACGCGCAGCAACACAACGAACGGGAAAAGGGATCCTATGTCAATCAGGATATTGTCCCGGAAAGAACGCGGCTCAATATTCATTTCAAGAAACCGACCGCTGGATATGCGGAGATGTTTGAGCAGATGAAAGAGAATGGGATCATCTCCACCCGCGGACTGAAAGAGGACGCCTTTCTCTACGGCGAGCTGGTCTTTGACGTAAACACCGCCTATTTTCATAATCACGGCGGCTATGACTTCGCAAAACAATTCTACACCGACGCATACAAATCCGCAATAGAAATCGTAGGCGGAGAGCAGTACATTCTCTCTGCGGTCATGCACGCCGACGAGCGCAACCGCGCCATGTCCGACGCGCTGGGCAAGGACGTGTACCATTATCACCTTCATGTGGTCTATATCCCCGTCGTAGAGAAGAAAATTCTGTGGTCGAAGCGGTGCAAGGATAAATCGCTGGTTGGGACAGTCAAGGAAACGATACAGCAGGTCAGTATGAGTAAAAAGTGGGATTCCAAGCCCGCGCTGGACGAGCATGGGAAACCGCTGCTGAACGCAAACGGGAAAACTGTGCTCCGAAAATCCTATTCCGTTCTGCATGATGATTTCTTCGCCGCCATGCGAAAGGCAGGGTATGACGATGTGGAGCGCGGCGAACGCGGCAGCTCTGAGGAACACCTGACGGTGACGCAGTTCAAGGTGCAGCAGGAACAGGCGCGACTGGCAGAATTCACAGAGCAGAACCGTCAGCAGGAAAAACAGGCAGCAACGCTTGGGAGCAAAATTGAAAAAATCCAGAATCAGCGGGTCGATGTGCGGTCTATCGAAAAAATCGTGGCAACGTCCATTCCCTTCTCATCCAAAGTTGCCGTGGAGCGTGAGGACTTTGACCGACTTTCCACTCTGGCAAAGAAGTACGTTACAGCAGAGAAAAAGGAATCCAAACTGCAAAAGGCGTTGGATGCGGCAAACAAACTGATTGCAAAACTCAAGGCAGAGATCGCCGGTTTGAAGCAGGAGATTTCCGATTATAAGTCTGTCCGCAGCAAGCTCCGTGCGGCAGAATTGGAGCGTGAAAATACGGAGCTGCGCGGGAAAGTCCGCAGCTATGAGGATGTAATTCAGCGTAATAATCTGTGGCGATTCTTCCATCCGCACAGAGAAAAAGCGGTCACGAGGGACGAAACTCGCTGATTCCTGTGTAGAGCCGGAAAAAACGCATTTTATCGAATGGGAGCGCGTCGGACAGGGCAGACATCGTCCGGCGTGCTCCTGTTTGAAAATCGCCGTTTTCTTCAAGTCAAGAGCCGGGAAAAATTCCTCAAAAATGCCCCTCTCTCCAAGAGGGGACGCAGAAAGGAGAGTTTATGAGAACAGGGCTTACCAAGCAGGAAAAGACCACCGATATTTGGTTTGACGAGAAAGAGCCGCTGATCTATATTCGCACACACAACACCGACCTCAAGAACAGGCTGACCGCCTATGCCGCAGCACACCCCGGCGAGTGCCGCCAGACCGACGCAGACCCGGAAACGGGCTGCATGGAGTTTGTGATTCGCAAGGGGCGTTTCTCCTTTCGCCTGACCGTCCCATACAGCGCAGAACGCCGCAGGGCGGCAAGCGAGGCGGCAAAAAAGTGCGGCGTTCATAGAAAAGTTGCACATTTGTATGGAGACAGGAATTGAAAAGTTCGCGCTTTGCATGGTATAATCATATTGGACAAGTTTATCCGCACAAAGCGAAAGATGATGATATGCCCGAAAGGAGGAACACTTTTATGAAACGACTGCCAATTATTGTGCTGACGTTTGCGCTCTGCCTGCTGACAGCGGGCTGCGGCGCAAAGCCAAACGAGCCAGCCGACGGGGACTCTGCAAAAGCGGGGATCGTCGAGCGGATGGCAACGGTAAAAGCAGAGGAAATCAAATATATCTCATCATTCTTTTCTCGTGAGCATGTAAGCGCCGAAGACATGGCCTCCGTCCTCAATGCCGCAGCGGAACACCATAGCGAGCAGCCCGGCCAGGGCTTGGACCATTATACGATGGAGATATACCTCTCCGGGGATCCTGACGCATATAACTCATCTGACGAACGCTTCGTTTTCTTTGCCGGATTGGATGAAAACCATATAAACGGCATTTATTTCAACGGAAAAGGAGACAGCCATCGCATGAGCTTTGAGGACGAAACGCTCTACTGGTTGATCCGCAACGGTTACCGCACCGAAGTACAGGTAGACAAAGACGCTTATGAATACCATCAGGCCATTCTTGACCAGCGGGCGCAGCGATTGGCCGCGCAGTGCGCCTCTCCCTCCCAAACGGATATTCTCACCGGCTATGAGGTTGTGCTGTTTTATCAAAAAGAAGTCCTTACGGATGAAAGCGGCAGCTACACGGTCTATTGCTGGGAACCCGCGTTTCTGACGGCTTCTCCCGATGATATTCCGTGGGCGGGCGGAATGTATCTCGATGCGGACGGCAGGCTCTGCGCCTATGAGCAGTACACCTATTTTGTGACAAAAGGGGAAACCGGAGACTTCCCGCCCTACCGCTTCCTGCCGTGGGATTTGTATTTGTATAACGGAGAAACCGAAGAGGCGGAAAAAGCACATACTTTGCAGCGTATCCGGCAGGCGTTTGAACCGGCGGTTCAGGTGCATTGGGCGGAGGATGTGTTGGCCGGCCTTTCCGATTACCACGAGGTTTCCGTCAGTACGGCAGAGCCGCTGGCCAGGGTGCTGCTTTCCTGCGAGTATGCCGTAAAGGACTTCAAGGTGCTGGGAATCGAGGCTTCTATGAGCAGCAGCCTATCGTTTTCCACAGAAGAGCTGTACGCTCTGGACGAGCTATCACCGGATCGTCCGCTGCTGCTGAATATGACATTCTATGGCCTGCTGCCGTATTACGGGGTATCCTACGTCGATGACAGCGGCGAAACCATAAGCTATTCCATCAATATGAGCGGTAAGGACGGCTCTGTGATTTTAACCGAGTTTTTACCGTACACACAGTGCGGTACAGCCTCGAACGGTCGATAATCAAAAACACCAAAGCGCAATCGACAAAAATCGGTTGCGCTTTTTCATTGCCTTCCCCATACAGCGCAGAACGCCGCAGGGTGGCAAGCGGGGCAGCGAAAAAGTGCGGCGTTCATGGAAAAGACGCCGGACGGTAAGATAATTGCGCTTGACAAGTTTACTTGGCATTGATATAATAATGACAAGAAAACTTGGAAAGGAGCGATTCTGTTCAATGAATAAAGAGAAGATTTTGGAAAGCAGCCGCAGAGAGAACAAAAACAGGGATTTGGCGGAGATGGAAGTAACCGCGCAGGCAGGAAATATTGCCGGACGTGTCGGTGCTGCGGTCTGCGTTGTTCTCACTCTTATCTTTCGTATCTTCACAAAAACGTACTTTCTAAGTCCGTGGGTTGTTTATTTCAGCATCCTTACCACCCACACTCTTGTAAAGTATGCCAGGCTAAAGAGAAAAACCGACTTAATCCTCGCTATTCTCTATTTGGCGATGTGCCTCACGTTTTTTGCCTTTTTTATCCTGCGGCTTGTGGAGGTCAAGGAATGAATGACGAGCTGAAATTGAAAAACAACCTCAAGGAAGCGCGCGCAGAGAAAAAGCTATCCCAAACACAACTGGCGGAAATGATTGGTGTATCGAGAAACACAATCAGTTCCATTGAAACGGGGCAATTCAATCCGACCGCAAAGCTGGCATTGATCCTTTGCATTGCTCTGGACAAGAAATTTGAAGAACTGTTTTATTTTTAAGGAGGAAGCGAATGGATAATATCGCTCTGTTGATCTTAGGCATATTCATCTCCGTTATTGGAATCGTGAATATGACTGGAAATATCAGCACAATACATTCCTACAACCGAAGAAAGGTCAAGGAAGAAGATGTACCGAAGTATGGGAGAGCCGTCGGCACAGGTACGCTTATCATCGGTGTATCTTTGATAGCGGCATTTGTCACAACTTTCTGGAGTGAAACGGCAATGTCTTTCATTGTTATTCCGGCGCTCGTCATCGGCTTGGGCTTTATCTTGTATGCACAGTTCAAGTACAATAAGGGGATCTTTTAAGAGTAATCTTGCAAAGTAATTCAACAAACTTGAATCTGACGGGCAGGCACAGTCTGTGCTTGCCCGCCTTGTTTGCCAAACAGCGAAACGGGCGGCGGCAGTCAATGGCGCAAAGCGTTCATCTTGACCATTGACAGACGCAGCCCGTTGCGCTATATTCTTCCCGTCAGCTATCGAGGGGTGTCGTAATCTGTCACGGCGTTCAGGTAGGCTTCGGGATCGCCGTTCAGAACCAGATCGGCATACGCAAGTGGATCATTGTAGATCAGATAATCCAGCTCTGACCGCTGGAAGCGGTTATCGGCAACTTCGTTTTCAACGGCGGTGCAGTCAATGGAAAGCTGGCTTCCATCATCAAAAACCAATTCCACGCAGGCTGTGTCTATGTTGAATTGACAGGATATAAGTTTGCTCATGGTCATACCTCCAAGATGTTTTTTGAGGTGAATCAGGCGGTTAATTTCCGGGTGATTATTGGCGGGAATCATATCGAAATCTGCCGCAAATCATTCAAAACAAGTCGTTGCGAACGGTTAGTGCGTATAAAATAGCTGGCTACAAAACGGCTACAAAATTCGTAAGGAACCTATGTACAGCCCGAAATACGTGGATTATTTGGACAAAATGCGTATCGAGAGTGCATTTTATAACCCTAAATCAAAGCCCAAGACTTGAGTGGGAATAAATCAGAAAAGCCGAAAAGTGCAGGAATACCAACGGTTTTTGGATTTTGCCCGCCCCTTCTGATAAGATTTTGATAAGATTCCGCCGGAGCGCAGTCATTCTGCGTTGCCAGTGGCTTGTGAGTAAAGAGTAATTTCTCCAAGCTCACAAACTTCTCCATATGATTGAAGCCCGTACTGATCGGATGTCAGTACGGGCTTTTTCTATACTCATTTTTCTTTCTGCTGATCCTTGAACGCCTCCACAAGCAGATCGCTCAGTTCCTGCGACGGTACTTTTGCCCAACGCTGGGTGGTGTCCTCTTCCGGAAAGGTGTAGCGCCAGTGGTCGTACTGCTCTTTGCTGATCTTACCGCAGCGCAGCTTCTCCGACTGCTCTGCCCATGCGGAAAGCATGGCAAAGATTGATTCATCCATGGTGCGCTTGCTGCCGTCAAAGATGAGATGCACCTCATCTCCCTGCTTTTCAGCACGGATGCCGTGAATGTCCTCGATGGCAAAAAGGGTGTGAATAAATCCAAGGTCGCTGTCAATGTCGGGAATCTGCAATGCCAAGGGAGAAACCTCCAACACATTGGCGATAGCTTTTACCAAATCCTCTTTCGGTGTTCTGGAACCGGACTCGTACTGCGCCATGCGGACATCAGCCGTTTTAGGCGGAAAGCCAACAGCTTGGCCAAGCCATTTCTGCGTGATGCCACGCAAATTACGAATAAAACGGATTCGTTCACCAATCGCCATAAACCAACACTCCTTTGGTATCGTTGCGATGATTATAGCATATATGCTTAGTTTATGTCAATACAGCATAAATAAAAAAGTTTAATATTTTTCTCGAAAGCCTCTTGACATAACTGAATATGCTTAGTATAATGCAAGTGCATACTTAAACGTTTACAGTTAAGTTCGGAAATTTAATACCTGTCGCACATCACAGTCATGGTGTGTCCGCCCGGGCAAATCGGAAGGCGGCCAGAAAGTATCCGACACGAAATAAGGACAAGTATTACCAAAAATCAACAAGGAGGAGTTTTATGGACAACAGATTTATTCGAGCAGAGGAAGTCGCAGCGGAACTGGATGTGTCGAAGCCCTACGCCTACAAGCTCATTCGGCAGCTCAATGAGGAGTTAAAGGCAAAAGGATTTCTGACCATTGCAGGCCGCGTCAACCGACAGTATTTCAATGAACGGTTCTACGGAACAGAAAGGAAGGACGCAGATGCCAGCTTATAAGAACAAGGAAAACGGTTCGTGGTATGTGGTGACACAGTACACGGACTGGACAGGAGAACGCAAGCCCAAATGCAAGCGCGGATTCGCCACAAGGCGAGAAGCACTGGAATGGGAGCAGAAGTTTCAACAGCAGAATGCCGGAGATCTGGACATGAGCTTTGAGGCGTTCTGTGAAATCTACACCAACGATCTCAAGGCGCGGCTGAAAGAAAGCACATGGCAGACCAAGGAGAATATCATCAAAACGAAGCTGCTCCCGTACTTCGGCAAGCGGAAAATCAACGAGATCACCACAAAAGATGTGATTGCATGGCAAAACGAGCTGCTCTCTTATCGGGATGAGAAATGCAAGCCCTATTCTCAGACCTATCTCAAGACGCTGCACAATCAGCTCAGCGCCATTTTCAACCACGCTGTCCGGTTTTACGATCTCCACTCCAATCCGGCAGCGAAAGCCGGAAACATGGGGACAGAGGAACGGCGGGAGATGCTGTTCTGGACGAAAGAAGAATATCAGAAATTTGCTGAAGAGATGATGGACAAGCCGGTTTCCTACTACGCCTTTCAGATGCTCTACTGGACAGGCATCCGGGAGGGAGAACTGCTGGCGCTGACGCCTGCGGACTTCGATTTTGAGCGCGGCACTGTCAAGATCAGCAAGACCTATCAGCGGCTCAAAGGGCAGGATGTTATTACCTCACCGAAAACAAAGAAAAGCAACCGCACCATTCAGATGCCCGACTTTCTCTGCCAGGAGATGCAGGAGTTTTTCAAAATGCAGTACGGTCTGAAAAAGAAAGATCGTATTTTCACGGTAACCAAAAGCTATCTCCACCATGAGATGGACAGGGGTGCAAAGGCAGCAGGCGTCAAGCGCATCAGAATCCACGATTTGAGACACAGCCACATCAGTCTGCTCATTGATATGGGCTTCTCGGCGGTTGCCATTGCCGACAGGGTTGGACACGAGAGCATCGAAATCACCTATCGGTACGCGCACCTGTTCCCATCCAAGCAGAAAGAAATATTATGCGCAGGAACGCCGGGAATCCAAACTACAAAAGGCACTGGATGCCGCAAACAAGCTGATTGGAGAACTGAAAGCGCAGATCACTTCGCTGAAACAACAGATTTCGGCGCTAACTTCCGAATTGTCGGAATACAAGTCCGTCCGTGGCAAAATCCGCACCGCAGAATTGGAACAGGAAAATGATCGCCTGCGTTCCAAAATTCGCAGCTACGAGACAGCTATCGAGCGCAACAATCTGTGGCACATCTTTAATCCCCACCGCAGTAAAATCCGAAATTGGGACGATGCCCGATAATTCCCGTGTAGAGCTGAAAAAAACGCGTTTTGTCCAATGGGAGTGTTCCAAACGATGCCCAATCGTATGGACGCTCCCTATCCGAAAATCAGCCTACTTTTACAGGTGTAGAGCTGATAAATATTCATGAAAATCAGGAGGTTTTATGAAAACAGGTCTTTCCAAGAAACAGAAAGCAACCAACATCTATTTTACCGAAGCAGACACCATGATCGAGGTCTGCACCTACAATACCTCACTCAAAAACAGGCTCACCGACTATGCCGGGAACTATCCCTCCGAGTGCCGATTGATAGACAATGACGGAAACGGCTGTCTGACTTTTGAGGTCAATAAGGGGCGCTTCGGATTCAAGCTGACCGCCCCTTACTCAGAGGAGCGCCGAAAGGCGGCAAGTGAACTGGCAAAGAAAAATACCGAAAGGTTAAGGAGGCAAGAACAATGAAAATCCTGTCATGTGCGTTCAACATGGATACCGCCTGTGTGGAGCTTCGACTGACAGATGGCACGCTGATCTCTATCGACTGCACCGCCGTAGAGAACGAGGTTGCCGATAATATGTATCAGCGTTCTGAGCTGGACTGGCTGATCTACAATGACCCGGTGGCATATGCCGAGCTGATATTGAACGGCGATCCTGCGAAGTATCTTGATGCAGTAACTGAATACAATCCTCTGGATTGATCTGCTGACTGATAGACCATCTCCAACTGCTTTGTTGGATTTTGTGTGTCATATTTCAATATTGCATTGATTTTCAATTAAAACCTATTGACAACTCGCAAGCCATATGGTATTATAGTCATGGACAAGAAGAAAGCCCCCAGATAGCAGTTGCAGCTGTATCCGGGAGCTTCCCACACAAAATCATAGTTATGCACGATTATGATACCAGACATCTGGTGATTTGTCAATGTGGGGCTTGTACTATTTGAAGAAGGAGGACAAGCTCATGCGGTTCTACGTTAACACGAACGCCCAGCCAAATGGTGACCACGAGGTTCACCGTTCTACCTGCGCTTGGCTGCCTGATGTAGAGAATAGAATCTACTTAGGCGACTTCGCTACCTCTCAGGCCGCCGTTCGGGAAGCACGCAAGTACTATTCCCAGGTAGACGGCTGCTACTACTGCTGCCCTGAAAGCCATAAGACTTGATAGCAGGGATGGCCCGCCCGTATGTGGGCGGGCCATTTACATTTTGGGGG
>OHEL01000950.1_pt1 | contig 14423 bp, 10 predicted proteins | sample 1567251 | NCBI WGS metagenome assembly OHEL01 (sample SAMEA3879601, study PRJEB24766) | human gut metagenome | biome: human-associated habitat; feature: feces | place: USA | collected 1985/1987
CAAGCATAGTACCTTGTGCACCTTCACAAAGAACACTCTTTCCGTCCTTCAACAGATTGTTTACTTCATGTTCGCTATCTACAAAATGGAACTGTTTCAGATATTCGATACCTTCCAACCATGCCTTTTCCAGTTCAGCAAGATCATATTCGTAGTTCAGGCTTTTCAGGATTTGTTCGTGACGAGCCTTTGCAGCAGCGTATTTCTGATCGAAATTATGAAGGATATCACCTACACGGACACCGTTACGGCTTACTTTATCCGTATATGTAGGACCGATCCCCTTACCGGTAGTTCCCACTTTGGCATCTCCTTTGGCAGCTTCGTAAGCAGCGTCCAGGATACGGTGTGTCGGAAGAATGAGATGCGCTTTCTTTGAGATTTTCAACGTGTGCTTCAGATCCACGCCGCTTTTGCATAAGGCTTCTGCCTCATCGCGGAACAGCACGGGGTCAAGCACAACTCCGTTGCCTATGAGATTTGTGTCATTCTGGAACACTCCGGAAGGGATGGAGCGGAGCACATACTTCTTGCCGTCGAATTCAAGTGTATGGCCGGCATTCGGACCGCCCTGAAATCTGGCCACAGCGTCATAGCGCGGTGTCAGTACATCAACAACTTTTCCTTTCCCTTCGTCGCCCCATTGCAAACCGAGCAGAACGTCAACTTTCATTGTGTAGAGTTTTGTAACTGTGATAATGGTTTCAAAAAATCAGGTCAAGAACACCGACTGGACCAAACAGCCTTACTGGCCATTACGGGCACTTTCACGTTTCAGACGCTTCTGGCACCAGGAACACAGCCCGTACACATAAAGCGTGAAGAACTGCGTTTTGAATGTGGGGTACCTCAGATTGCCTATCTGTGCCATAAGCGCAGGGTCTTTCACCGCTCTAACGCGACCACAGGAAGTGCACACCAGATGGTGGTGACTTTCGGTGGCACCCGGAAGAACCCTTTCATACTGCGCCGGCTGATTGCCGAACTGATGCCTGCGCACCAGGCCGGCCTCAAGAAACAGCTGTATGGCAGCATACACTGTGGAAAGGCTGAAATGCCGTCCTTCAAGCGTAAGCGCCTCATGCAACGCATCTACATAAAAATGGGCATCCGTCGAGAACACTTTCTCAAGAATGGCATAACGTTCGGGGGTGCGCCGCATACCGTGCTCTTTCAGATATGCATCGAGCTGAGCTCTTGCCGGTGTAAGCATCTGGTCGTCGGTCATGGCTTAACTTTCTGCTGCAAAGGTAACACTTTTTCAGACAATAAAAGCCCCATCGACGCGGCTTTTTCATAAAAAACTCCCGAGTGTCGGCTACGTTGCGTACAGCCGACACTCGGGATTGAAAATTTAGATTTCAGGGGTGAGATGTCACCCGCTTTATGGGGAATCAGATGATACCCTGCTCCATCATGGCGTTGGCCACCTTCATGAAGCCTGCGATGTTGGCACCCTTCATGTAGTTGAGGTAGCCGTCAGCTTCGCGTCCGTAAGCCACGCACTGTTCGTGGATGGATGCCATGATCTGATGCAGCTTGGCATCAACCTCTTCGGCGCTCCACTGCAGATGCTCTGCATCCTGTGTCATTTCCAGACCGGAGCATGCCACACCACCTGCGTTGACGGCCTTGCCGGGTGCATAGTTGATCTTGTTGGCGATGAAGGTATCGATAGCCTCGGGTGTGCAACCCATGTTCGAAACCTCTGCAACGAGTTTCACGCCATTGGCAACGAGCTGCTTGGCATCTTCACCGTTAACTTCGTTCTGTGTAGCGCAGGGAAGTGCGATGTCAACCTTCTGCTCCCAGGGTTTCTTGCCGGGGAAGAATGTGGCGTTGGGATATTTCTCGGCATAAGGAGCCACGATATCATTACCGGAAGCACGGAGTTCGAGCATATAATTGATCTTCTCGCCGCTAACGCCGTCGGGATCGTAGATGTAGCCGTCGGGGCCCGAAATCGTCACCACCTTGGCGCCCAGTTCTGTAGCCTTCGTCGCCGCGCCCCATGCCACGTTGCCGAAGCCCGAGATGGCGATGGTCTGGCCCTTGATGTCCATGCCGGCTTTTTCGAGCATCTGGCGCAGGAAATAAACGGCACCGAACCCCGTGGCCTCGGGACGGATCAGCGAACCGCCGTAGGTCATGCCCTTGCCGGTCAGTACGCCCGTGTTCTCGCGTGCCAGTTTACGGTACATGCCGTAGAGGTATCCGATTTCGCGGCCGCCCACGCCGATGTCGCCCGCCGGGACGTCGGTCTCGGGGCCGATATGGCGCCACAGCTCGACCATGAAGGCCTGGCAGAAACGCATTACCTCACGGTCGGATTTGCCCTTGGGGTTGAAATCCGAGCCGCCTTTGGCACCGCCCATGGGCAGCGTCGTCAGCGCATTCTTGAAAATCTGCTCGAAACCGAGGAATTTCAGGATCGAGGGATTCACCGAGGGATGGAAACGCAGGCCGCCCTTGTAGGGGCCGATTGCGTTGTTGAACTGGATGCGGTACCCGAGGTTGACCTGGACATCGCCCTTGTCATCGACCCAGACCACCTTGAAGGTGAAGATACGGTCAGGCTCCACGATGCGTTCTGCAATGCGGTTGGCCTCGAATTCCGGATGCTGGTTGTAAGCCTCCTCTACCGTCATGAGAACTTCGCGCACGGCTTGCAGGTATTCGCTTTCGCCGGGGTGCTTGCGCTCAAGTTCCGCCATCAATTTGTTTACGTCCATATTGCCTGAAGTTTTAAAAGGTTGTTTCTTTATTACAAATATAATATTATTTCTTATAAATTGTAACTTCGGGGCGAATTTTTCCGCGGAATTATTATTTATCGCCCTCTTCCTTGACGATACCCTTGTTCGAGCGCCCGTCGATGCAGACCCACAGGGGTTTTTCGAAACGCACCTGCCGCAGGAACATTCCCTCGTAGACCGCGCGGCGGCCGTCGAGTTCCCCTTCGCGGAAAATACCGTCGCCGCGGAAGGGATTGATCGTCAGGTAACCCACGCCCAGCGAGGTGACGTTCTGGAAAAAATGCGTGCCCTGCGACGGTTCGACCTCGAACTTCTCGATGCCGCATTCGACGATCACCTTCGCTTCCGAGATGTGGTTCCATTTCACGGGGACGCCCAGAAACGGGTCGGAAGAGCCCCAGCGGCCGGGGCCGACGAGGATGTAGGAGCGTTTTTCATCCTGCATCCGGTTGTTGAATTCGAGCAGTTCTTCGGCGATCTTTTCGGTCGAGAGCGAGTCGAACGTGTTGCTCTTGATGTAGATGATGTCTGCGATGTCGCCCATCATGCCGATCCCGAGCGCGTTCTGGCCGTATACCAGCGCGTCGGAAACGTCCACCTTGCTCCAGTCGATCGGGCGGTTGTCCTGGTTGTCGATGATCGGGCGGATCTGGAGCAGGTTGAATATCTGTTGTTCTCCGGCCTGTACGTCCATATTGACGGCGAATTCGACCTCTACGGGGCAGCGCATCTCCTCGGCCCCCAGCCTCAGGATATCGCCGATGATGTCCGCGAGCGGGAAGGTGTTGTACTTCAGTATATTGTTGAACGTGATGACTTTGCGTCCCCGGTCGAACGGGCTGTCTGAGATGCGTTCGTTGTCGCGATCCCATACCGAGCAGACGAACCGTGCGTTGCGCAGGCCGGCGATCTGTGCGATGTCCAGCCTGTGCAGGTTCACCGCGTCGTCGATCGACGTGCGGAACTCTTCGGGCTTGAGGCTTAGCGCCAGCACTTCGTTCTGTGTGTCGCGCAGCGCCAGTTCGGGGGTCGAGGTCTGGAGTACCTTCTGCGGATAGCGGGGCGAGAAACGCAGCGTGCGGCCGCCGTCGACGACCAGTTTGCCCAGCCCCATGGCGATGTTGCAGACGCCGTCGGCAGGGGCCTCGTCGCCGATGGGATAGTAGTTGATCGATCGTGCCACGCCCGAGAAGGTCGGGAAGAAGAGGCCGTCCTGCTCGGTGCCGCATACCTCCTGGATGATGACGGCCATTTTTTCCTCCGAGATCAGGTTTTGCGACGAGGAGAGGTAAGCCCTCGACGTGGCGAAATAGACCGAGGCGTAGACACTCTTGACGGCCTTGAGCAGCAGCCGGAGCATCTGATCCCCGTTGTCCACGTAGGGGATCATGTAGGTGGAATAGATGCCTGCGAAGGGCTGGTAGTGCGAATCTTCCAACTTCGACGACGAACGTACGGCCAGCGGCGTGCGGACGGTCTGGATGTAGGCCTTCAGCTCCTGCTGCAACCTGGCGGGCACCGTCGAACTGACGAATTCCGAGAGGATCTCCTCGTCCGAGAACTCCTGCGAAATGATGTATTTGAGGCCGTTGAGGCGGATGAAGTCGTCGAAATAGTCCGTGGCGATGACCACCGAGCGGGGGATCATGATGCGCACGTTGGCGTGCTTGTCGTAGAGCCGGTGCTTGAGGATCATCGAATTCATGAAGGCCAGCCCGCGGGCCTTGCCGCCGAGCGAACCCTCGCCGATGCGTGCGAAGGCCACCGCGTCGCTGTAAGTTTCCGGGTCGAAACGCGCCACTACGCCCTGCCCGAGCAGCGTGCGGTAATCCTTGATGAGGTTGACGATGCGCTGGCGATGTTCCTGGGTCGACGCGAATTGGCTCTTGTTGCCCCGGCGGATCGCCGCCGCCAGCGGGAACAGCCCCCGGGAATAGAGCCATTTCGAAAGGTGGTTTTGCGACGTGTGATATTCGAATGCCTTGTCGGGGATCGTGGCGATCATCTCCTGCATCTGCACCAGGTCTTTGGCCTTGCCGATGACGGCACCCGTATCGGGGTCTTTGAAGAGGAATTCGCCGAAGGCGAACTCCTTGTCGATATATTCGTGCAGCTGCGTGAGCAGCGTTTTGGAATTCTTGGCGATGAACCCCGCCCCGAGCTGGCGGGCCTGTACCTCGAACTCGGTCTGCGACGATTGCAGCAGGACGGGCATCAGCGGGTTGTCGGCCTTGATGCGGCGGCAGAGGTCGATGCCCGCGTCGCGTTTCTCGCTCTCGGGCGGGTCGTTGCGGTGCAACACGAACCCTACGTCGGAGATCACGCCCAGGATGTTCTTCTTGTAACGGTCGTAGAGTTCCACGGCCTCCTCGTAATTGGTGGCCAGCAGGATTTTCGGCCGGGCACGCTTGCGCAGAATCTGCTGTTGCTCGTTGAAGGCGTCCTTGAGGAATTCTGTGTTCTGCAGCAGGATCAGCTTGTAGAGCTCGGGCAGGTAGGTCGAGTAGAAACGTATCGAGTCCTCGACGAGCAGGATGGCCTGCACGCCGCCGTCGGTGATGTCCTCCTCGGCGTTCATTTTATCCTCGACCAGCTTGATGATGGCCATGATCAGGTCGGTATTGCCGTGCCAGCCGAAGATGTAGTCGAGCCCCGAGCGATCCTGCTCCTCCAAACGGCGGTAGATGTCTTTCGAGAAGGAGGTGAGCAGCGCGACCGGGATCTGGGCGTGGCGTTCCTTGACGATCTTGGCAAACGAGAATACGTCCAGCTCCCCGACGTTGTACATCGTCAGGATGAAGTCGAACGAGTCGTCGCGGCCGAGCAGCTCCAACGCTTCGCGTGTGGAGCTCACGCGCGTGAACGACGGCGGGTTCGACATGTTCAGGTCGAGGTATTCCTGGTTGATCTGCGATTCGATGTGTCCGTCCTCCTCGAGGATATACCCGTCGTAGCTGCAGCAGACCAGCAGGATCTTATGGATTCGGTATTTCATGAACCGGTACTGGGCCTTGTTCCCGTCCGGCAGGTATTCTTCGAGATTCTTGTTCATCGCGACTTCGTTTATTTCAACAAAAATAGGAAAAAATCGCCAACCGGTAAAAAGAAATTTCCCGACGGCAGGTGATACCGGCGGACGAGGGGAGTTGCCGGGGTGCCGGGCGCGGCGTCCGGGTTCAGACCCTGGCGCTGAAAACCATGTGGCGCCAGAGGTAGGGTATGCGTCCGGCGCCCGTAAAGACCAGATGATGGTATCCCGCCTCCCTGAGCAGGATGGCGAGTGTCCGGCGCGACCAGAACTTGATGTGGCCGCCTTCCCACAGGGCGCTCAGGTGATAATCCATTTTGTTGGCCAAGGCGATGGTGAGGTTCTTCAGGTAGCCGTGGTAGGGCGTGGTGACGATGAACTGGCCTCCGCCGCTGGCTTCGAGGATGCTGCGGATGAACAATACGAATGCCCGCGGTTGGTAGAGGTGTTCGATGACTTCCATCGAAATCACTGTTTTGAAGGGAACGCCGCGCAGTTCGGGCGGGAGTTCGCCCGAGGTTACATCACAGACGAAAAACCGGTTCGAATTTCCCCCTCCCTTCATCCTGTTGGCGATCGCTATGCCTTGTTCGGATGCGTCGATGCCGTAGACGCAATAGCCTTTCCCAGCCAGGTAATTGGCGAAGTAACCGTTTCCGCAGCCTACATCCAGAATCGGCGAACCGTCCGTGGGCAGTAACCGCTCGATGTATTTGCCGAGCAGTTTGTGGTAGAACATCGGCTGGGCGTCGCGCCATCCGAATTCATTGTAGCTGGATGTCGTCATGATGTAGTGGGATTTGAAGACGCAATAACAAACAAATGTAGGCATATTTTTCATCGCGCGCAAGCGGAACGGGGTTTATTTACAGGGGCTTTCTTTTGCCTGTCAGCGACTTTCCGGCAGGGCCTGCGCGATTTTCGTTTTTTATTTCTATCTTTGTTCTGATAAAAAAACGATTCGCAATGAATACGGACAAATATATCCTTCAGGAAGTCACAACCTCCGCACAGGAGCGCGAATGGCTCGATTTACCCAAGAAGATTTACAAGGGCAACCGCAACTGGGTCTGCCCGCTGGATCAGGACATAACCGAGGTCTTCGATCCGGCACGAAACGAACTTTTCGCCGACGGTGAAGCCGTCCGCTGGGTGGTGCGCAACAAGGCCGGCGAGGTCGTGGGGCGTATCGCGGCGTTTTACAACCGCGAAAAGGCGGCCATCGAGGAACAGCCCACGGGCGGCTGCGGCTTCTTCGAGGCGATCGACGACCAGCAGGTCGCCGACATGATGTTCGATGCTTCGCGCATGTGGCTCGCCAGCCGCGGCATGGAGGCGATGGACGGGCCGATCAACTTCGGGCAGCGGCGCGACTGGTGGGGACTGCTGGTCGAAGGCTACGAATTCCAGCCGCTCTACAAGAATCCCTATAACCCGCCTTATTATAAGGAGCTGTTCGAGAATTACGGCTTCAAAAACTATTTCAACCAGCACAGCTTTATCTGGCGTGCCAATGTCTCGGAGGCCAGCGAACGGATTTTCGACCGCGCCGAAAGGCTCCTCTCTACGCCGGGGTATCATGTCGAGAATATCGACATGAACAACCTGGAGGACGCCGCCGAGAATTTCCGGCTGGTTTACAACAAGGCGTGGGCGCTCTTTTCGGGTGTCAGGCCCATGGCGCAGGAGGAGGCGATGCAGATGATGAAGGCCATGAAGCCGATTATCGACCCCGACATCATCTTTTTCGCCTATTTCAACGACGAACCGATCGGGTTCTTCATCACCGTGCCCGACCTGAACCGCATCATCGGGAAGTTCAACGGCAAATTCGGGCTGATCCAGAAGCTCCGCCTGATGTGGGAGCTGAAAGTCCGTAAATCCTGCGACCGTATCTTCGGCATCATCTTCGGCATCGCCCCCGAATTCCACGGCAAGGGTGTGGAGTCGGCCATCATGGCGCGTTACTGGCACTTCATGATGGAGACGCAGAGCCGCTACAAGACACTCGAGCTGGCCTGGATCGGCGATTTCAACCCCGTAATGAATCGTATGATCGAGACTTATGTCTGCGCTACGCGCCATAAGATACACACCACCTACCGTTACCTCTTCGACCGGACGAAGGAGTTCCACCGCTGTCCGCGCCTGGGGGTGAAACGCCGCGAGTAAAACCTAAAACCGTACCTATATGAAAACCACAGCATTTACCAAGTACCACATTGCCGCGGGGGCCAAGATGGCCGAATTCGCGGGATATAATATGCCGATCGAGTTCACGGGGATCAACGACGAGCACATGGCCGTACGCAACGGCGCCGGTGTCTTCGACGTGAGCCACATGGGCGAAATCTGGGTCAAGGGCCCCAAGGCGCTTGACCTGCTGCAGCGCATCACCACCAACGACGTGTCGAAACTCTTCGACGGCAAGGTGCAGTATTCGTGTATGCCCAACGGGCACGGCGGCATCGTGGACGACATCCTCGTCTACCGTGTCGATGCCGAAACCTATATGCTCTGTGTCAACGCCGCCAATATCGAAAAGGACTGGAAGCACATCTGCGAGCAGGGCCGGGCGTTCGGCATGGAGGCCGGCCACGGCAAGGAGCTTTACAACGCTTCGGACGAAATCTGTCAGCTGGCCGTACAGGGGCCCCTGGCGATGAAGGTCGTGCAGAAAATGTGCGCGGAGCCGGTCGAGGATATGGAATACTATACCTTTAAAAAGATGAAGGTCGCCGGCTGTGATGCCATCCTTTCGATTACGGGTTATACCGGATCGGGCGGCTGCGAGATCTATGCGGCCAACGAGGACGGCGACAAACTCTGGAAGGCGCTCTGGGAGGCCGGCGGGGAGTACGGGCTGAAGAACATCGGCCTCGGGGCCCGCGATACGCTGCGCCTGGAAAAAGGCTTCTGCCTCTACGGCAACGACATCGACGACACCACATCGCCCATCGAAGGCGGCCTGGGCTGGATTACCAAATTCGCCGAAGGAAAGGATTTTATCGACCGGGCGCTGATGGAAAAACAAAAGGCCGAGGGGGTTACGCGCAAGCTTGTCGGGTTCCGGATGATCGACCGCGGAATCCCGCGTCACGGTTACACGATCGCTGCGGCCGGTGGCGGGGAGATCGGCCATGTTACGTCGGGTACGATGTCGCCCTGCCTGAAGGTTGGCTTCGGCCTGGGCTACGTGAAGCCCGAATACGCCAAGCCGGGCACGGAAATCGCCGTCGTTATCCGCGAGAAGCCCCTGCGTGCCGAGGTGGTGAAGATCCCGTTCGTTTAACCTGCCCGGCCGGATTGCACTCCGGCCTGCCCGGTTCGGGAATGTTTTGAAAATTAATGTAATTCTGTGATATGAAAGCAAAATACCTCGGACTCGACCTTTCGAGTCCCGTCGTGGTCAGCAGTTCGCCCTATACGGCGACTGTGGCCAATATCGGACAATGCGTAGCGAACGGCGCGGGCGCTGTCGTCCTGAAATCCATCTTCGAGGAGCAGATCATCCGTCATGCCGCCGCGCTGGACTATCCGTCGCAGGGCATGGGCGATTCGGGTGAATACCTCGAACGTTACCTCGGCGATGCGTATAAGGGTGAGTTTCTCAAACTCGTCTCCGATGCCCGTACGACAGGGGTACCCGTCATCGCCAGCATCAACTGCATCGCGGCGGATGACGGATGGACGGACTACGCCGTGGCCATGGAGGCTGCGGGGGCCGCAGCCCTGGAACTGAACATCTTCCTGCAACCGACCGACCGCCACCGTACGGCGCAGGAGTTGGAGCAGGACTACGCCGATGTCGTGCGCCGCGTGGCGGCTGCCGTGAAGATCCCGGTGTCGGTGAAACTGCCGATGCGCCTGACCAATGTGCTTGCCGTCGCCGATTCTCTGCTGGCGCGCGGGGCGCGGGGTGTGGTGTTGTTCAACCGCTTCTTCGAACCCGATATCGACGTGGAGCGCATGGCGTTCGTCAACGGCAACCCGTTCAGCGAACCTGCGGAATTGCGCAATGTCCTGCGCAGCGTGGCGCTTTGCTCTACGGCCCTGCCGCAGCTCGATGTCGCCGTATCGACGGGCGTGCACGACGGCGAGGCTGCCGTCAAGGCATTGTTGTGCGGTGCCAATGCGGTGCAGGTCTGCTCGGCGATCCACGAGAAGGGCTTCGGGGTCATTGCCGACATCAACCGGTTCATCGACCAGTGGGCCGAGCGCCACGGTTTCGAGTCGCTGGGCGAGTTCCGCGGCAGGATGGATTACGGCAACGCCGAAAGCGACGTGTACCAGCGCGTGCAGTATATGAAATATTTTCCGCACGATGCCGAATAACCTTTGCGGGCAGCCGCATGTAAAATATTCCCCGGAGATCTGCTGAGGTCTTCGGGGAATATTGCGTTTGAAGGGATCCGCCGGTATGGGTCTCTTCCTTTCTCTCTTCGTTTTGCCTTGCTGTGTGCCGTTACAGGTGGGGTTTCGTACCCGATGCCTGCTGTTTCCGGAATCGTAATACGGTATTCCGTCCCCGGGGATCAGCTCCGGTATATCTCTTCGTAAATCCGCCCGAAGGCTTCGCGCAGCCGTGCCGTGTCGCGAATCAGCGCACGCAGTTCCGCCAGTTTGCGGGCGTTGTCCGATTCGGGTATCCAGAGCCGCAGGTAACCGCCTTCGGCATATTTCCGTTGCAGGTGTTCCACGCAACGGTCGGACTGCCCCTCGCGGCTGAGCGCAGGGTAGTGTGCCAGCCCGTATTGTATCGTGCGGCGGATTACGGTTTCGGGATCGATGCAGCGGTCAGCCTCGGCTACGATCCGTCCGTAAATCGTGCGCGGGGCGTGGTCGGACGAGGCCCGGTGGTCTTCGATGGCGTCGCGCATCACGGCCATCTGTTCCTCTGTGAACCGCTGCCGCATGAAGGTGTCGGCGAGGAGTATTTCGGCCGAGCGGATATGGTGCGACTCCCGTCCGTATGCCAGCCCCGTGTCGTGGTAGGCTGCGATCGCGTAGACCATGTCGGCATCCACCTCGTAATGCCCGGCAAGCACGAGGCTCTGCGCAATGACCGTGCGCACATGGTCGGTGCGGTGTGCCGCATCGAACGCCCCGTAGCGGGGAATGATCTCGGCCTCGATGTAGGCCTTCAGTTCTTCGGATGGTTTCATAGGTGCAAAAGTAATATATTTATCCGGATAGCTCGTTTGACTGGGGATACTGTAAAAAGAAACGGCCGACTGTTTCTGTCGACCGTTTCTTTTCTGTATAAGGATGCTATCCTTATCGGTTTGTGCTGTTATTTGAACGAGCGCGTGTGCTTGTAGTCTGCAGCGTACGTATTGTTCATGTAGATATGGAACGTCGCCTTTTTGCCTACGCCTTCCGAGTCGTTCAGCGTTTTCCACGAATCATCCCATTCTTCCAACTTCGAGTGGTCGAAGCGGTAGATATTGTAGAAATTCGGATAATTTCCGGGGTTGCTGTTCTGGGGCCCCCGGCAGTCATCGCTGTAATATCCCCAACGCTCCTTGAAGCCGTCGACATAGGTGCAGATGAAATAGTAGCGGGTGTCCTTTCTTCCGTCTTCATGCGAAACGACCCATGCATAATCGGAAATACTCCATTCGCCCTGCCCCTGATAGGTCATCTCTGCCGTATCGGGTACATCATGTCCGAACCAGGGCTTGTTCCAGAGTTCCACTTTCTCGATTTCGCGCATCTTGTAGGTCATGGCGTTGAAATCCAGGGCGACCCAGTAGATACCGGCTTTCGAAACGGTGTTTGTTACCGGGTTTTCAGCGATGGCGAAGGTCATGTTGCTTGCGTCGAGCTTGTAGTAGCGGCCTTTGTCGTCGGTAATGCTGAAATCACCCGAAGACAATTGCGTGAAGCATTCGAAAATGCTCGCTTCACGGCCGACATTCAGATCGTCACTTCCCTTCGCAACCAAAACGGGCAGGGCTTTGTTCAGGGCGATGGCTTCCTGGTTCTCGGTGGCGGAACCCTGCATGTTGACTGCGAGGGGTACTCCGAGCGAACGCTCCAGCAGGAAGAGGTCGTCATCCGTATTGTTCATATGAACCCAGAACGAAACTTTCTTTCCGTAGCCTTCCCTTTCCTTTTCATTCACTTTCCAAGTGTTATCCCACTGGTTGCTGAATGTATGGCGGAAAATGTTGTAGAACAGCGGATTCTTTTCAGCCTCAGACTTCTCCGAGTCACGGCAGTCGTCTTCGAAATGTCCCCAGAACTCGGACGAGCCGTCGGCATAGGTACAGATGAACTTGTGGCGAGAGTCTGTGTTGCCGCCCTCTTTGACGTTCCATGCGTAGTCCATAATGCCCCATACGCCGTTGCCTTCGTACGTGAGTTCGGCCTTGTTGCCCGGACTGGAAATGAAGAGCTCGACTTTCGAGATTTCCTTGAACTTATAGGTCATATTGGAGAAGTTCACGTAGAGCCAGTAAATGCCGTCGTGCTCGACAGTTACGGCAGTCGTCGCTTCGTTGTCCTTGATGAGTTCCATCCTGTTCTTCTCGGCCAGCCTGAAGTTGCGGTTGAGGTCGTCGGTGATAATCAGTTCGCCTGCAGTCAGCTTCGTAAAGATTTCGTAAGCCCCGGCCTCGCGCTGATCCGTGTACTTGCCTTTCGCCGTGTGGATGACGCTGGCAGCGAACAGGGTGAGCTCCTTCTGTCCCTCGGTGATTCCTCCGGAAATCTTGATCTCCGAAGGCATCGGGTCTACGGAATTGATGCGGGTGAGGGATACCGTGCGTACTCCGGCTTCGCTGCCGTAAATCTCTGAGTTCAGGCCGCACCATGCGCGTACCGTCCATTTGACGGTGGCGGTTTCGCCCAGGTCTGCACCTGCCAGTGTGGCGACCGTATTTAAAGTAGAACTTGCGACCTTGGCCGAGGGTTCGTACCCGTTGTTGTCGCTGGTGAGGACATAGAGCGGCTGGCTGAAATCCCCGTCTACTTTATCGAACAGCAGTTCGTAGGTGATATAGCCGTTCTTGCTCGCTTTGGAAACCGCCCATTCGAAGTGGGTGGTGTTGCCGGTCTCCAGCATGATCGTCGCATTATTGCGCGGCAGGTAAAGCTGATCCGCGGGGGTGATATTGCCCGAAGGCGTCGTATCGTCGTCGCTGCAGGCGGCCAGGCCACATGCCATGGCGGCTCCGGCGACCAGCATCATGATAATCTTCTTCATAAATCGGTTGGTTTTGACGGGTTAGAACTTGACATCCTTGATCATCCACATGGATTCGATCGCCTGCGCAGCACTGGTATATGCACCCAGCGAACCGCCTACGTCGCCGTTCATCGACGAACGGGGCTGGTAGCACTTTACCCCGAAATAAGCTTCGGGCCAACCTTCCGGCGTCTTGTCGATCGTCGCCCAGTAGTAGGAGGCATGACGGTAGAGGTAATCGTAGAGCTCCTTGCGGATTTTGCCGTCGAACGAGTCGACTTCCGTGTCGAGGATCATGCGCGTGAACCAGTGGAACATCACGGCGTGGAAGATCGAGTTGTTCTCGTCCGTCCCCTCGTCGCGCGATACCATTTCATAGTTGTAAACTTCGTTCATGCGGGTCGAGGTCATCTGGCCGCGGCCTGCCTGGATCGCCTTGCGCAGGTAACCCGTGTCGCCGGTCAGTTTCCAGATCAGACGGCCGGCTTCCATGCAGGTGCCCTGCGTGTAGCTCAGCGGGGTCGAACCCAGCGTGCCGTCGGATGCCATCACGTCGATGTTCTGATCGAAGCAGGTGCAGGCCTGGTCGATGTATTCCTGGGCAGCCTCTTCGTTGCCTGCTGCGCGGCTGTACTGTGCCAGGGTCGCGGCTGCGATGGCTGCAGGGCCGTTCGTGCACTCGTTGGGCCCCAGATCCGACCATTTCCAAGGCAGCCAGCCGGACTGCGTCAACTCGTGACGGGGCCATACGCACTCGTCCCAGGTCTGTTTGGCTGCATCGTAATAGGTTTGGTTGCCGGTTGCGTCGTACATCTGGAACAAGGCGATAATGATCCAGCAGGTGTCGTCGGTGAAATCGTTGCCGAAACCCGTCGAACCGCGCCAGTTCTGATTGCCTTCGTAGTTGTTACCGCGCTTATCGTACCATTTCTGGAAATAGCCCTCGATACGGGCTTTTTCCTCGGCATCGGTCGCCTTGATACGGTTGTAGTACTCTACCATGGCAGCCATGGCGTGTGCTTGCTGCCAGTAGTTGTTGGAATTGGCACTGCCGGTCGCATTGTATTCCCTGTACGAGAACACGCCTTCGTAGCCATTGCGGTTTTCACTGCAGTAGAAGCGCTCGATGAAAGCCGTGGAGCAGGAGTCCGCAGCCTCAGTCCAATCGATCGTGTAGGGCGCGTACTGGGTGTTCCCCGTTACTTTTTCCGGCTTGGTAAGATCCTCGTATTCTTGTTCCGAGCAGGCGCCCGAGACGGCTGCTGCGGAAAGGGTCAGCATGGCAACAGTCCATCTGAATAGAGATTTTCTCATTGTATATTTGTAATTAGTTAATTAAATTTGAATAGTTAAGACATCAGAGTATGGAATAAGTCCGATCTCTCATTGGTTTTCTAAACCGGGAATTATGTTCTGACCCCATACTCTTTACATCAGAATCCGGATA
>OHEL01000951.1_pt1 | contig 14393 bp, 8 predicted proteins | sample 1567251 | NCBI WGS metagenome assembly OHEL01 (sample SAMEA3879601, study PRJEB24766) | human gut metagenome | biome: human-associated habitat; feature: feces | place: USA | collected 1985/1987
ACCACGTAGGAGGAGTTATCTCCTTGTTCATAAAGTTGGCACCCAGCATTATTGTCTTATCTTTCTGCATCTCTGCGGAAGGGGTATGCAACAAACCTGTAGTACCGTAAGTTAATTGAGCCGAAAGCATGGATGATACACCAATAAGCAGTGATGTAATAAACATCCGTTTCATTCTCATATTATATAACCTCATGCTTTAGGCTCAATTTATTATTCAAGAGTGATTTATTCTACTTCAATGATACCGCCACCGGCATTCAAATCACCACCATGCCCATGAGCATGACCATGTCCATGACCATAAGTATATGTATCAGGAACTACACGTACACCTTCAGGCTTCGTAATAGTAATAACGATATCCTTGCCATTGATTGTATAAGTTGCAGTAATCACATTCATACCTTGCTTTGTTGTAACCTTATTCAAAACGGTATAAGGAAGTACTGTGAACTCTTTTATATCGTAGTTGGTTTCAATGCCCATATTAACATATCCCTTAACAGCTAAGTCTTTAGAAATGATATTCGTAACATAACTAATGGCAGCCTGACTTTCAAATTTGGCACTTACAGCCTGTTCAACATCACTAATACTCATACCAGTTTGATATCCATATCGGTATTTAACCTTAACTGTTCTATCAGTATCATTCTTTTTATCAAACGTTTCATCGGTTGATACCGTATCACGTTTATCCGCAAAAGATGAACTAACAGGAACCTCTGCTCTGAAGCTAGAGAAATGCTTAACATTCATCACATAAGTATCACCAGCTAAAGTAACACTTCCACCTTCTGTATCTTTTGCCCAACCATTTGTACCAAGATATTGCAATTCTAAATCACCAAGTTCATTATTCCAAGTATCTTTAAAAGAAATTTTAATCGGGTTAGAGAATACTAAACCATCAGGAGTACCCATGAATGCACGAGCAACAGCAGGTGTCGTTTCAACGTCAAGCAAACGTGCTAAATCAAATGAAGAATACTCTACATCACCTATTTTAGCCGTAGTACCTTCAGCAATAGTCAATGCATCATCTCCTACAAGAGGATAAGTACCAGGAGTTACAGGAACAGTTGCAGTAGGAGCCTCAGCATTAATACTAACAAAGAATGTCAAAACTGTATCCGTATAATCACGTATAATAGTCAACTTGTTACCATCAGCATCTGTATAATTCACTTTGAATTGATAAGCAGCACCGTCTTTTTCTGCCAAATATACAATATAATCAGCTTCTGACTCAGCTACGACTACATCATTTCTTGTTATCTGAAGATTGGTTAAAGTATACTCACTTGAAAGGTTAGCCATACCGTTCAAAACCACATATTCCTTGTCAGCAGCTTTTTCAGTTAATACAGCATAGACTTGTACCTTAATTGTTTCAGCAGCTGTCCCCATAACTCTAGCCAAATCAATAGCAGTAGTATAAGCATTATACTTTTCAGTATCTTTCGGAGTAACAACAACATTATATCTACCTGCTGCTAATCCCGTTAATGAAGTTACTTCAGCTCCGGCGCCATCTGTAACCTTTACAGTATACTCTTCCTTCTTCAATTCATTGGTTAAATCGCTGGCAGCAAATGCAACAACTCCTAAATCATAAGTTGCTGCCACTTCAGGTGTAGCGTCCTTAGTCAAGACAATTACTTCAGTATATACAGCTGCTTGTCCGTCAGGAATTGTAAGAACTTCAACTGTTTTCTCTACAGCATTATAACCTTCACGGTTAGCCTTGATTACAACTTTGCCAGGCTTCACAGCTTTAGAGAAAGAACCATTAGCTAAAGTAACAGCCGCACCATCTACTGTAACATTCGCATCTTTAATAAGTTCTCCTTCTGCATTTACTACCGTAGCGGTCAAAGTATAGCTTGCTGCTGGTAATGTAACAGTACCAGATGGAGAATTAACATCCAGCCCGTCATCTTTATAACATCCAGTCAGTAAGGCGCTGGATAAAGCCACTGCGGCTAATACAAATTTTGCATTAAAACCACTCAAAAAACTTTTCTTTTTCATCTCAATAAAATTAAAAATTTAATAATTCCGATTTAATAAAATATGGGTTAAAACTATTATCTCTCATTATATTTTCACTTGGATTTGTTCTATATCCTTTATAATAATATCGTTCATTTCCCGCATTATATGCAATGCCCATATTTTGAGATAAGGTCACCCGAGGAATATATCCTTTCCTTTTATATTTATAAGGAGGAAGGGCTATTTGAAAACGAAATCCTCCGTTAGACTTTGCCCCTTGGGCCTTCATTGCATAAAAACCAATTGAACAATATCGAAAATGCCTGATAAAGTCAACACGTATCCCTTTTTCTCCTAATAGATACTGTGCAAACTTTGCAGAAGCCTGGAGATTATATTGAGGCCAATAAAAATTAGCTCCTAAATCCCACGTCAACCTCGTTTTTGTTCCATAGTTTAGTCTAAAGCCATCCCATTGATCTGTTGCCGTTAAACCTATACGTCCTTCAAACGAGAAACGTTCGTCAGTCATTAATACATGTTTAACTTTTATGTCTCCTCCAAATCGATTACTATTAAACGTACCTACAGTTCCCGTAATCCACATATTATATGGTAAACGAACAGTCTGCTGTAACGTTAAAAATCCCGGATGCACTTTATCTGCCAAGCTTCCATAACCATCATTATAAACAGGAATGACAACCTGTGCAGTTAACTTCATCCCTTTCCAAAACGAAACTTCAACTGCCGGTGACAAATTAAACAGCACTTGATAAATCTGCGTTATTATCAGATTCTTCAATGAAACTTCCGGATATACCACCACATCTACCTTAAACAAAGAGCTATTCTTCCTCCCTATTTTCCGTGCTTCCTTCCACGTTCCACCCAAATCATAGCTAACATCCCAGTCCCGACGACTCGCTTCAGGAACGCTATCACCGATTATCGGTTTATAGTAGAGAGAAATTTGAGGTACATTATTGTCCAAAATAATTACTCGACATGGCTTTTTATCCGGTAAACCCATTTTTTGAATAATGTCTACCGCTTTGCCAATGCCGACTCCATTCAGACGATACGCAGAATTTTGCAAGACGTATACACGTTCTTTGCCATCTTCTGTCCACCCTACATTTTCAAATCCCATTTCTACTAAAGTGTTCACCGTACTTTCTCCTGTTTGGCAAATTCCTTTTAAAGGAAGCAAACAGAATAAAAAGAGCGCCGCACATCGTGCTATTGTTTTAGTAGCTAGACACTTTCTCATGTTAGAGTTTCTATACCTCATTTTATTTATTCAATTTTCATATCTTTACGACATAAAATATGGTGCAAAAATAGACACATTTTTAATAATACCAAAGAATTTTACATGAAAAAATAAAATAATGTAGCTTTTTCTGCATAATTGTTCTCATAAAGCTAATATTCTTTGTCTATGAGCTTATAATGCGTGATAAAGAGGTTAATAAATGACTAATAAATACGACATTTATATGAAAAATATACCCTCAAACGTAATTTTGATTATATATACCTTTCGTAAAAAACGAATTATTATTTATTTAAGAGTTCCGCAAGCTTGTTCTACGTGTGTATAATGATAATTTATAACCTCTTCTATAAACATACGATGTGTTTTTTAGGTTCGGGAGGTCTAGCTTTCAATATGCAGAGCTTCAAAAAAACAAGTTGGTAATCATTTTGACATTCTGTACTTTTAGTTAGCTGAGAATCCGTTGTTTTGACCCGACAGTTGTGATGATGAAAAGAAAGAACTAAAGAGTAGCGAAATGCAGGCTATTAAGTGTATGTCGCAGCCTCCCAGAAGGAGGGAAATTAGGATAATATCAGTTATTTCTTGTTTCTTGCTCAATTGGATTATAAATTCTAAGCAGGGAACGAAGTGAGAGCAAGGTAAAGTCATGAATAAAATCACTCACCATGGGGTGATACCATTTTGTTTCATACCGTGAAACCGATAGTTTCAAGGCATGAAACCGTTAGTTTCACCTATTGAAACCGGGAGTTTCACGGCATGAAACTCACAATTCCAAATGGAGAAACCAGAGCATCAAACAGGCAATCTGTACGTATCAAGAACAGTGATGCTAAAGTTATCCGATGCAAACGGCGGATAGTAAACAAAATAAGATGTAAAAGAAGAACAACAATAGAGACTATATTTTCAGAAAGAAATGAAATCTCTCGCTTTATCGCATCATCACAATTTCCGAGTAGGGATAGCCGATGCCGGGAACTTGTCAGCCCGGACAGTGTTGAATAACGCGACTTGTTTGTAAAGCGCCATACGGTGACAAAAAGCACTTGCAAAGGGTATGCAGCGTGATAAATCGGCTGCAACGGGCATATTCACCGTTTATGCGGGGAAAAAAGCTGAAAAATATAGGATTACAGACTTATTCGATATATTCGTTAAATGTAAGTTAACATGATGTAATAGAATGAGTTAGAACGTGAGAAAGGACGAGACAGAGTGAGAGTAGCCCACTTACTCTCACTCCCGGATTTTACTCTCACTCACACTTAATATATTAGCTATCAACGATTCGTACTTAAAGTGAGGGTAGTGAGAGTAACTTGAGCCAACTTATTATTGAGTCCCTGAGTTCACAATTATGTTATATTGGGTATGAGGTCAATTGCCTTTTTCTTACTCTCATCAACAAGTTTGGCATAAATCTGTGTAGTCTGTATGTTGGTATGTCCAAGCAGTTTGGAGACAGTATACAGATCGACGCCTAAAGTTAACAACATAGTTGCGTGGGTATGTCTGGCAGTATGAAATGTGATATGCTTCTTAATCCCGGCCTGTTCAGCCCATTTAGGTAAAATTTCATTAGTTCTTCCCAATGTTATTAACTTTTTGAATATTATATCGTCCTCCTTAGCATCTTCTCGCTTCGGTAACTGTTTTATAGCTTCCTGACTTAAAGGCAAAGAAATGGCTTCCTTGGTTTTCTTTTGTATGATATACAATCGGGAATTGCCATCATCATCCATTTCTATGTCTCCCCACGTAAGCGCTATGATATCGGAATGCCTCAACCCGCAAAAACAACTGAAGAGAAAAGCTTTCTTTAGTAAACCATTATAAAAAGGGGTTTGAGCCAGCTTTCGCAATTCGTCAATAGTGAGATATTCTCTTTCCGTACGGTGTTTATGTGGCTTTTCTTCATTTTTTATTTTATTCATAGGATTAGCTGATATCAGTTCTTCTGATACTGCATAATTCAGGCAATACCTCAGCATTTTGTAATAATAGACCTGGGTATTGACATGCAGCAATTTCTCTTTCTTGGTATGAGTTTGTTTTGCTGTCTTTAGGTAATCCAGAAATCCCAAAATATAATCTTTATCTATCCTGCTTAATTGGATATCATTAGGGTTGTAACGTCTAAGATGATAGACTACAGCGTGTAGTACCGTTTTGCGAACTTCATTCTCCGACTTCTTTTCAGCTACACTTTGTATATAATCGGTTAGTTTAATGTGAGATGTCTTATTGATCTTAAAACCGTGGCTCTGATTTTGTAATTCAATAATTCTTTGAGCCTTAATGGCATTTGCCAATTTTAGCGTTTCACTATTACGCACCCTGTCTGACTTATTATATTCAGGTATAATATATAATTTCAGAAACTCGTATTTTCGTTTCCCATTCATATACATATCAAGATATATCGACTTATTGCCATTAGCCAGATGTTTGACTCTTAGCTTTATTGGCTCTTTTATTCTTAGTTCTTCTTTCATATCTCTGTTTAGAATCTCCTGTTTATTAAAAATAATATACACATTTATTTATACGGTAACAACATGGTAACAAAAACCGGTTCCAAATGATTTCGCATTTGAGTTTTATTCTGTTCTGCTACTTCTATTTGAATTTAATTTATTGAATACTAGAAAAATAAAAGGAAGGTTCATTTGCTCCAATGATGTATAAATAGTAACAAACCAGCAACAAATATATAATATTAATGTCTAAAAAAGAAACAATAAAGGAAAGTAATGATATTGTTTAGTATTATGCAATTCGCTAAATACTAGCTAATTGTATGTTTAATTTATCTAAGATTTCTTTATCCTGATTTCCGGATAAAAAGCCATGTCGGATTGTTGTTCTGGATAATAACGTACCCCAAATTTCATTATTTTATAAACCAATTATAGGCGACAGTGTACCAGGGGTAGCTCGACGGGATTGGGATGTAAGCTATAGTTTGGGCAGTAACTGGAAAAAGGCTGGTAAAGTAAAAAAAAAGAATAGTTCTTTGTTCAAAGTGGACGTGGTAATATATCCGGAATTGTCATTAAAGAACTTAGTAATTACGCAGATATATCAAGTTCTGTTCAATCTGGCACCGGCAATAGAAGTTTCTTTCTGGAAAGGAATGAGACTGACAGCACAACTGGAAGTACCTATTTATAATGACGGATATCCAGATATGTATAATAAAATACATCCTGGTTTTATTGGCGTGTCACAAACGGTAAGACTACCCTATAATATCTGGGGAACACTTACAGTAGGGCATTTCAGTAGCGAACGTTATGGGGTAGATATGAAAATTAGCCATCGTTTCATCCGTGATAATAGATTTGGAATCGAAGGACGTGTTGGATATACAGGAGCGGCATACTGGGATGGATTTACTTGCCACTTTGGAACACAGAAAAAAATGACATGGTCAGTTGGAGGTTATTTCTATTGGCCACAATATAATGTAGAAACGACTATGAAACTTGAACAGTATTTATTGGGTGAAAAAGGGGTGCGGATAGATATTATCCGGCATTTCCGCTATGCTTCAATAGGTTTTTATGCAATGAAAGCGCAAGGAGCAAAGTCCAATGGTGGCTTTCGTTTTCAGATTGCCTTGCCACCTTATAAATATAGAAGAAGAGGATATATTCCTCGGTTTACCCCCTCCAGAAACATGGGGCTGGCGTATAATGCAGGAAACGAGCAATATTATTACAAGAACTATCGCTCATCACCCGGTGACAATATAATGCAATCAAATAGTTTTAACCCATATTTTATTAAATCAGAATTATTAGTTTATTAATTTTAATTTTATTGAGATGAAAAAGAAAAGTTTGTTTGGTATTAACGTGAAGTTAGCGTTAATGTTAGTAGCAATCTGCGGCATGTTCGCCAGCTGCTACGAAAAAGAAGAATTAACGACAGAGGCACCGAGTGCAGTGAAACCGGTATACAAAATTACAGGTGTCGTTTCTAATGCTTCTACCGGAGAACCGTTGTCTGGTGCCAAGGTTAATGGTGCTACAACTGCTACCGATGGAACTTATGCTTTAGATGCAACAGAAGGGTTGAATGTTCTGACTGTTACTAAAGATGATTACAAGACTGTCACAACTTCTGTGTATGTAGAAAAGATTGAAAATGGCAAAACTGCTGTCTACACAGTAAATGCAGCTATGTATCCGGGATATGATACTCCGACATACAAAACTGTAAAATATACCATAAAAGGTACTGCAACAGATGAAAGTGGCGCCGCTGTAAAATTGTCGTCAGTAGTTATACCTGGATGTACAATTGCAGTTGTTAATAACACATTCACAGTAGAAGGGGTACAGCCGGGCACTTACTATGCTGTTCTTAAAGCTGAAGGTTACAAAAACGCTTACGCTACCATCGCTGTAGCTCCTGTTGCTGCTGAAGAAGGTGAAGGCGACCAAATTGTAACCTCTACAGTTGCCGTATTGATGCAAAAGGAAGAAACTGCAAAGGTGTCTAAATACTATGTGTGCGGCTTCGTTACCAATGAAAAAGATGCTGCTGTGCCCGACGCTACTGTAAAAGTTGAAGTTGGTGAATTCAAAGCCGATCTTACTACTGACAATCGTGGTTATTTCAATATAGAAGTAGCAGCTGAACATATCACTCCTACAACATTGGCTATTATTACCGTTTCAAAAGCTGGTTATGTTGCACAAGCAAAAGCCACAGTTGTGAAACTGGTTGAGACCGGTGCTACTTCTGTGACTTCCATTGAAGTTGTATTGAAAGCTGAAAGCAGTGATATCCCTGATGAAGATCCGAGTAAGGGTGGTGAACAAACTATCGAAGTGCCTGTAGATAAAGCAGAGCCAACGAAAGTTGAAGATATTAAAGAACCTGAAGTTAAAGCAGATATCGAGAAAGTTGCCGAAGAATTAGGTATTGAGGATATTACTAAAATTGATATTCCAGTGGTAAAAGTAGAAGAGGCTCTCGTAGTAGAACTTGTATCTACAGAAGCTGTTATTGATGAAACAACAGGTGAAACAACTCAAGAGACTAAAACTGTTGCCGACCAGATCACATTGCCTGCTAACACACAAGTTTATTATGTAGGTGGCCAAGCTCAAGCAATCAAACTAACTCGTGATATACAAACTGAAAAGGCAACTGCTGCTGTACGTACTTACGAAGGACAACCCAGCGGTACTGTATTCTCTCAACCGCTGGAAGTTAAGTTCCAGGCTCCGGTTACTGTTACTGTAGAGCCTGACTATGTATTAGGTGTTCTTTATCAAAACGAAAAAACCGGTGTATGGTCAGCTGATGCTAATAATTATGCTGAATACGATATGACTTCAGGTACTTTCGTTGGTAAAATCAATCACTTCTCCAAATTCCGTTTCGGTTTTGAGTCAGCCATCGTTCCAGTAGACAGCGTTAAGTTGGATGCCGAAATCATCAATAAACCTTGCTATACAGGCTCTGCAGCCGCTGTAGTTACTGTAAAAGGAAACTACATGGGTGGAACCGCTTATGATGGAAACACTCCTGCTTTGGCTGTTGAAACTGCCTTGTCTGGTATGAATGCAGAAACGAAATCTTACGTAACAATGTTACTGAAAAATATGATTCTAAAAGACAATGCTAATATTGCACCGAAGAACAGCTACTCAAAAACTGCTCTGTCTGTAGATATATCAGTTCCTGCATACAAGCAAATTGATAACTTCAGTATGGTCAGAAAACAAGTAAGAAGATCATATACTGTTCATGTAATTGATAAGAACAAAAAAACTACAGACGTAACAGTGGTAGTTAAAAAGATTATCTCTACAACTCTGACTGCAAATTATGCTATTGGTCACACTCATGGACATGGCAATGGTGAAGATTTGAACGCAGGTGGTGGTATTATCGATTTTGAATAGGCCTGTTTTTAAATAATGCAATTGAACCTAAAGCATGAGATTATACATAATGAGAATAAAGCGAATGTTTATTGCGACACTGCTTATCAGTGTATCATCCATGCTTTCGGCTCAATTGACTTATGGAACTACCGGTTTGCTGCATGCTCCTTCGGCAGAGATGCAAAAGGACAAAACAGTGATGCTGGGAGGGAACTTTATGAATAAGGAGATAACTCCTCCTACGTGGTATTACCATACGTACAATTATTTTTTGAATGTTACCATTTTGCCGTGGATGGAAGTTGCTTATACTTGCACCCTGTTTAAGGCAGAAGCTTTAGGGTTAAAGCCTTATGGCTATTCAGGATTCACGAATCAGGATAGATATTTTTCTATCCGGTTACGGGCTTTGAAAGAAGGACAATTTTGGAGGTATATGCCAGCTGTTGTTTTCGGAACATCAGATCCATTTACTTCATCCGGAGGAGGCTCGATTGGTTCTACAGAAGGAAACGGATATTATAGTCGTTTCTATGCAGCGGCCACCAAGCATATCTCTATAGGAAAAGAAGAAATAGGGGTACACTTTTCTTATTTATATAATAAAAGAAAAGAGTACAAGCTGAATGGAATAGCGGCAGGTATTAGTTATAATCCAACTTTTGCGCCTGAATTAAGAATGATTGCAGAGTATGATTCAAAAGATTTTGCACTGGGAGCCACTTACTTGCTTTTAAAACATCTGCATATACAGGTGGAACTGCAAAAGATGAAATATTTCACGGGTGGATTGTGTTTCCAGTTCCGGTTGAAATAAAGAAACTGGCAGAAAAAGCATAGAGTTAATCATTTTAAAATAGAAAAAACAATGAAATGTAAATTTGGTATAGTATCTATCATGTTGGCGGGATTAGCTCTTACAGCTACTGCACAGACTAAAGAGAAATACTACAGCGAAAAATTTAAAGATAATATCTTTATAAGCGCTGGTGTAGGAGCTCAGGCATGTGTTAATCCTGATAACTTTGATTATGGCTTTGGACATGCCATCACGCCATTGATCCACGTATCAGTGGGTAAACTGTTCAATCCTATCTGGGGAGTTCGCGGACAAGTTGCCGGATTATGGTCGACACTGTATACAGAGCGCGGACAAATAAAAGGCACTTATGCCGAGGTTAAGAACAAGAAGTATTTCACTCTGCGTGCAGATGCTATGTATAACCTGTCTAACTCTGTTTGCGGATATAATCCGGAGCGCTTATTTACTTTATCTGTGTTCGCAGGTCCCGGATTGACTTTTGCAAAGGCTTATGGTGAGCAAGATAAATTAAATGCTTTGATTAACGGTTCTGTAGGTTTGATGGGACAGTTCAATGTGAACAAGTATTTAGATATCAATATTGAGGCAAGAGGTGAAGTATCTCCTTCTATGTTTGGGAATAAGAGCAGCGCCTACACGGATGGTGCAGTATCTCTGACTGCAGGTGTTACTTATACTTTTGGCGGTAAAAACTTTATATCTTGTGGTGCAAAAGTTGATCAGAATGCCATTAACAATGAAATCAATAAATACAGAAGCGAACTGGCTCAGGCTCAGGCTGACCTGGCAAGTGCTAAAAATGCCATGGCTAACTCTAAGCCTGTAACTAAGGAAGTAGTGAAGGAGATCGAAGTTGCCGGTCCTCGTGCCATCTTCTTCAAGATTGGTAGCGCTCGCATCGATGATTACGGTATGGTTAACATCCAGTTGGCTGCTAAGATTCTGAAGGCTAACCCGGATAAGAAGTACAAAGTTGCCGGTTATGCTGACAAGGCTACGGGTAGCGCTTCCTGGAACCAGAAGTTGTCTGAAAAACGTGCTCAGGCTGTTTACGACGCATTGATTAAGGAAGGCGTTGATAAGGATCAGCTCGAACTCGTTGGATTCGGTGGTACTGCTAACATGTTCGGCAAGAACTATTTGAACCGAGTGGTAATTCTGGAATAAAATAAGATTTCTTATAATAGAAATTCTATAAAAGAGAAAAGGTGTCTAGCTATTGCTAGACACCTTTTTTGTTATAAAGAAATCAAGTAATTTCCGGTTGGTAATGAAATTGTTTATGTGGCAATATTAGAATTGAATTAGGAAATATCAATTATTGACATCAGAAATCTCTTTAATGATTCTTTTTGACAAATATATAATTAAATAATTATTAAACACACCAAATGAGTAGGGAAACAAACAGGTAACAATAAAGCTTTGCATAACATGAAAAACGACAAATATCTCAATATTTTACTTTTCGCAAACAGTATTCTATTGGCTGATTATCAAGCATTAATCAAATAAATACATTCTTGTCAATACCTCTCTCAGTTTCCGGATAAAAAGCCATGCAGAATAATTGTTCTAGATAATAATATACCTCAAATTTCTCTTTACTATAAACCGATAATCGGTGACAGCGTCCCTGAAGCAAGTCGTGCGGATTGGGACGTTAGTTACAATTTAGGTGACTCATGGAAACTGGTTCGGAAAGAAAAGAGAAAAAATAGTTCTTTGTTTAAGGTGGATGTAGTTGTGTATCCGGAAGTTTCATTAAAGAATCTGGTGATTACGCAGGTATACCAAGTGCTTTTTAACTTGTCACCGGCAGTTGAGGTTTCATTCTGGAAGGGAATGAAGTTGACCGCACAGGTTATTTTTCCGGTTTATAATGACGGGTATGGTGATTTAGCTGATAAAGTACGTCCTGGATTTCTGACATTGCAACAAACTGTTCGTTTACCTTATAATACATGGCTTACAGGAACTGTCGGAACATTTAATGCAAGCCGGTATGGAGGTGATTTGAAATTGCTTCATGTGTTAAAAGCCGATGAACGTTTTTCGTTTGAAGGACGCATTGGATTGACCGCTGCGTATGAATGGGATGGATTTGAATTTTACTATGGAACAAAGACACGCTTGACATGGAGTTTAGGAGCTAATTTTTATTGGCCCGAATATAATGTTCAGGCAAGTTTGAAAGGGGAACAATATCTATTGGGTGAAAAAGGCGTAAGATTCGATTTGATTCGCCACTTCCGCTATTGCTCGATTGGCTTTTATGCAATGAAAGCGCAAGGGGCAAAATCAAATGGCGGTTTTAGATTTCAAATAGCGCTCCCACCTTATAAATATAAGAGAAAAGGATATATACCGCGGGTGACGCCCTCAAAGAACATGGGGATAGCTTATAATGCAGGCAATGAACGCTATTATTATAAGGGATTCCGGGCTAACGCAAGCGAGAACATAATGAGTAATAATAGTTTTAATCCATATTTTATTAAATCAGAATTACTAAATTTTTAATTTTATTGAGATGAAAAAGAAAAGTTTCTTTAACGGCTACAATGCTAAATTAGCATTAGCCGTAGTGGCCTTAACAGGGTCATTACTCACTGGATGTTACAAAGATGAAGGATTGGATATCATCGATCCCGATCAGAGTGTAACATTGCCAGCTGCCCAGTACACAATTACAGGTACAATTTACAGTGCTGAAGGTACTATCTTGACTGCCGCAACAGTTGAATCAGATAAAGGTACTGTTACTCAAAGCAGCGGTTCTTTCACTATTTCAGGTTTGTCAGCCGGTGCTGTAAAGGTTACAGCTAAATGCACAGGTTTCGAGAAACAAGAAACTACTGTGAACATTGCTGAATTGAAACCGGGACAAGCTGCCGTTTATCCTGTTAATTTCGTGTTAGGTAAAACAGCTACAACCAAAGAAGTTGAATTGAGATATAACCTCAAAGTAACAGTTTTGGATGAAGACATGAATGAAATCAACGATGCTGACGTAACTGTATATGGTAAAGGTACCGAAGAAGTAGATTATGAAACTACTCCTCTGACTGCCGGTGCATATAAGATTAAAGCAAGCAAAGACGGATTTGTATCTACTATCCAATACATCTCTTTACCGAATGCTAAGAAAGAAGTAGCTATTGACTTCGCAGACGCATTTGCTACTGAAGATTACACTACAGAAATCGTTCTGGTTAAAACTGCTACAGGAACAGTAGTTCTTGCAGGTGACTTGAAGTTTGGTAACAGATGGATGTTGGCAAAAGTTGTACGTTTGTACAATGACAAGGGTACTCAATTCTACGGTGAAGGTAACTCCAACACTTATGCGTATAAGTTTAATGTTCCTGAAACTGAATTCGTAGAAGAGACTACAACCAAAGCTATTTCTTCTAAATTCTTTACAGCTACTTTCAAGATTGTTGATGAGAATGGTATTGAAATGACTTTAGTTCAGAAGATTGCTAAACCTACAGCTAGCACAGAACCGGGTGGAGAAGAACCGAATGTTGAAGTGAAGATTGATTTCTCATTCAATGTTGAAGTTACAAGAACTAATGCCGCTCCTACTCTTGTACCGACAGTAGATACTTTCGATCCTATGATTGTAAATGGAACTGATAGAGTTAAGCAATATACTTATGACATTCCAGTATTAGTAGGTATGAAGACTATTGACATACAGGGAGGTAACCTTGGCAGCGAAACTGCATTAGGTGTAGCAGTTGCTCAAGCTATGAAGGCAGCTACTGATACAATCGTTGCTGATGGATACAAAAACGAACTTATAGAAAAGGGATACAAATTCGAATTAGCACCTTATACTGCTGTTAAGAGTATCACTTCTAAACAAGAATTCGTTGATTTCACTATAGGAGTAACAAAGGTAACTTCTACTACTATTATTACTTCAGGAGATGAAGAACCGGTTGAAACAACTACAGATGTAAACATGGATCTGTCTGGAGTATATGCTAAATACCAAGCTGCAGGTACAGCTACCGTTAACTATGACGATATGGAAATCATTAAGGTTTCTCACGATCATGGTCATGACCACGGTCATGGTACAGGCAACGCTGGTGGTGGTATCATCGAAGCTGAATAATTCTGATTGTTAAGAACAATAGATCATAATTGACCCGAAAGTATAAAGTGTATAGAGAAAGGCAGATGCAGATGAAGCGAATAATAGTTACGTACTTGTTTTTATGCTGTGCGTTTGTACTTTCGGCTCAATTAACTTACGGTACTACAGGTTTGTTGCATGCCCCTTCGGCAGAAATGCAGAAAGATAAAACAATAATGCTGGGTGCCAACTTTATGAACAAGGAGATAACTCCTCCTACGTGGT
>OHEL01000971.1_pt1 | contig 14123 bp, 13 predicted proteins | sample 1567251 | NCBI WGS metagenome assembly OHEL01 (sample SAMEA3879601, study PRJEB24766) | human gut metagenome | biome: human-associated habitat; feature: feces | place: USA | collected 1985/1987
GAATACAATTCCATCATCCGCAAAAAATAATTGATCCAAATTTCCGGATGAGGAGGATTTTCTCTTCCTGAATAATATAACGCCGGTAACCCCATTTGCAGTGATGCATAATACTCATCTGGATCATAGGCAAAATATTCTTTATGTAAAAACTCATGCCCTGCCTCGTGTCCCATCGTAAAACGATATCTGTGTTCCTGATTTTCTTCCAAGAGCATCTTATCGATTATCACGGTATGTGCTTTTGCGCTGATATAATCTGCACAGTTATTCTGCGGATCATACACGGGTACTTTGTCCGTGTCATTGAACACCGTCATCCCAAGATAAACACCGCAGTGCGACAGGTACTGAAAATCCTGATCCATTCCCAGATAATCCTGTGCCAACAAATCGATATCTATTTCCTGTGGAGATTTTAATGCTTCCGGCATAAAATCCCCGACAATATTCTGTCCGATAACATCAATCTCTTTTCTGCTTAACACTGGTGCCCCAGATCTCTTTCTTTTAATTTCAGGTCTATACATATATAGGTTCTTACCCCTTTCGCTTTCTCAGTTCCTCGACAAACTGGTTCCATTCTTCTTCTCCTGCATCCAAGTCCCTTGCTGTCCTCAAAGCTGCACTGACATAGTCCCGTTCCATAATATATTCTGGAAGGTCTGGTGCTACGGCATTTCTCTTCTTTCCAGCAAGGTCAAGCATCTGTGCGTTTTCTTCTTTTGACAAATTCAGTATCTGTGCGAGTTGTGTAAGTTTTTCCATATCGAAGGGGTTGCGTCTGTCTTTTTCTACATCAGTTAAAAACGGTGCGGATACACCTAACATATCAGCCATTTTTCTCAGTGTGATTTTCTTTTCAACTCTCTTCTTGCTTATAAATTCTCCAAAATTCGCATACATCATAATTTTCACCTTTTCTTTGTTTTCACTTTTCTTTTCGTTTTCGCTTTGTTTTTCGCTTTTTTACTTTTTCGCATTTTCACTTTTTATATCGGTGTTCATTCATTAGCACGCTTGCTTGTTCGCTAACTTGCTAACTAAAGTATATAAAATTTGAAGGGGATTGTCAATCATATTTTTTTTGCAAAATTATCCCCTTCCATTTACTTTAGTGTATGTAGTCATATGGAGAACGATATCCCGTCCTTTTTTCTATCTTTTTATGTATGGAAGAATCCGCATCTTCATAGCTTGCAAAAAGCCTGTTGCTTCTCACTTGGATGCCGCCTCTTGTGCCAAACCGGATTATATAAAAATCTCCGTTCCGCTTAACTATAGTCACTTCACGGATGATCCGGTTGCTCTCGACAATATAAGCTGTCGAACCGATTTCAAATGTCATGTAACCATCGCCTCCTAATACTGTGGTCAGTCAAGGGAAAGTGAACCAACCTGATAGTGTTACTCTGCGATATGTATCCTAACGTAGCGATGATTTTATTATAAGAACACTTGTTCGATTTGTCAAGTTGTAAATCGTCTTCCAAAGATACTGCAGACAAATTTCTCCAATATGGAATCAAACGTACCTCCGGCAACATCACCATTTATTATTTCTTTCCGCTTATCAGCATAAGTTATCTGAAGGTTAAAACTACAACCGTCGCACACCTGTCCTTCAACAACATTCTTCTCCCATAATGGAGCTCCTATGATTTTCTGCAGACTGCATACAAGTCTGTATACCTTCTTTTCAGATACCTTCTCTTCCATCTTAAACTGATATTTACGATTCTGTCCTTGGTATGTATATTCTTTACACCTTCCATCAGGATATATTTCATATACCCACGACTGTTGGAAATCTATCGTGCACGGACCATTCTCCACAACCTTATAGCGTATTTTTGTAATCTGAGTAGCTGGGAGCAGTTCCTTTGACCATCGGTATCCACAGTCAAGGCAACCATAATCCTCGTGTGGCATTCCATCTATCATCTCACATCCACCCAGGATAAGTTCTCCCCGCTCTTCAGCTTCAAAAGCTTCATGGGACGGATAACCATATAATATTGGTGCAGTCCTATCTGATCTGCATTTTGGACAAATAACCATACTGCTGTCACCTTCTGCTTACAAAATACTAATTTTCATTCATTATTTCACAGTTTTCAATTTCCTTTAAAGTGCGACCATTTTCATCTTTCCATCGAGTCAATCCATTATCACTTTTACCAACAACAAACATCGCAGCACCTGATGGACTTGAAAAAAGCATATCATCCTGCAATATACCATCTACAATATTACTGGTACGTCTTTGCTCTTTTATTGTGTCAGGAACAGTGCTATCATCTACTGGAGATATTTGGCTTCCTTTTAGTACAATAAATCCTTCAGATGTGATAGTTCCCTGTGCCTCAATTTTTCCTATATTTTTTATGACACGCTCCAGATATAGTTTTAAATCTTCTTTTTTCTCCGTTTCACCAACTGCATCTTCTTTTGGAATAGCATTAGTATATGCATCCAATACCTTATAGCCAAGTGCATTAATTAGTACTTTTACATTATCAACAAATTCTTCCATACTTGCAACTTGGGATTCTTTTAGCACAGTATTTTTATATGTGTTTTTTGTGAGAACCTCATATCTATTACACTTTCTTGCAATTTCAACAAAGCGATTTTCAAGATACCTAATCAACGCTTTATTAAGGTCTCTTCCAATAAATATAACAGCTGTATTCCAGTAATATTTTTCTTTCTCTGCCTGTGCATCCCTTAAATGCTGAACCAATCGTTCCTTTACGTTTTCTGCTTCTCCTATATATACAGAATCTTTCCCGTTATCTTCTTTGCAGAACAAAAAATATACTCCAGCTTGCTTTATATCGTCTCTATTACATGCAGATACCTCAATCCGTGGAATTTTGATAGCTTTACCATTCCAGTTTGACAATTCTGCCGTTATTAAGCTATCTGCAGTGCCATTGACCAGAAATAGTTCTATTGATTTACCATATGCCATATCTTAAGCCCTCCGTAATTTTTAATTAGTAAAGGTAGATGAACCACCAATACCAAAATACTTTTCAAAGAAAGTCTTCAGCTTGTCAATGACACCCTGTTTCTTCTTGGCTCTGCCACCACCGCCAAAGCGTGAAATTGGCGGCATAAGTTTATCTATATCCGTTCCGGCTGTTTTGATCTCTCCGTCACGGAACGCATTCTCCATGAACTTCCGTGTATCTTCCGGCTTCAACTTTTCTTCCGTGATAATCGCATTAAGGTCATGGTCTCGCTGTTCCACCACATACTCATGCCATTCATTCATGACATCATCCACATCATTGATTCCTGCAATAAAGGTTTCAATGAGCTGCTTCTTACTACGCAGTTCCGGACTGGCATCAATCGCCTTATTAATGGTAATCAGGACTTCCTTATCTTCGCAATGAGTATCATGATACTTCTTTACAAGCATGAGAATATAATCAATGTTAATTTCTATCTGCCGGATCAGCTCAATCTCAAATACTACATCATCCGTAATATCCGCGCTTTCCTGACGCTTGCGTTTCCACTCATCACGCAAGTCCTGATAGCGTCCAAGGTAATCCTGTAAATCACGTTCGGAAATCAGCTCTTTCCCCTTGAAATCATCAAAGGAAAGCAACAGATTTCTCATACGGAGAATTGCACCAAACAATGCAATAAAATCCTTCTGGTTCTGTTCTCCGACAATCTGTGGCTCTGACAAAGGAAACTTATTATTCAAATCCTCCATCATGTCCACATACCCCGGCATTGGCTTACCATCCACAGATTCATATCCGTAATAATAATCCTTAAAGCTCTGTAACAGAACAATGCCTCCGGCATTCTTGTCTCCGAACAGGGAAATGGCGCTATCCACTCGCTTTTGCAGATTTCGGAAACATACAATATTTCCAAAAGTCTTGATGGAATTCAGAATACGGTTGGTACGAGAAAATGCCTGTATAAGCCCGTGCATTTTCAGATTCTTGTCTACCCACAACGTATTCATGGTTGTGGCATCAAAACCCGTCAGGAACATATTTACTACGATCAAAATATCCAGTTCCTTGTTCTTCATGCGAAGCGACACATCTTTATAGTAATTTTGGAATTTATCACTTGAGGTATCATAATTCGTATGGAACATTTCATTATAATCCTTGATGGCTTCTTCCAGAAATTCTCTGGACGGCTGATCGAGTGCAGAGGTATCCTCTGAATTTTCTTCATCCAGAATACCATCCGATTCTTCCTCATTTGCACCATAACTGAAAATGGTTGCGACACGCAATTTCTTGGTCGGGTTTGCTGCCATCTGCTTTTTAAATTCCTGATAATATAGTTTTGCCATCGGAACACTCGATACTGCAAAAATAGAATTAAAACCGCTGATACGCTGTTTTTGCTTAATCTCCTCTACCTCATCCCGTTTGGCAGAAGCCACCTCGGCGATATTAGTCAGTGTATTATATATGTATGTTTTATCCCCACGATAGGTCTTCTGGTCAAAATGCTCCAGTATATACTGTGTCACAATTTGAATTCGTTCAGGAGCCATCATAACCTTTTCACGGTTGATGTCCCAGACCATCTCGTCTGTGATTTCTTCTTCCACATCCATCGTTTTAATATAATCCACCCGGAATGGGAGAACATTTTTATCATTAATAGCATCCACAATCGTGTAGCTGTGGAGCTGGTCTCCAAAGGTCTGACCTGTAGTAAAGAATTCTGGATTTTTTGCTCTGCCGGAATTAACAGAGAAAATCGGTGTTCCTGTAAATCCAAACAGATGATATTTTTTGAAATTCTTCACAATCGCAGTGTGCATATCCCCGAACTGACTACGGTGGCACTCATCAAAAATAATAACGATATGTTTCGTATACACTTCATGGCCCGGATTCTTCTTTATAAAGGTAGCCAGTTTCTGAATGGTAGTAATAATGATGTGTGCGTCCAGGTCTTCCAACTGCCTTTTTAATATAGTAGTCGAAGTATTGCTGTTAGCTGCCCCTTTTTCAAAACGGTCATATTCTTTCATGGTCTGGTAGTCCAGATCCTTACGGTCAACCACAAACAGCACCTTATCAATATAAGGCAGCTTCGATGCCAGTCTTGCCGTCTTGAACGAAGTCAACGTCTTGCCGGAACCTGTGGTATGCCAGATGTAACCACCACCCTCGACACTGCCGTACTTCTTATAATTATTGGCAATTTCGATACGATTGAGAATTCGCTCCGTAGCCGTAATCTGGTACGGCCGCATGACCATCAGCATATCCTCAGATGTAAAAATACAGTACTTCGTAAGGATATTCAGAATCGTATGCTTTGCGAAAAAAGTCTTTGTAAAATCAATCAGATCTGGAATCACACGGTTATTGGCATCTGCCCAGAAGCAGGTAAACTCAAAACTGTTACTGGTCTTGGTTTTACTTGCTCCCCGTTTCTCATGCTCCTTTTCCGCATTCCGTCTGGTGCTGTTAGAATAATACTTTGTATTTGTACCATTGGAAATGACAAAAATCTGAATGTACTCATACAGTCCGCATCCTGCCCAGAAAGAATCCCTCTGGTAACGGTTAATCTGATTGAACGCCTCACGGATGGCTACACCTCTGCGTTTCAGTTCAATATGCACAAGAGGCAGACCGTTTACCAATACTGTAACATCATAGCGGTTGTCATGCTTTGCACCATTTTCCGTGCCAATCACATACTGATTGATGACCTGCAGCCTGTTGTTATGGATGTTCTTTTTATCTATGAGTGTAATATTCTTGGAAGAACCATCATCACGAGTCAGGACTTGAACATTATCCTCCTGCATCTTCCTGGTCTTTTCCACGATATGCTCATTTGGATTGGCAACAGCATTTTTGAAAAAGTCATCCCACTCTGTGTCTGAAAACTGATAGTTATTCAGTTCCTCTAATTTCTTACGTAGATTGGCAATCAGGTCTTTCTCCGTGTGAATAGGCAGATATTCATATCCCTGTTCACAGAGCAGACGGATAAACTCCTGCTCCAGTGCTGCTTCGCTCTGGTAACTGTCAGAACGCTTCTTGACTGGCTCATATTCTGTGACAACGGTATTCTCCGATGTCTCCGCTACAATATTAAAGTACGGCACATCCTCGCCTCCTTACTTTGGTAATTCTTTAAAGGATAATAGCTTATCCCTGTAATATTCATACTGCTTCTGGCGTGCTTCGATTTCTGCCGGAAGTCCTGCGGACAGGTCATTGCAAATACTATGAAATTTATTCAACACCTTCACAATTTCCCATTGTTTTTCTATGCTCGGAATAGCAAGCTGATACTCAGCAATCGTTTTTCCTGTTAAGGATGCTCTTGTTGTAAATGCGCAATGGCTTGTAACATACTTTCGGAAATCTTCCGTAGAAAAACAAAATGCACAATATTCCGGCAACAGATAATTTGTTTTTGGAGTTGCTTTAATGGTAAATCCATTAAATACACAATCGCCAATATCATCAAGCATTACCGATGACCAACCAACATCTTCTGCTGTCTCTGACGTTCTGGTAAAAAACACATCTCCACGGTGAACTCCCAACTTTTCAATTTCTGCAGGAGTGCATTCAACCAGTGCGGTAATATCCTCTCCGTTAAGAAATCTGTTATTATAAACATCCGTATATCGGATAAAAGGAATACCTGAACCAAAGAAATCTTTTCCTTTACTCAATCCATTACGGAAATCAAATAAACTTCCCATTGGCAGTGTAACATAACCAAACACATATTGAATGAGCTTAATTGCACTCAGCTCTGTCTGTCCGTCTGTCTGTCTGTCTGTCTGTCTGTCTGTCTGTCTGTCTGTCTGTCTGTCTGTCATGAGCGTGCTGCCTGTTTCAGCAAATGTCAAGAGCAAATCTCGATAATATTCATATTGCTTCTGGCGTGCTTCGATTTCGCCTGGCAAGCCAATATTCAAGTCAGTACAAATAACATCAAAATGTTCGATTACCTGTACCAACCTTTTTTGCGTATCAAGCGGTGGAACAGAAATAAGCACTCTTCCAATATCATCCTTATTTATTTTTGTAGGTGTTGCATCCCACAAAATCCATTTACTTAATTCTCTTCTGCCCCAAACACTTTCCAAATAATACTTCAAATATTTGCTATCAAGAATATCTGCATTTGGACGCAACAATGCCAGCGAAACATAATAAGCTAAATCATCATTTCGCTCTACTACTGTACATTTTCCAATAATCCCTGCAGTAATCCTTGTCATAAAAACATCACCTATGCGGGGTTTAATTTTATATTTCGCATAAGCCTCTGTCGAAATGAATTTTTGTGTTCCATACAAATCATCAATGTTTTCTACACTCACAAATGGTATTCCACCGTTAGTATATTTTGGTGTTTGATGTGTTCCGTCATAAATTTCACAAACAGTATTCAGCTTAACTTTTTCAGATTTACACTCTTTTTGTATTAAAGTGTCTCTGTAATAACTATACTGTTTCTTCCGAGCTGTAAGCTCGGCTGTAAGCTCGGCTGTAAGCTCGGCTGTAAGTAACGTGAAAGAGTCCAAAATATGGACTATTTCACGTTGTACCTCCAGAGGAGGTACAGGGAGCATAAACTCCTCTATCATAGGCTTTCTTATAGATTTCACGGTCGCACTTACGGCCTTACGCATAATAAAATTCTTAAAAAAAGCGCGAAAATAATGATAAGCGAACTTAACATCAACTGAATTATCAGTAAAATGTATACGATACACCCTTTGATGAATAGCATATTTGCCATTCACATAATGGTATATTTCTCCAATCCCACCTTCTCCAGGTATAATAATTGCTTCTTCATCATATTCCCATTCATTTTTTCTTTTCACGGTTTGTGAACGTATAAAAAATGGATACTTTCCATCTTCCTGTGCTTCATTGCCATTACTGCTTCCAGTTCCAACTTCTGCCAATTTTTTTATTGGTTTATATTCAACTCCGTCAGGACAGAATTCTTGAATCAAATCATCAATTTTACTCATTTTTCTGTCCTCCACTTAATTTATGATATTGTTTTTTCCATGCACGAGACGGCTTTCTACAAATACCATCTTCAGATGTAAAAGCACAAATATTTGTAATGGAATTATTAGCACATATATCTGGGTTATTTGCTCTGCATCCATATGTCTGCACTTCCGTGTCAAGTTCATTTAACGGGGCATTAAAAGACACTTTTAATTCTTTTGTACTCATGAGTTCACCTCGATTTCTGCGATGATTTTATCAATCTCATCACGGAGCACTTGCTCACGGGCAACAATTTCTTTGATTTCCGCATTAAGTTTCACAATGTCAATTTTCTCTCTTGTATCTTCTGCTTCAACATACGTAGATACAGACAAATTATAATCATTGCCAGAGACTTCTTCATAGCTTGCCAAATGTGCAAAATGTTCCATTTCTTCACGCTTAGCAAACACATCTACAATCCGATCAATGTTCTCTGGTGTCAGCTTATTATTGTTAGTCACCTTCACGCATTCACTTGTGGCATCAATAAACAGGGTCTTGTTGTCTGTCTTATTCTTTTTCATTACCATGATACAAGTCGCAATCGAAGTTCCAAAGAACAGGTTACTCGGCAACTGAATAATACAGTCGATATAGTTATTGTCTACCAGATATTTACGGATTTTCTGCTCTGCACCGCCACGGTACATAATTCCTGGAAAACATACAATGGCAGCAGTTCCATTAGAAGCAAGCCATGATAAACTGTGCATAATAAACGCCATATCCGCTTTACTCTTAGGTGCCAGAACTCCAGCCGGAGCAAAGCGAGGATCATTGATGAGCAATGGATTTTCGTCTCCCGCCCATTTGATAGAATAAGGCGGATTAGACACGATCAGCTCAAATGGCTCATCATCCCAATGTTGCGGACTGAGCAGTGTATCTTCACAGGCAATATCAAATTTATCAAATCCCACATCATGCAGAAACATATTAATACGGCACAAATTGTAGGTTGTGATATTGATTTCCTGCCCATAAAAGCCATTACGGATAGCATCTTTTCCCAGAATTTTCTCAGCCTTCAAAAGCAATGAACCCGAACCACAAGCAGGATCATATACCTTATTGATTTCTGTTTTACCTACAGTTCCAAGCCGTGTAAGCAATTCGGATACATCTGCCGGAGTAAAGAATTCCCCACCAGATTTTCCGGCATTTGATGCATACATAGTCATAAGATACTCATACGCATCTCCGAAGGCATCAATGGAATGATCCTTCACATCTCCTAGATTCATCTCTCCTACACCATTCAACAGTTTAACAAGTTTTTCATTTCGCTTTGCAACTGTAGACCCCAGTTTATTGCTGTTTACATCATAGTCATCGAACAATCCGGCAAAGTCACTCTCTGCCTCACTGCCTTTTGCTGATTCTTCGATGTGACGGAACACGCGCTCCAGTGTTTCATTTAAATTTTCATCATTTACAGCCTTGGCACGGACATTACAGAAAAGCTCACTTGGAAGGATAAAAAAACCTTTTTCTTCTACCAATCCCGCTCTTGCTTCTTCTGCATCCTCATCCGGCATTTTTGCAAAATCAAAATCCGTGTTGCCCGCATCAATTTCACCATTGTTTATGTAATTACACAAGTTTTCGGAAATATAACGATAAAACATCGTTCCAAGAACATAATTTTTGAAATCCCAGCCATCAACTGCTCCACGCAGTTCATCTGCAATCGCCCATATTGCACGATGAAGTTCCTCTCGTTCTTGTTCCTTTTTGGTATCAACCATTCTCTTTTCCTCCGTCATTTATAATATCAGACAGATCTTCCTCTTTATTCATTATACGTCTTGGATCTATCGGTTTTTCTGCATCCTTTGGTATCATCCACATTCGCCCGATAAGAACAGCGCCTTTAACTCTGCCTTCCTTGCAAAATACTGCAACTCTTCTTTGCGAAACATTCCATTTTTTTGCTATTTCCGCTGATGATAAATAATCCATTCGTTTTCCTCCATCAATTCCAACAAATGATATTAAGATTATTATATTCGAGATTGCGAATAGTTGCAAGCTAATTTATGCCCCATATTTCATTTGCTTTAGTTATAATCAAACGGCCATCCTCGCACTTCACTTCAATCTGCTCTCCGATGTCAAATCCCAACTCCGACAGCCACTGTCCCTTAAGTACAATGCTTGGTGTCCTTTTGTACTGGTATCCGCTTGCTTCGTAAACTTTCATTTCTCTATATTTTTTATATGCCATAGGCTTCTTCTCCTTTTGCTGATTTATTAGGCTTTTGCGGTAAGATTAACTTCCGCTAAATTATTGCTTCTTTTGCCAATTTATATGTTTTTTGTGATACCCCCTTGAACAAGGGAAACGACAACGGGGAATAATTTCCTCGTCTAAGCACAGTTTTAGAATGTAAATTATAGCGATATGTAGAGGCACAAACGCCCATTTTATGCGGGTTTCAGGCACTAGGGGGATATCCAACTTTAGAGTCTTAACACCACTGATTACCAGCACATGGCTGGCTCCTGCCTGTTGAAAGACTGTTGAAACTTCCTTTTCCAAAAGTTCTTTATCTCCTAAAAGCATTGTTTCAAGAATCCCAGCATTTCTTTCCGATAAATTATTTATATAATTTTCTTTTAATTTTTCTTTTATCATAAATAATTTCTCTGCCAGTACATCTTCTCTTCCATATTCCCCACAAATCCTTTCGGCATCAAAATGATAATCTATATTCAGACTGTGATAATATTGAAATTCATCATAATTACCATCATTGGCAGCGCGATTCAGTTGTCGGATATTTCCTTCTAATACAATGGTTGTTCCAATACGACACGATTGGTCAGATGGTTCTTGCTTCAGTCGAACCAGGACAGAATTGGTTTTATAGGTTTTATCTCCAATCCGTAAGAAAACATGATTAAGATATAATCTTGTCTGATTGTTTTTTCGTTCTTTTTTCTCTATCTTCCCCTGTAAAATTGTCTTTTCATTTTCCGTCTGCCAGCCTCTGGAAGCATCTGTTTCTACAGAAAGGCTGGTCTCCTGCTCTTTTAAAATCGTCTCAATGGTATAGCTTTGCTGCTGCATATACCAGATTCTTGCAATTCCCAGCCAAAAAAATCCTATTCCAAGTACTGCTGTAAACCGGTATACCCTCCATTTTCTTTTCCGCAGGGCATACAGCAGATACATCTGACACCCTGCCACAAAGCTGATAAGGATAACTTTTATGACCGTCGGAACAGACAGGCAGACAATAATACCACACAGGAACAATATCGTTCCATAGCATAAGGGGCGTTTTATAATTTCGATATAACCCCTCCTAAATATTTTTCTAAGATGTTTCTTCTTAATATGTTGCTTATAAGATATGTTACTTATAAGATACTTCTTCTTAAGACCTTCTACTAAGGTGTCTCTTCTGTTTGTGCTTCTGTAGATACCGTCTCGTTCTCATCTGCACTTACCACATAGTCAAGGTTCCGTTCATAAAGCTGGTCTAATGCAAAACTATCCCGGTAAACACCGCTGGTCTTTCCATTTACAGAAATCTGCACCTTACTGATGGTTGAAATCTCCGATAAAGAGTCTACAATAGAATAAATGACAATTGGCTCCTGTATTTCATAATTCTGATTCAGGAACGCCTCATCTAATGTAACATAGCAGGTTCCATTGGTTGTCGTAACATTGACAAGATTTGTTCCTTCCGGAAGTGGTGCTTTCAAATTCTTATCATCCGGTCCCTTTAAAAGATTCTCCATAATCAGTTTTTCCAAGGAAATGTTACTGCTATACTGTACTTCTTTTTCGCATTCTACCAGTCCGTTTCCATCAGCATTTGCATAATATAAATGTAATGTTGTTGTCTGAATGGAATTAATCTGTTTTCCCGGATTCTCAACAAAGCTTTCTTCTGTCATCAGTCCGATTACATTATCCCGGCTGTCTGCCAACGGTGCATCTCCCACATAAAAAGATACATATTTTACATCCGGAAGCTGTACCAGTGTCTTTACCACTGCTGCCCGGCACAACACCTCATCCGTAGACTGCATTTTGGAATAATTATCATTAAAGTAAAGGAACAGCTGATTGCTTTCCAGTGACCAGTCTGTAATTGTAACATCACCAGGAACCGGTTTCTGATACTCCACGCTATCCGTATTGGTGCACAACGCATCTAAAAGAGTGGCTATCATGTCCTCTGTCTTGCCCTCTTTTAAATCATATGGCTGCTCTACCACTTTTGTTTTTTCTTTATTCAGATAATAAATATGATACGCCGGGTCATCCGTCTCCTGTCTGCCACACCCTGTGAACAGCGATACCAGAAGGATAAAACTCAGCCATCCTGCAATTTTCTTCATGCCAGACCTCCTAGGCAATGTAATTCAGCGGAATCCGCACAGTAAAGAGTGTTCCCTCACCCTCTGTACTAAATACCTTAATTGCACCACGGTGCATTAATATTGCATTTCTTGTAATGGCAAGTCCAAGTCCGGTTCCACCTATTTCTCTGGAATGGGACTTGTCTACGCGGTAGAATCTTTCATAAATATGCTCTAAGGAATCCTCCGGAATACCGATGCCGGAATCCTCTACCTTAAGATAGAAATACTGATAATCTGCATTCAGGGACACATGTACCCAACCGTCTTCCTTATTGTATTTGATTGCATTTTCCACCAGATTGGTAATGGCAAGCGTCAGCTTTACCTCATCAATTTCCGCTGTAACAGGCCGGAAGCTTTCCAACACCAGATCTACATGCTGTTTTTCCGCAATCGGTTTTAATCTCTTTAAAATCAAATCCAGCATCTCATTGATGTTAACTGACGTGATATTCAAATCTGATGCAGACTTGTCCATCTTAACCAGCGAGAGCAAATCATTGATAATTTTATTTTCACGTTCAATTTCATTTCCAATGTCTAACATAAATTCACGATACAGTTCTACCGGAACATCTTCCTGTCCATTCAGTGAGTCTGCCAGTACCTTCATAGAAGTAAGCGGTGTTTTCAGCTCATGGGACACATTGGACACAAATTCCTGTCTGGAGTCATCCAGCATCTTCATTCTGCTATAAAGTTTATTAAATTTTTCCGAAATCTGAACTGTTTCAGAATAATCCTTAATCATCAGCTCCCCATCACTGGTTCCATATCCATTCTGAATCTCAGCAATAAAGGATGCCATATTCTTCAACGGGTTTGTCAGACGAACGGATAAAAATACGCTGACTGCAAACAGTAAAACTGCCCCGAAAATCTGAAGCACTAATGCAGCATTTCTCATATATTCCAGATTGGCAAGAATACTATCTGTCGAAACACTGATAAGAAGCACTCCGATAATACTCTTCTCCCCTGACTCTACATTATCTGTAGTCAGCGGAATAGTCATTTCCACATAATGATTATCCACATCATAATTCATAGAATCCTCACCGCGGAATGACTTTATGACTTCTTCTGAAATAATTGTTTTATCGGTATCCAGATCATAAGTATCTTTTATAATATGAAAAGAAGAATCTATCAGAAGAATTCTTCCATCATAAATACGTGACATCTGCTGCAACTGTGAAGTGATGCTTTCCGACTCCGCTCCATTGATATAATCTGTGGATACCATCTGGTTTGCAAGAATCTTTGCCTGACCAATTACATCTACACTCCGGTTAGAAACTGCATGTTTCTCATAAGCAGTTAAAATCCCGGTCCGGATTAAAATTCCGGTCAAAATACCGATCAGCATAAAAAGACAAATCAGCCGGAATTTCATGCTTTTCAAAAAATTACGAATACCTTTTTTTCTATTCATAAGTCTGTACCTTCATCCTCTGCTTATCGCTGTTATTTCTGATAGAAATAACCTACACCCCATTTCGTATGCACATATTTTGGCTCACTCGGATTCGGTTCAATCTTCTCACGCAGTCTACGCACATGAACATCCACCGTTCTGACATCGCCCGGATATTCATAACCCCATACCAGATTCAGCAGATTCTCACGGCTGTATACCTTATTCGGATTCATAACAAGGAGCTCTAACAAGTCAAATTCCTTGGC
>OHEL01000998.1_pt1 | contig 13710 bp, 10 predicted proteins | sample 1567251 | NCBI WGS metagenome assembly OHEL01 (sample SAMEA3879601, study PRJEB24766) | human gut metagenome | biome: human-associated habitat; feature: feces | place: USA | collected 1985/1987
ACAGGAAAGCAATTTCCTGTAAAGCAAAAAAGGCACTTACCGATTGGTAAGCGCCTTCGCTTTTGTTTGTCTATTATTTTGAACAGTTATACAATATCACGTCTGTTTTGCTCTGTCAATATTTTTTTACAAAAAGTTGTATTTTCCTGTTTTTTCTGCTTTTTTCAGTCTATTCGTGAGAATTAATAGAATATATTGTATGTTTTTGTGTATTATAATGCACATTTGTATTATCCATTTGTACACTATAGTATCGTTTTGACTTTATACACTCTCCGCTCCGATATAAGCTTCGATTCTATCCCGCTGTAAATGCTCTCCGATTACAATAATAACTTCCTGGCCTTCCTGAATCGGTTCCATCCGCACTCCGTTATGGGTAGCATTAAGTTGTATCCAGGAATTATCTTCTGCTTTTATAAATCCCTTAATCCGAAATACTGCTCCGCAGGAACTGTCTTCTAAGATTTCTTTTGCAACTTTCTGCAATTTTTCTGCCGTCATAGGTACATTCATAAAATACTGTGACTCGAAGCCGGAGTGTTCCTCCAGATCCATTTTCTCATAATTTTCCATCACATAGCCACTGCTCATAATCTGGTGTAAATCTTCCGAAGTAAGCTGTGGTGTACTCTTACGCAGAATCTCTTTTTCAATTCTTCTCTTACAGTGTATCTTCTCCAATGCTTCGTTGATGTGTGAAACCGTTGCATCCATTTCTTCTGCTGTAGCTTCATCTGCATGGCTTAATAGAATGCAGCCTGCATCTGCCACCTCCGATGCCAGAATGAAATCTGCCTCATCGGACAACTCTTTTTCCAGTTTTGCATCTACGATTGCAATTACATTTCCAATCTCGTACCATTGATCCAGTGGTTCTTCCCGCAGTGCATCAAAGAATTCGTCCACATCAAAAATCCCGGAGGGCTCCACCAGCACCCTGTCATATCCGCACATGCCCATGGCGATTAACTTTGTCTTAAAACGTCTTCTGTGGCAGTCCTTATCACAGCCTCCGGCTACCATTTCCAGCTCACAGTTATCTCCCATCAAATCCTGCAGCAGCATCATGTCCACATTTACTGCGCCATAATCGTTCTCTAAAATTCCAATATTCATGCCCTGTTCCATCAGATACTGGGCGTATTTTCTTATAAATGTTGTTTTACCGGAACCTAAAAAGCCGGTAATTAAGTCGATTTTTACCATGTTTGTCTTCCTCCTTCTCAGATATCCCGCTCCAGCCGCCGTAACAGCTTCTGATACGCCTCCATCACTTCATCATGATGACTTCGGATATAATCCGTATCCGGAATGTCATGATTCTTGATGGCATACTCTAATCCCTTAAACTGCTCAGACAACTCCATAGCTCCGATATTTGCAGACACATTTTTCAGTCCATGCACATGAATCTGATACTGCGCCCAGTCCCCTGCCTCATAATCCTGCTGCAGAGTATCCACCATCTCATCTTTCAGATAGACTTTTAATATCTTAAAATAAAACGCTTCATCTCCCATGCATACGGACATTCCCTGCTTCGTATCAAGATACGGAAAACGCTCCTGCAATGATTTCTTATTTTCTTCTGCTCCACCGTCAGAATTTTTCTTTTCCACTTCCTCTGTCTGCTTGTCCGCCAGAAAACGTTCCAGTATCTTCCACATCTTCTCTTCAAAAATCGGTTTGGAAATATAATCGGCAAATCCATGCTGCAGATACATTTCCTTTGCTCCTTTTACCGCATTGGCTGTCATGGCAATTACCGGTGTAGTTTTATTCTGATGATTCATTCTCTTCATTTCCTCAAAGGTGGCAATGCCATCCATATCCGGCATCATCTGATCCATGAAAATAAGATCATAGTGCTGCTCTTTCATCAGAGTCAGTCCTTCTTCTCCACTGCCTGCCACATCCACGATTGCACCAGTCTGCAGCAGCATCTCTTTTGCCACAATACGGTTCATTTCCATATCGTCTACCACAAGAATATGCGCGCCGGCAAACTGGGGTACCGGCATCATAGCACCGACAGAAAGCTCATAGTTTTCGAAAATCTGCTTCATATCACCAATGCCATCTTCGCAGATGACCTTCTGCGGTATGATTGCCGTAAATGTTGAGCCTTCACCATACCGGCTTTCTACCTGTACTTCTCCGTGCATCATATCTACCAGACGTTTCGTCAGGCTCAGTCCCAGTCCGGTTCCCTCGATATTGCGGTTCTTATGCTCTTCTAATCTTGTGAAATTCTGGAAAAGGTTCTCCATATCCTTCTTCTGGATTCCAATTCCGCTGTCCTTTACATCGATACGCAGGTTGATATTTTCCTCGTCTATCCTGCTATAAGAAATTTTTAAAATTACATGACCACGCTTGGTATATTTTACCGCATTGGACAGGAAATTATTTACTATCTGGCGGATACGGACATCATCCCCATATAAAATGGATGGAAGATTCTCATCAATTTCCATATACAGATCCAGATTCTTTTTCTTGCAGTTAGAGGCAACTATCGTATAACAGTCATTGATGAGGGATGCCAGCTCATAACCCTCGCAAAGCAGCTCCATCTTTCCGGATTCAATTTTGGAAATGTCCAAAATGTCATCTACAATGGCAAGCAGGGTCCTGCTGGCCCGCTGCATATTTCCTGCATACTCTGCAATCTTCTCTCTTGGCAGTGTATCAATCTGCCGGAGCAGGAGGCTGTTCATTCCCATAATACCGTTGATTGGCGTACGGATTTCATGGGACATATTCGTAAGGAAATCGGTCTTCGCCCGATCTGACACCCGGAGCCGCTCTAAAAGTTCTTCTTCGTAAGTAATATCCACCAGTGTTACGATAGTGTTCTGCATCTCGCCATATTCATCGCAGACCATCGAAGACGTTACCGATAAAATCTGATTGCCCTGCAGGCATTTCACCTTGCAGTGCTCTAATTTTCCCTGATAAAGCTGTTCTGCAAATTCTTCCTTTTTGCCCTCGCAGGCTACCAGTTCTTCAAAAGGCTGTTCCACTTCTGCTCCAAACAACACTTCTGCATTTGTATTATGTAAAATATGTGTTCTCTGATAATCATATACCATCACACCATAGTCAATCTGATTAAACAGATAATCTGAAACTGTTAATTTTGATATTCCAAAAGTATCATACCGGATACTAAAAAATACAGTCATTAAAAATGAAACTGTTACACCATAAACCGAACTGGGATAAGATTTAATTCCATAAAATGGTAACACCGTATCCGGAATTGCCGAAAGAAGCATAATTGTATTTCCCAGAATGATATATGCCACATATTTTCTCTGACTTTTACGCATAATTTTCTTCGACCAATATAGTACAATATAGATGCAGCACAAAAAGCAAAGCATAATATACATCCAGTGATAAAACACGCTGCCATGAAATTCTGTGGTAAAACAGGTTCTTCCATTGACCCTGTAAAAATGGCGGATCCGCATACTTCCAAAAGAAACACCATCCACCAGAGATGTCAGTATTCCTAATCCAACCATCAGGCCATATCCCTTTATTTTTACACCAGTCAGACACGCCACATAAATTACAATCGCAATGACATATAAATTAAAGCCTACAATTGTCATGCAAAAGAAATCCTGTGCCAATCTGTCATCCGTACAATTTCCATACAATGCTGAACCCAGTGCCCAGATTCCTCCTCCTATTCCCAGAAGCAGGATACAAATCCGCCCCTTGTTTTTCGTATTATTAATAAAAAAATAAAAGATACCAACGCCAATACATATAGTTGCACATGCTACCAAAAGCACTGTTGTAATCATTCCTGCTTCCATCAATTTTTCTCCCGAGTTGTTTTACTTCATTATATATAAAATCCAGTTTGTTCGCAATAAAACAATCCCTGTAGAAGCTGCCACCAGCATTTTCTTATTGCCGCAAAAAAACAGGAGCTCCGTTCCAGTTTCGGTGTTCCTGCTTTTTTCTGTCTTTTTCTATTTTTCCAACTCTGTTCCTACTTTGAACTTTTATTTTGAACTTTTATTTCAAACTTTTTACTTCAAACTCTTATCCCAAACTCTTATTTTAATTCTCCTGCCGGATGTATCATATCCGGTGTAATCAGCTCTTTGATAATCAGGTACTGCTCAATGGTTTTTACACAGTTCTGCACGCCGACCCGCTCACTGTTTAATGTCATGTCATAATTGACCGGGTTTGTCCAGTAATTTCCATGGGTGTAATATTCATAATAATCTGCCCGGAATTTATCCGTCCGCTCTATGGTTGCATTAGCAACCTCTTCGGTCACGCCCATATTTTCCATGGTACGGTTCACGCAGAATGCTCTCGGTGCCTCAATATAGATGCTCACCACATTTGGTTTGCCCTTCAGTACATAATCGGCACATTTTCCGACGATGACGCAGGACTCTTTTTCTGCCAGATCTTTGATAATTTCACTCTGATATTCAAACAGCTTATCATCCGATACGAATTTTTCATTTCTGGAAATGTAACGTCTTGACCGTGGCAGCCCTCTTAAAAAGCTGGAAAATCCACTGGTCTCCCTCATTTTTTCATTTACTTCCTGAAAAATATTCTCATCCAGTCCACTGAGCTGGCTTGCCAGTGTTAAGATCCGGTTTTCATAACAGTGAATACCTAACTCCTTTGCCAGCTGGGAAGCAATCGCCTTTCCGCCTGTTCCGAATCCTCTTGCAAAGGTTATTACAAAATTCTCCATATTTTCTGTCCTCCTTTAACCTGCTAAATAACGACTTAAGAATTCCCGTGTTCTCGGATTCTTCGGATTGGTAAACAGTTCGGATGGAGCTGCATCCTCTGCCACATAGCCGGAATCCATGAAAATGGTTCTGGTGGACACATCCCTTGCAAATGCCATCTCATGAGTAACAATAATCATTGTAAGTCCCGTCTTAGCAAGCTCTTTCATAACATTTAATACTTCTCCTACCATTTCCGGGTCCAGTGCAGAAGTCGGCTCATCGAAAAGAAGTACTTCCGGATTCATGCAAAGAGACCTTGCAATAGCAACCCTCTGTTTCTGTCCTCCGGAAAGCTGTGATGGTTTTGCATTGATATAAGGAGCCATTCCTACATCCTTTAAATGTGTGATTGGCAATACCACATACAACATTGTCTTAAATGGCGACATTCCCATTGCCCATGCACCTTCACGCTGGCCCATATCAATGGAGCCGATTCCGGCACGTACTGTCTCACCCATGTAAGCTCCGGTATTTAATACCGTTACCACAATACCGGCAAATACCGGTGTCATTTCTACTCCCAGCATTTTTATTCCATAGTATACAATCATTGCCTGAACAATCATTGGAGTGTCACGGAAGATTTCCACATATACGGTAAAAATGATTTTCAAAAGCCGCATCAGAAGCTTCTTGAAAACATTATCACCCTCGCTGATTTTTGCATCATTTACAAGTCCGACAATATAGCCTAACACAAAACCAACCAGCGTTCCGATTACAGCAATTTCCAGCGTAAGCCAGGTTCCTTTGATAAACATACTTGCATATTTCTGGGCTAAAAATATCATCCACTCTAACGAATTACTCGGATTTTCTACTAACATATTTCTCTACCTCACTTTATCTGTTACTCAGCTCACGCTGGAAATATTTCTAGTTTGCTGCCGGCTGCTGTGTCAGAACAGTATCCATCAGCTCATCCATTTTGGCTTTATCATTCCAGCCAATGGCATCCATTGCATCCTGGATTTTATCTCTTAATGCGGTATCATCTTTTCTGGTAGCGATACATACATTTACCATTTCATCATCACCAGTGAAAGAATCATCTGCATCTAACTGAATAATCACAAGGTCATCATTGGTAAGTGCTGCTGACTGTGCGGTTGGCAAATCTACGACACATACATCTGCAACACCATTGGATATTGCCATGAAACATTCGGATGTTGTCTCATAATTTCCTGACTGCTCTGCACCTTCAATCTGATCCAAAAGAGGTACCCAGCCGGTTCCTAACTGTGTTGTTACTTTACATCCGGTTCCTGCCAGATCAGAAAGTCCTTTTACATTTTCATAAGCACTTCCCTTTTTTACTACGATACAGTTATCTCTGTAATAATATGGTTCTGTAAATGAATAAGAAGCTTCTCTTTCTGCTGTTTTTCCCATTCCTGCGATGATTACATCATAATCTCCTGCATCTAATGAGATTCCAATGGAAGACCATTCTACTTTATGAACCTCTAAATCCATTCCCATCTCATCAGCAAGCTTCTGGGCTACTGCCACATCATATCCATATGCATAATAGTCAGATCCATAAATCGGAACCGCCTTGCTTCCATCCGGTGTTGTATCACTGTCCTGTGTCCAGTTAAATGGAGCATATGCACATTCCATTCCAACTCTTAATACATTCTTATCAGATGTCTCTGCTGTCTCTGAGGTTTTCACATCTGTATCGGATGTTTTTGTATCTGATGAACCACATCCTGCCAATGTAGATATTGCCATAACTCCTGTCAGTACCAATGCTAATAATTTTCTTTTATTCATAATATGTTCCTCCTTAAATGCAAATGTGAAGCCGACTTTTGTTTCTCTAGAGTATCAAAAAAGACGCTTGAGATTTCTTTCTCTCAAAGCGTCTTTGCTGATAGACAGTATAGTATACTTTCTTTTTCTTCTTTTCAACTTTCAAATTGCACAATTTGATTGTGCATTTTGCACAGCGTCTTAATTAAACATCAATCTTTTTACCAGAATACAGTTTACAATATCGAGATATTCCATGGAATCTTCCAGGTCAACCTCCAATATTTCTTCTATCTTCTTCAGGCGGTACTGCAGGGAATTCCGATGGATATACAAAGCCTCTGCTGTCTTTCCCACATTAAATCCACTCATATAATATGTCAGCAGTGTCTCCACCAGAAATGCCCCATTGGTCTGGTCATACATCTCAAGCTTCTTTAATTTATCATTGCAGTAGTCCAGTATCTCCTGCTGATTTCCATTGTTAAACATATATTTATAAATGCCCATGGAACTGGCACTAAGCACTTTTTTATTAGTAGGATTCGGCAGATAATCTTTCTTTGGAATCAGATTTTTTGCTTCCTGATAGCTCTTGCCAAATTCAGACGGATCCGTATAGGCTGCGCCTAAAATACAGGTACTGTGTATCAGCCCGGCGAACTGCGGGCGGCTGTCCAGTTTCTTTAGCAATTGTTCAATCTGCCGTTCTGTCTCCTTATCCTCCGCTGCCTCAAACAGCAGCACAAATTTATTTAAGAAACGCATATACATCGGACGATTTTCCATATGCATTACTTCCCGGTTCAGACAGTCCGTATAATAGAGATAAGTATGCTCATCCTGCTCCAGGTTAATTCCATATTTCCGGTCAATTACAATGATTCCAACACGGTATGCCCGGTCGAAAGCCAGTCCAAACTGGCTGGATATTTTTTCAATATATTTATCATTTACTTCATATCCAAACAGTAGATTATATAAATAGTCCCCGGTACGCTTATTTGTAATATTGGTTTCCAGTATCAGCTGCCCGATACTCTGTGCAATATCCACGAAGGTTGCGCCTTCCCAGCGGACATAGAACAGTGGCAATTTCAATTCAACCGCCTTGTCTATCATTTTCTGTGGAATCTTCTCCCGGTCATCCACAATCGATATTGCAAGCCCGGAAATTCCCAGTGCATTCAGTTCTACCATTGTTTCAAAGGTCTTCTCGATGTCAAACCGCAGATAATCCACTACAATCAGTGCGAAGTTGCCAGGATTCATATGCTCTTCATAGGGCTTCGTCTGCACAAAATATGTCCAGGACACCACTCTGTCCAGTCCTACTTCCCCTGTCAGCAATTCTACTCCATCCAGATCCAAATTATTGACGTCTCTACAAGTAACCATAATGTCTCCCTCTGTTGGTTGTGTATGAGTTGCAAAAAACCCGGAGAAGTGCGAACACTCTCCGGGTTAATTTTACTTATTTTAGCAATTCATTGCAAGAGCAAAGATTACTCGATAACTGTAGCAACACGTCCTGAACCTACAGTACGTCCACCTTCACGTTATCTGAATAGCATTTTTCAACATATTTTCTATGCTTTTTATGGCTGAAATCTGCATAGTTTCGTTGATTTTACATGGTCTATTTTTATTTGCATGGTTTCTTGGCACCGTTTTGGCACCGGAATACTTGCTCCTGACTAGTTAATATACATTTTGCACTTAATATCAGTTTACAGAATGCTTACCAAAAAGCCACCAGTTCATACAAAACAACTAATTATTTTTGTTAATTTCAAACTCTGCTGCCAGATAGTGTATATCCGTTCTATCAGCCGCCTCTACATATACTTTTTTTATAATACGGTACTTGCCGGGCGGCAATTCCCCAAACAACGTTTTCCAACTGGTCTGCAAAACTGCTGTTTCTCCAGCCGGAAGACGATAGGCAACCTCTTTCCATATTCCGTCTATCAGTTCATCTACCCGATGCCAAGATCCCTCCTCCCACTTCTGAATGCAAAACCATTCACCTGTTTGAAGTTCACCGTCACTTCCATTAATAATTTCAATATCTCCCTCATAATTTTTATATTTGATCATTATCATAGTCACATCCGGCAAAGTATTCACTGGAGCTTCGTTGAAAGACATTGCCATTGATGTTTTCTCCGGATAGAAAATGTGCTCCAAATACTCCATTAGTCTTAACGAAGCATCTGCCCCATTGTCTGCAAGACCGTACTGATAAAAAAAGCTGTCAACTGTCAAACCATCCTTATAGGGCGTTACCGACTGCAATTTATTTCCCTCTGCATCCTGCAGTTTCATGCTATATTGATAACCAACCCTTGCATTTTCTGCACATTCTGCTGTAAAATCCAACTGCGAGTATAGCTTTAGTAAATATTGATAATTATAATATTCCTGACTATTTGTATCTTCTCCCGTAATTGTTATCTTCTCTCCCGTATTGCCGTTTGTTACTACAATACTGGCGATTACTGAAGTATCTACCATAGCAGTTGGGGCTATAGGTTTTTCTTCTGGATTATTACCATTTTCTCCTTGACTTTCAAAAGGTAATGCTGTCTGCTCTTCTTCCAACAACATGGCACGATATTCATTCTCGGGAATTAACTCCATATGCCCGGTATCATATCCACAATCCAAAACGCACTCATGCCACAATGGGACATCATCGTAATCATACACATATGCAAAAATGTATCTTCCCTTCCCGTCTGATTCTAAAATGGGCTGTTCCGAAGGATTCCCTGAATAATACCAGGGAACAAGGGCAAAGTTCCAATTCTGCTCTCCACCTATCCAATCATTCAGCAAAAGCCCGTAGCTTCCATATTTTTCACTCAAAATACCATAAATCTCAAACCGACCCGACCCATCACTTGCCATTTTAATGAGAACATCCGCATTCGGTTTAAACTCTACTGTATTATTCCATGGATAAGCATTCTCCAAACCAATGGTACTAACCACCCGGTTCAATTCTTCATAGACCTCGTCCTCATTCGCATCCGGTTCTTGTGGTCTTTCCAAATTCTGAGGTGTTACTGAATTCTGCTCTTCAGCACTTTCTCCATTGGAATCATTCTCACCCTTTGTTTTAGATTCAATTCTCACCTCTACACCGCGAACCGTAACATAAACATCAATATCCTCTGCTGTGGGATTCTGCATATTTACACCGATTTTATACCATGCACCCTTCTCCACATCCAATTTAACAGGCATGCCGTGGGTAATATAGATCGGTTCATAGACATTCTCTTCCTTGACTTCTATCGGTTTTAATACCACTTCTGTATCTCCCATCCCCTCACTTAGAGAAATGGTAATCTTATTACTGGTTGGAGATATTTCTTCTCCTGAGTAGAAAAAATCTTCCTGATAAACAATTTCTTCTGTACTACTTGCTGGGATTGTAATTCTAACAGAGTATTCTTTTTGTGGATTCGTCAGAAAGCAAATCGCAACAATAATACATACTATAATAGCCAGTATGGTAATCCAAAATGCCGGTCTCTTATAATTCAATACGGTTTTCACTCTTTCCTTCACTCCCACTTCTCCAAAAGCCAAGGGACATACCGAAACCAAACGTCTCTGTGTAGCACAGGACAACAATACTCTCGAATACTCCTTCTTATCCCCAAAACTCATATCCTTAATTACTTTTTCATCACAAGCCAGTTCAATATCCTTGCACAACATAATATAGGCAATCCAGCACAAAGGATTGAACCAATAGATGCACAAAAGCAGGTATCCAAAAGGCTTCCACAAATGATCTTTTCTTCGTAAATGCGCCCTTTCATGTGCAAGAATGAAATCCATTTTCTCCTCATTTATAGCAGAAGAAAGATAAATCCTTGGCTTGATAATTCCCAAAATAAAGGGGGACTTTACTGTATCACAAATATAGATGTTTTCTTTATAGCACACAGCTTCCCTTACACATAGAAGTAATTTTATCATACTCACCAGTGCAAAAATAAGAAGTACTACCATTCCGCACAGCCAGACACTTCCTGCGATTCCTGTCGCTATCTGTAATGGAGCCACACTTTCTGTTTCCTGATATGCAAAGGCTTCTGCCAATAAAGGATTTACAGTATTTTCTACAACACCTATGTTACTGTCTACGGACGGCACATAAGGTATCAGTTCTCCCTCTACCATGGTACTGGTTCTGATAGGCTCTGCACTTGGTTGCAGACTAAATCCACTTTCTATGGAAAACGGAAATATCAGTCTGATTGCTACCACACCCCATAATAAACAGGTAATCCACTTAGGTATTTTCCTGAATATAAGACGAATGCATAATACTGCCAAAATCAACCAACTGGCTGTGATGCTCAGATTCAGCAGTTTTAAAAAAATTTCTCCCATACTCACTTTTCCTCCGCCTGATTAATCATCTTACGGATTGCCTCAGCTTCTTCCGGTGTCAGTTTTGCATCCTGCGTAAATGCAGCAATAAATGCCGGAAGAGAACCCGCAAAGGTGTCTTCTACATACTGTCTGCTCTGTCTGGCATAAAAATTCTCTCTGGATATTACGGCTGTTACCAGTCCGTTTTCATTCTGAAACAATCCCTTATCAATCAATCTTCTCAAAACATTGTGTGCAGTTGTACGCTTCCAGTTAAACTCCACTGCCGTCATCTTTACCAGTTCCGATGAAGTAACTGGTTCATGCTCCCAAATCATATCTGCATATCTTGCCTCAATAACACCTAATTGAATATCCATATATGTATCCTCCTAAAGCCAGTAGACCACAAGCAGTAGTCTTATTTAGAGACTATCACTTGTGGTCTTGTTTGTCAATATGATTATATATTTTCCTATCTGCCACCTCTATCGCTCCGGTAATGCTGGCTCTGTCTGTTGTTTTCTCGTTCCTTTACTTCTTGCGCCTTTCTTTGAAGCCTTGCCTTTAAGCTGTCCGACTCTGCCTTATTTCCGGCCTGCTGTTCCCACCTTGCAACTGCAGACTGATAATCGCAGTATTCAGCTTTACAGGTATGGTATTCAGCCAAGAACTCCTTTACATTGTTATAGCCATAACTCTGCACGATACTTGACAAATACTGTTTGATATTGGCTATCTGTATCATTAACTGTTCTGCCTGCTCCTGCAACTCCTTACGCTGTTTTCCCTTGAAAATCCCTTTTGTTCCGGCAATCTCCTTCTCAACACTTGCAAGCTGTTGCTCCCTTTGACAAATGGCTTTGTTCTGCTTCCCCAACTTGCTATAAATATCTGCAAGCCTTGGATAGTTGGAAGCAGGTTTGGACTTCTTCGGCATTTCCGGTATCGGTTCACTTTTCGCCATCACAAGCTCATTGACTGCCCGAACTTTCATCTGCTCAGGCTCTGACTTTACACCCCCTTCCGTCACCTTATCAGCCTTTTCCAAAGCTGTTTTAAACACCTTACTAATCAGAAGCTCCAAAGCATATATAGCCGTCATAATCAGGCTTTTAAACAGTGCCGGATTTCTCCCTGACTTCTGAATAGACGCTTTTGCTGTCTGTCCGATTTCACTCTGTTTCACTTCTAAAATCTGTTCCTCCGGCACACCGCTGACCAATGCCCTGTCCACCGTCTGGTTCCACATGGTACGAACCCGATTATTCTCTTCAATCTGCTCTGCTTTGGGATTGTTTTTTCCAATTTTCTTCATTGGCAGATACACACCATTCTTATCGAATACTTTCAGCTTCTCCTTATCATCCCGCACATAAATATTGATAAGATCTGTATAGGAGCGTTTTACTTCATCAAGGAAAACGTCGCTCTTAAACCGGCTGTCTTTTATGGTAAATACGTTCCGCTCATATACCTCGCCCTTGGGAATGATTTTACAGCCACACCGAAGCTGTCCTACTTGATCCAGTATCTCTTTTTTGGTTCGTACATGCTTTCCGTTTTCATCATAAAACATATTCCTTGTGGCAATCTTCTCCACCGGCTCATCAAGCAACTTTCGCTCCGAAAAGATAAGATGGATATGATAATTGGTCTTGCGTTTGTTATGGTGCAAAGCAGCGATACACTCCACACCGTAATTTTGTTTGAAGTGTTCCGTAAAAAGTTTCAGCAGCCTGTCCGGCTCATAATCCACAAAGCTTTCCGGCAGTGCAATGATCAGTTCCCTTGCTTCAATGCACTTGCCTTCCGTTCCGCTTTTCTTAAACTCCTCCTGATTACACTTGGCAAGTTCCGTCCAAAACTTACGGTCAGTTGTTTCATAAACTGCGTACAAATTTTCCTGCCTTGCGTGACTGGAGATATAGTTAATCCTGCCTTTTAAATTTGTCAATTTTGACATCTGTATAAATGAATTTCTTACAATAGATATTGCCCCCTTTCTTTGAAAAATGATGGTGATTATGCCATTGTAAGTGGACACATAGGTGTCCGTTTACGAACTCATTGCCGTATCCGACATGGGCACAAATGCGACAGCATTTGAACGCAGGTAAGCATTGTAAATGCTTATACAGCGATGCTCTTTCGCTGTACTGCGAAGCAGCTGCGTTCATGAGCAAGTAGCATAGCGGATTGCGAATGTCAGCCCCCTGCAAGGGCGAAATACACAGAGTACAAATCGAAGATTTGTGCGATGGGTGTATTTCGCTCTCAAACGCCGAGGGCTTGTGAGAGAAGTCCGGTTCCTGCCATTTGTTCCCTCACACTGCTTTCTCTTTAATCGTATTTACAGGAGCGTGTCACGCTCCAGTCCTACACACTGAAGGAAAAGTTTACCAGCGGAAACTCCGGTGCATTCCCACCTTTTTCAGATATTCCTGCCTTGCTTTTTCTCTTTCTTCCTCGGTTGGAGCAGTCTTGTATTTTGTATATAAATCCCGCCTGACCATAGCTTCCAATTTTTCTTCCAAACCTTTCTTTATCTCCGGTAAAACATCATCCATTTCCAATAAATGATATTTAAGGAGTGCAAAAAATAGTTCCTCAGAAATCTGCACATTTTTCAATCTATCAATCCATCCTTTCCATCAAGACCGCAACAACGCAAGGTCTATAAATTTTGCAACCTTGCAAGGTTTGTCACCGCAAATTTTATATAGTCTGCATTGTTGCGTTCTTCCCTTAAATCTGCTTT
>OHEL01001011.1_pt1 | contig 13536 bp, 10 predicted proteins | sample 1567251 | NCBI WGS metagenome assembly OHEL01 (sample SAMEA3879601, study PRJEB24766) | human gut metagenome | biome: human-associated habitat; feature: feces | place: USA | collected 1985/1987
AATAATGGCATTGTAAAATATTTTTCTCTCGACAGCACCATTTCACGAAAAATAACTATATTTACGACATCAATACGATAACAAACCCGTATTTTACCCGCATGAAAAACGGCATTACATCCAATAATTCTTACTCGCTGATCGTCGGACTTTCGGTTTCGATGATGGGTATGATGATGTCGATGCGCAGGTGTAAATGCCGGGTGTAAGATTCGTCGTACGTGTATCTCTTAAATCCGGCTGGTTCAGCCGGATTTTTTTGTTTGTAACAATCCCGAAAACATAAATCAACTTTCAAAACCATGAAAAAACAGAATCTCCGTTTCGAAACCCTGCAAGTACATGCAGGCCAACAGGCCGATCCAGCGACCGGATCGTGCGCCGTCCCCATCCACCAGACGGTGGCCTACACCTTCGAAAGTGCGGAAAAGAGCGCCGCCGTTTTCGCCCTCACGGAACCGGGGTACATCTACACCCGCCTGAACAACCCCACGACCGCCGTTTTCGAAGAGCGCATCGCCGCCCTCGAAGGAGGTACCGGAGCCGTTGCAACGGCATCGGGCATGGCCGCCCAAATGCTCGCCATCACGAACATCGCCCAGGCAGGCGATAATATCGTAAGCACCTCCTACCTCTACGGCGGAACGACCAACCAGTTCAAATACACGCTCCGCCGACTCGGCATCGAGGTCCGTTTCGCACAAGGGGACGACCCGAAGAGCATCTCGGCACTCATCGACGACCGTACGCGGGCCATCTACATCGAAACGATCGGCAACCCGGCCTTCAATATCCCCGATTTCGAGGCGATCGCCGAAATCGGCCGCAAACACGGCATCGCGGTCATCGCCGACAATACGTTCGGAGCCGGCGGCTACCTTTGCCAGCCGATCAAATGGGGCGCCAATGTCGTGCTGCACGCAGCGACCAAATGGATCGGAGGTCACGGCAACAGCATGGGTGGCGTGGCTATCGACGGCGGCAACTTCGATTGGGGCAACGGCCGCTACCCCTTGATCAGCGAACCCTCGGAAGGGTATCACGGATTCAACTTCTGGGAAAACTGCGGCGACCAGGCTTTCGCCGTACGGGCACGGTGCGAAGTGCTCCGCGACACGGGTGCCTGCCAGAGTCCGTTCAACTCCTTCCTGCTGCTGCAAGGACTCGAAACCCTCTCGTTGCGCGTACAGCGATCGGTGGACAATGCACTCGAAATGGCTCAGTGGCTCGAGAAGCACCCCAAGATCGAGAGCGTAAACTACCCCGGTTTGAAGAGTAGCCCGTTCCACGATTTGGCCAAGAAGTATCTGACCAACGGTTTCGGCGGCGTACTGACCTTCCGCGTCAAAGGATCGGCCGAACAAGCCTCCTCGCTGCTCAACCACCTGGAGATCATCAGCCACCTGGCCAACGTGGGCGACACCCGGAGTCTCTTGGTACACCCCGCTTCGACGACGCACTCCCAGCTCAACGAACGCGAACTGGTCGCTTCGGGCGTTTATCCCAACATGCTGCGCTTCTCGCTGGGCATCGAACACATCGACGACCTGAAAGAAGAGATCGGCAACGCATTAAAACGACTGTAAACACAATGAATATATACCGTCATAACCAACCTTTCGAATTGGAGCGGGGAGGCATTCTGCCCGAACTGACGATCGCATTCAGCACCTACGGGAAACTGAATGCAGCCCACGACAATGTCATCTGGGTCTGCCACGCCCTGACCGCCGATTCGGACGTGGCCTCATGGTGGCCGCACACGGTCGAAGCGGGCAAATTCCTCGACCCCGCCGAGCATTTCATCATCTGCGCCAACATACTCGGCTCGCACTACGGCACGACCGGGCCGCTGCACGTCAATCCGGCGACCGGACGCCCCTATTACAAAGATTTCCCCGAACTGACGATCCGCGACATGGTACGGGCGCACCGGCTGCTGGCCGACATTCTGGGCATCCACCGCATCCACACCTTGGTCGGCAGCTCCGTCGGCGGCTTTCAGGCGGTCGAATGGGCCGTCCAGGAGCCCGAGCGGATCGGCAAGCTGGTCCTGATCGCCACGGCTGCCAAAGCGTCGCCCTGGAGCATCGCCATCGACGAAACGCAGCGCATGGCCATCGAAGCCGATTCGACCTTCGGGGAACCTTACGCCACTGCCGGCATGAAGGGACTCGCAGCGGCCCGGGCTATCGGGCTGCTCACCTACCGGGGACCCGAAGGCTACGACCTCTCGCAGCAGGACGAGAGCGACGACTTCTCCTCTCACCGGGCCTGCACCTACCAGCAGTACCAAGGAGAAAAGCTCTGCCGGCGTTATAATGCCTACTCCTATTACAAGATCCTCAACGCTTTCGACACGCACGACGTCGGCTACCAGCGCGGAGGCGTGGCAGCGGCGCTGCAACGAATCACGGCCGAATGTCTGGTCGTCGGCATTTCGACCGACCTCATCTTCACCGTGCCCGAAATGCAGGCGCTGCACCGGATGCTGCCGCGCAGCACCTACCACCAGATCGATTCCCCCTTCGGACACGACGGGTTTCTGGTCGAGCACGAACAACTGAACCGAATCCTCAACCCTTTCATCCATCCAACCCATGAATAAGATCAAAATCGGCCTTTTCGGCTTCGGCGTAGTCGGACAAGGCATCTTCCAGGTACTCAGCAAATCCCGCAACGCCCATGCGGAAATCGTCAAAATCTGCGTGCGGTCGAACAAACCCCGCAGCATCGACGCGTCCTATTTCACGACCGATCCGGAAGTGATCCTCTCCAATCCGGAGATCGACCTGATCGTCGAGGTGATCGACGATGCGGCGGCCTCCTACAAAATCGTCAAGGCGGCCCTCCAGAAAGGCATCCCCGTCGTTTCGGGCAACAAGGCCATGCTCGCCCGCCACCTGCCGGAGCTGATCGACCTGCAAAAGAAACACAATGTGGCACTGCTGTACGACGCCTCGTCGTGCGGCTCGATCCCCGTGATCCGCAACCTCGAGGAGTACTACGACAACGACCTGCTGCTCGAAGTCAAAGGCATCCTGAACGGTTCGTCCAACTACATCCTTTCGCGGGTGTTCGACCACCAGGAGTCCTACGACGCGGCGCTGGCCCAGGCCCAGGCATTGGGATTCGCCGAGAGCGATCCTTCGTTCGACATCGAAGGCTACGACTCGCTCTTCAAATTAGTCATCATTACCGTTCACGCGCTCGGAGTGTATGTCCATCCCGACCGGATCTTCACCTACGGCATCTCGACCATCCACGACTCGGACATCCGGTACGCCCGCGAAAAAGGGGTCAAGATCAAACTGGTCGCCCAAGTGGTCAAGGTCAGCGACCGGAAGTTCACGATGTTCGTCATGCCCGAATTCGTCACCCCCGGCAAATACATCTACAGCGTCGATGACGAATACAACGGCGTGGTGATCCGGGGCGAATGCTACGACCGCCAGTTCATGTTCGGCAAGGGCGCCGGCAGCCTGCCTACCGCCTCGTCGATCCTGAGCGACATCATGGCCCGTCAGCACGACTACCGGTACGAATACAAGAAACAGCACTACCTCGACCGTCCGGAGTACACGACCGACGTGGAGCTGAAAGTTTATGTGCGATACACGGAAACCGACGTACTGAAAATCCTCCACTTCGACCGCATCACCGAGCAATATCGGGGCGAGGACGGCAATTACGTGATCGGCTACATCCGCCTTTCGGAGCTGCTCGCCAAGCGGGAAGTACTGCGGGGCAAGGACGTTTTCATGGCCGATTTCCAGAGCTTCTTCCAAGAGCTGGATCGTTAGAGCCAAAAGACAGGCCGCCATCGAACGAACGCCTCCCGAATTTCAGATTCGGGAGGCGTTCGTTTTTCAGAGCCACAAACTATTTACTCGAACGGGACCATCGCCTCCGCCGCATCGTAATCGGCATTGGTGAAGACATAAGTCCAACGCTCTTTAGGTTGACGACCGTTACCCCTCAAATCCTCGAATACATAATTATCATCGATCGAAGGGTCGTAATGTGCGTCGTAATTCGGAGGGTACGACCGACCGTCGTCCTGGTAATAACGGACACCATAAGTGAATCCAAGCCTCCCATCGTCGAAAATAATCGTCATTTTCCAAATGTAACTTGAAGGAACGGGGCAAACACCCATACCATTATCCATCGCAGTAAAACTTTCTCCAGGCAGTATCACTTCATTTTTGAACTCACACCCTAAATCGGATTCTACGAAAAGAGTGATCTTATGATCGCTGTCGTTGACCCACACAAAATAACTGATTGCATTGTAATCGGTATTGCAACCTGCCGGAGTCCCTGCGGTAAATATCGCCGACAACGCAAAAAATAAGAATTTCCTCATAAACCCATTTTTATATATAACCGTTACGTTGAAGCCAGCTACGCTCGTAAAAAAGAAATTCATTTATTTGATTTTCTGTAAAATATGACCCTGTATACTTACGAAGTGCACTTTCAAAATCATTCCAGGTTCTATAGGCTCCAAACAAATTCACCACGAATTGAGGCATCTTAATTTGATCGTAGCAGCGAGAAGGATAGCCAACACCCTGGTTGTAATCATCCACCAAATCGACAAACAAAGGAGTATAATAATTATTGGTTGTATTTTGATAATCCCATTCTTGCCTTGCTTGACCTGTTATATCCGAGTTTAGAGATGTTTTTTTCCAACCCTGATTTAAATAATATGCTTCTCCCATATGCCATCCGGCATAAGAAGCATAACTTTCGAGCAATATATTCCAAGTACCATCGTACGCACTGAATGTGCCGCCACGCAAATGAAATTGACAATAATGTCCCAATTCATGCAAAGTGGTTCCTATTAGTCTCGGATGATTATTCCTGTTACAATTGCCAACTTGTATAAAAGGCATTCTCCCCACAGAAGTCGGCCAATAATTAAATCGGCCTTGCCACCCACCAGGATCAACGGCTAATGCAACTATTGATATTCTGTTATTAACAAAAGTAGAAATTATAAAATCGTGTTCGCCATAATGATAAAAATTGACTGCACGATGAATTTCGTAGCGGGGATCCGGAGCCGAAGAAGAGTTAATATTAAAGTTCAAATCTTTACCACTTCTTAATTCTCCATAAATTCCCTTTATTTCCTCTATCCGTCCTCCTTCCTCAGAACCCTTGACAATCGTCCATTTTTCGTGCTGAAAAACAAAACTTACCGTTGCCTGATTGTCGATCAGCTTATTATTGATAGCATAATATCCCGTTTTGTCCGTATAAACCTCATCAATACTCGAGCCCAATGTAAACCGGATTTTCAGATTCTCCAACGGCACATAACGCTTTAAATGAGTATCGTAACATAGTACTTTTCCGCGCGGGAATCCACCTGGTAAATGTCTCTCTTCATCTAAAGCCAAAGCAATGGCTTCTTGCTCCAAAATTTGTATTGCCTCCGCACTCAATCCATTCTCACCAAGAGTAATATATTTAGGGAGGAAAACTTCATAAAGGATTTCAAAATCCATTTCAACAGGGAACGTTTTTTCGACAGGCCAAACGGCATATAATACAGGCAATATAATTGTCACAGGCTCCACTGGTCCATCCTTAATCATACCGCCCTCGTAAGTCACAGAATAACGCCTCTCCTCATCTTCCTCGCAAAACTGTGTCCGGAATTTCGAAAACACAAGACTCTGGGTCGCCTCATCAGGTAATGACGTATAATTGAAAGGCGTATACGCGATCTTGATCTGCTCGTCCAGTTCAAGGCTTCGTTGTTCCTCTTCCGTTTTTGGAAAAATTTTCAAGGCATAGTGGGTAGCTTTCAGTTTCAACTGCGTTTTGGCAGTTGCTGAGAATTCTTTTCGCACACTCCGCGCGCTTGCTGCAAACTCATCAGATGCCCTGACAATTTTCGATTCACCCGATACTATATTGTCGTACGCCTGCTGAAAGTTCTCAAGCCTGTACGGATCATTCTGCGGCCGGATCCAAGACTGTGTCTCTATGATACACCGCATCCGCCAACTCAATTTCGGTCGTAACAGTAGCTAACATTTGTTTCGGCGAAATTTCGTCCAACAAATCTTCTTCATAATTAGCACAACCATAAGTGCCGATTAACAAGATACCACCAATTAAAAATAGTAATAATTTTTTCATAAGCATAATATTTAGGATTAGATGGTCAAAACATAAATGCCGTTCATGTGTATTGCAATATATTATATAAAATTTGAAAATCAAAATTATCCGAAAATAATATTTACTCTCTTTTTTATACTTATTTGTTTGTGAACATACGGGTAATAACCTATCTTTGCGACGGAAATTTCGTTTAACATTCTATTATTCCGACATGCCTCTTACCAATAACGTAATGATTGTCAGACACAAGTTGCTGACCAATCTCATCAAATTGTGGAAAGACAACCAGCTCGTCGAGCGAATCGACCGCTTGCCGATCGAATTGAGTCCCCGTACCTCACGGGTTTTGGGTCGCTGCTGCGTACACAAGGAGCGCGCCGTGTGGAAATACAAATCTTTCCCGCTGATGGGTTTCGACATGTCCGACGAAACCGACGAACTCACCCCGCTGTCCGAATATGCCCGCAAAGCCCTGGAGCGCAAAGGGCAGCAGCAGAAAGACAATATTCTCTGCGTAATCGACGAAGCCTGCTCGTCGTGCGTGCAGACCAACTACGAGATCACCAACCTCTGCAAAGGTTGCGTGGCCCGGGCCTGTGCCACCAACTGCCCGAAAAACGCCATCGAATTCAATCGTGCCGGCAAAGCGGTCATCAACCACGATCTCTGCATCAGTTGCGGCATCTGCCACAGCAACTGCCCCTACCATGCCATCGTCTATATGCCCGTACCGTGCGAAGAGGCCTGCCCCGTAAAGGCGATTACCAAGGACGAACGCGGCGTGGAGCATATCGATGAGAGCAAATGCATCTACTGCGGCAAGTGCATCAACAGTTGTCCGTTCGGAGCGATCTTCGAAATTTCGCAGGTGTTCGACGTGCTGCAGCGTCTGCGCGAAGGAGAAAAGATGGTCGCCGTCGTCGCTCCGGCCATTCTCGGACAATACAACGCCCCCACGGAAAAAGTATATGGCGCGATTAAGGCCATCGGTTTCGAGGACGTGATCGAAGTAGCGCAGGGCGCCATGGAAACCATCCGCAATGAAGGTGCGGAACTCGAAGAGAAAATTGAGGAGGGACAGGCGTTCATGACCACCTCCTGCTGTCCTTCGTGGGTCGAACTGGCCAACAAGCATATCCCCGAGATGAAGCCCTTCATTTCGAGCACCGGATCGCCGATGTATTACGCCGCGCGGATCGCCAAGGAGAAACACCCCGACGCGCAAGTGGTCTTCATCGGCCCGTGCGTAGCCAAACGCAAGGAGGCACGCCGCGACGAATGCGTCGATTTCGTGATGACCTTCGAGGAGATCAACTCCATTTTCGACGGCCTGGGTATCGAAGTCGCAACCACCGATCCGTTCCCCATTCCGTTCGTTTCGACCCGGGCCGCCCACGGCTTCGCACAGGCCGGAGGCGTGATGGGCGCCGTACAGCTCTTCCTGGCGGACAACAACCGGCCGCAGGTCGAAGGCATCCAGGTCTCCAACCTGAACAAGAAAAACGTATCCCTGCTCCGCGCCTATGCCAAATCGGGCAAAGCCCCGGCCAAGTTCATCGAGGTCATGGCCTGCGAAGGCGGATGTATCACGGGTCCCAGCACCCACAACCTGCACGATGCCGGTAAACGGCAATTCGCGAAGGAACTGGCTAAACGCTAAATCCGACGGGGCTATGAAAGAGCTCGTCGATCAGTTGAAACGCAACCGCACCCTTTCCCCGGAAGAGTTGCGCCTTCTGCTGACCGATGCGTCCCCCGAAGAGAGAGAATACCTGCACAGGGCGGCCCGCGAGGTCGCCCGTGTGCATTTCGGAAACGGAGTTTTCGTTCGGGGGCTGATCGAAATCAGCAATTACTGCCGCAACGACTGCCGCTACTGCGGCATTCGACGCAGCAATCGTCTGGCAGAACGCTACCGTCTGACCCCGGAAACCGTACTGGCCTGCTGCGAAGAGGGCTACCGGCTGGGATTCCGGACATTCGTACTTCAGAGCGGAGAAGACCCGGCTCTGAACGACGAACTGCTGACCGGATTGATCCGGGAGATGCGTCGCCGCTGGCCCGACTGCGCCATCACCCTCTCGCTGGGGGAACGGACAGAAGCCTCCTACCGGGCGTTGTTCGAAGCGGGCGCGAACCGTTACCTGCTGCGGCATGAAACGATCACTCCCGATCACTATCGTTGGCTCCATCCCGTCCGGATGTCCCTCGATCACCGCATCGAATGCCTGCACACCCTCAAAAAGATCGGCTACCAGACCGGTACGGGCATCATGGTCGGCAGCCCGGGACAAACGGTGGACGATCTGGTCCGGGATCTGCTTTTCATCCGGGAGTTCGAACCCCAGATGATCGGTATCGGACCTTTCATCCCGCACCGCGACACCCCCTTCGGCCACGAACCGGCCGGAAGCGTCGAACGAACGCTCACCCTGCTGTCGATTCTGCGGCTGATGCGTCCCGCAGCACTGATCCCTTCGACCACCGCGCTCGCCACCCTCTCGGGCGACGGCCGGATGCGGGGTATTTTGGCCGGTGCCAACGTGGTGATGCCCAACCTTTCGCCGCCGGACGAACGGTCGAAATACAACCTCTACGACGGCAAGGCCGCCTTCGGTGCCGAAGCTGCCGAAGGATTGGCCGCTCTGGAGCGGGAGCTCAACGAAATCGGCCGCCACATCTCGTGGAGCCGGGGAGATTATCAAGAATAGCTTATAAAAACACAAAGATATGTACCAAGTCGCATCCTCCAAGGCGGAGGAGTTCATCCATGACGGAGAAATCGTCGAAACGCTGGCTTACGCCCGCGAAAATCGTGCGAACCGCCCCCTGATCGAGGCGATCCTGCAAAAAGCGGCCGAAGGCAAAGGGGTCACGCACCGCGAAGCGGCCGTGCTGCTCGAGTGCGAACTCGAAGACCTGAACCAACGCATGTTCACGCTGGCCAAACAGATCAAGGAGAAAATCTACGGCAACCGTATCGTAATGTTCGCGCCGCTCTATCTGTCGAACTACTGCATCAACGGCTGCGTATATTGCCCGTACCACCAGAAAAACAAAACCATTCCGCGCCGCAAGCTCACCCAGGAGGAAATCCGCCGCGAGGTAATCGCCCTGCAGGATATGGGTCACAAGCGTCTGGCACTCGAAGCCGGAGAGGACCCGCGCAACAATCCGATCGAGTACATTCTCGAATCGATCAAGACGATCTACTCCGTACATCACAAGAACGGGGCGATCCGCCGCGTGAACGTAAATATCGCGGCTACGACGGTCGAGAACTACCGCAAACTGCGCGATGCAGGCATCGGCACCTACATTCTCTTCCAGGAAACCTACAACAAAACCGCTTACGAAGCACTCCACCCCACCGGCCCGAAGAGCGACTACGCCTATCACACCGAAGCGATGGACCGCGCGATGGAAGGCGGCATCGACGACGTAGGCATCGGTGTACTGTTCGGTCTGAACACCTACCGGTACGATTTCACGGGACTGCTCATGCACGCCGAGCACCTCGAAGCCCGCTTCGGCGTCGGTCCCCACACCATCAGCGTACCCCGCATCTGCCCGGCCGACGACATCGACACCAAGGACTTCCCGGATGCCATTTCGGACGAGATCTTCCGCAAGATCGTAGCCGTGATCCGCATCGCCGTCCCCTATACTGGCATGATTATCTCGACCCGCGAATCGCAGCGCTCGCGCGAACAGGTGCTGGAAATCGGCATTTCACAGATCAGCGGCGGCTCGCGCACCAGCGTCGGCGGCTACGCCGAAACGACGCATGCCGAGCAAGATTCCGCACAATTCGACGTGAGCGACCACCGTACGCTGGACGAAGTGGTGCGCTGGCTGCTGGAACTGGGCTACGTGCCGAGCTTCTGCACGGCCTGCTACCGCGAAGGCCGCACGGGCGACCGCTTCATGTCGCTGGCCAAGACCGGAAAGATCGCCAACTGCTGTACGCCCAACGCCCTGATGACCCTCAAGGAGTACCTCGAAGACTACGCATCGCCCGAAACCCGGGCCTTGGGTGAAAAGATGATTTCGAAAGAGGTTCCGATGCTCCTCAACGAGCGTGTGCGCCGCATCACGGAGAAGAACCTCGCAGCGATCGCCGAGGGTAAACGGGACTTCCGTTTCTAAAAATTTTCGCACGATGAACGAGCAAACTCCCCGCGCCGAACGGCTGCATATCGCTTTCTACGGGCGGCGCAACAGCGGCAAGTCGTCGCTGATCAACGCCCTCACGGGCCAACAGAGCGCCGTCGTTTCCGCGACGCCGGGCACGACGACCGATCCCGTACTCAAGACGATGGAGATACACGGGCTGGGACCTTGCGTACTGATCGACACGCCGGGGTTCGACGACGAAGGCGACCTCGGAGCGCTGCGTGTGCAGCAAAGCCGCAAGATGCTGGACAAGACCGACCTGGCCGTCTTGCTCCTCTCCGGAGCCGTGCCGCAGAACGACGAAATCGAATGGTTCCGGCTCCTCGAAGCCCGTCATATTCCGATCGTAGTCGTCCGCAGCAAGGCCGACTTGTTTACAGGTATGTCCGATGCGGAAGCCGAAGCGCTTTTCGGACAACGGCCGCTCCGGGTCAGCGCCTCGGACAGAACGGGACTCGACGCCCTGCGCGAAGCCCTGATCCGCAACCTGCCCGAAGACTACAACCAGCCCGAAATCACAGGCAGCCTCGCCTCGACAGGCGACGTGGTGATGCTCGTTATGCCGCAGGATATCCAGGCCCCCAAGGGACGCCTCATCCTGCCGCAAGTCCAGACGATCCGCGAGCTGCTCGATAAGAAGTGCCGCGTGGTCTGCTGTACCACCGACCAGATCGAAGGCACGCTCTCGTCGCTGGCCGCACCGCCGAAACTGATTATCACCGACTCGCAGGTTTTCTCGACTGTCTATGCGCAGAAGCCCGCCGCAAGCCTGCTAACTTCGTTCTCGGTGCTCTTCGCCCGTTACAAGGGCGACATCGACTACTTCGTGGAGAGCGCGGCAGCCATCGGGCAGCTCCGCGAAGACTCCCGCGTGCTGATCGCCGAAGCCTGCACGCACGCTCCGGTGGGCGAAGACATCGGCCGGGTCAAAATTCCGGCGATGCTCCGCAAACGGATCGGACCCGCACTGCGGGTCGATGTGGTTGCCGGCACGGACTTTCCCGCCGACCTCACGCCCTACGACCTGGTAATCCACTGCGGCGCCTGTATGTTCAACCGGCGCCACGTATTGAGCCGCGTCGCCCAGGCCCGCGCCCAGCACGTCCCGATGACCAACTACGGCGTGGCGATCGCTTACCTGCAAGGGATTCTCGACAAGATCGAATATTAACCCCAAAAACACATATCCAAAAGAGTGGGCCGTCCGACAACTGGACGGCCCACTCTTTATCAAAAACCGAAACTATTCCGGCAAATACTATTTCGCCTCCGACGGGAAATACTTCATATACTGTACGCGCTGGAACATGGCCGAAGTGTCGTTCTTGAAATTCAGACGCCCCCGGAACTCATCGAGCGAACCGAAACCCTGCCGCTCGGACCAACGGTCGATGTACTCGTTCATTTCGGCAATGACTTCGAATCCCTTCTGGTGGATCGCCGTGCAGACCTGCACTGCCTCGGCTCCGCACAAAAGCGCTTTGACCGCAGCCTCGCCATCGTGCACGCCCGTCGAAACAGAAAGGTCCAACTGCGGCAACACGGCCGAACAGATCGCCACCATACGCAGGACGTTGCGCAATTCCGTCGGCTCGCTGTAAGGCGAACTCTCTACGAAAGTCATCCGCTCGACATCCACGTCCGGCTCGAAGAAACGGTTGAAAAAGACTACGCCCCGGGCCCCGTGACCGAGCAAAGCGCTCGACAAGGCGAAGACATTGGTCAGGCGCATGGGCAGTTTCACCGAAACGGGAATCTTCACCGCACCGGCCACCCGACCGACGATCTCCGCATAGTTCAACTCCAGTTCGCGAGCCTGGGCATGAATGTCCGTAGATTGGATGAAAATATTAAGCTCCAACGCGGAAGCACCGGCATCGGCCATCGCCGTAGCGTATTCGATCCAATCGCCTTTATCGACCACGCAATTGATGCTGGCGATTACCGGAAGCTCCGTCTTCGACCGCGCCTCCTGCACCAACCGGAGAAATCCGGCCTTGTAATCCTCGCCCAGATAACGCTGCAAATAAACCTCCGCATCGCCGTAAGCCGAATCGGATACGGTGTCCAGCGCAGCCGCATGGTGCAGGATCTGCTCCTCGAATATGGATTTGAGCACTACGGCACCGGCACCGCTCGCAGCGCACTGCTCGACGCTCTTGACATTGGAGGTATAGGGAGAACTGCTGACAATGATCGGACTCGGAAGATCCAGCCCCAGGTATTTTGCTCGCATCGTTTCTATGGATTTTTATGGTTTATTTTTCGAAAAATACGTAAAATTATGATTTTGTGCAAAAAGTTACCCAATCAATTTGAAATAGCGACTCTATCGGGGTAATCCATACAGGCGGTAGATTCTTCTCAAAATACTAACAGACAGGGCTTCCCGGAATCCCAACGTTCGAACACCTGCTTTTAGCCCTACGCAGCGCGTAACATCAATGCGAATTTACCGTTTGAATACTTCAAGCCTGTAAAACAACGACTTCAACTGTTGCACTCATGGCTCGCACGGCCAGCCTACACTTGCATAAAACCGCAAAGAAAAAACAAAAAGGAGTCGCACAAACTGTGCAACTCCCTGACTTTCAAGTGGACCCAGAGGGGCATGATCCCACGACCTTCGGATTATGAGTCCGCTGCTCTAACCGACTGAGCTATGGGTCCTTTTGCATCCGGGAAAATCCGAATACGGACACAAAAATAGGAATTTCGACCGGATTCACAAAATAAAAACCCATTTTTTCATTTCGAGACGCCAGCACAAACCCGTTTCGCTCAAATCGATTCCCTGTTTTACGCCCCTGCATCGCAAGAAAAACAGCCGCACCGGAATTTTCCGCAACAACTAACCGACCCGATCGCAAGATTTTTCTTCGGAAAATTAGCTAACTGGAAAAAATTTACTACCTTTGCTCCGCTTAAGCATCTAATTACAAACAAAACAAACGAAATGAAAAAAGGTATTCATCCCGAAAATTATCGTTTAGTGGCATTCAAAGACATGTCGAATGACCACGTGTTTTTGTGCAGGTCCGCCGTTTCGACAAAAGAAACCATCGAAGTGAACGGCGAAACCTATCCCGTGTATAAGATGGAAATTTCCAACACCTCTCACCCGTTCTACACCGGTAAGATGAAGTTGGTGGATACCGCTGGTCGCGTCGATAAGTTTATGAGCCGTTACGCAAAACGCTACGATAAGAA
>OHEL01001026.1_pt1 | contig 13408 bp, 8 predicted proteins | sample 1567251 | NCBI WGS metagenome assembly OHEL01 (sample SAMEA3879601, study PRJEB24766) | human gut metagenome | biome: human-associated habitat; feature: feces | place: USA | collected 1985/1987
CTCGCGACCCCAACCTTGGCAAGGTTGTGCTCTACCAACTGAGCTATTTCCGCATTAGTGGTATTTCGGAGTGCAAATATAAACGGTTTTTTTTATTCCTCAAAATTTTTGCCCGGAAATTTACGAGACAAAAATCAAAAAAACTGTCATACAACCCTTCAGAACCGGTTTTTAATGCTAAATCCGACTATCTGACAACAGAAAGCTATTCCGCCACCACTCCCCAGCCGCCGCCTAACGCCTTATAGAGCTGCACCAAAGCGAGGTGTTCGTCCCGTACGGCGTTGCTCAAACCGATCTGGGCATCGAAATACCGGCGCTGGGCATCCAGCACGTCGATATAATTGATACTGCCGCCCCGGTACTGCAAATTGGCCAGTTCGACGTATTTGCGGGCAGCATCGCGCAGAGCGACCTTCAACGCGGCCGTTTTGCGGACGTTACGGTAAGTGACTACCGCATCGTTGGCTTCCTTGAAAACCTCCAGCACCTTCTTCTCGTACCCCAGCCGGGCTACGTCGTATGCCGCCAATGCCGCACGATATTTGGCCTGCTTGCGTCCGAAGCCGAAGACCGGAGCGGCGATCGCAGCGGCCACATACGAGAACGGGGAGCGAAAGAAACCCTGCAACGCATCGTTCTCCCAGCCACCGACTAAATTGAAGGTCAGCCGGGGAAAACGATCTGCATAGGCCATCCCCGCCGAAGCCATCGCCGAACGCAACTGTTGTTCGGAAGCCCGTACGTCGGGACGCCGCTGCAACAGTCCCGAAGGCAGACCGACAGGCAGACTGTCCGGAAACTCGGCTTCGATATTCATTTGACCGCGCAACACCTCCCAGTCAGGAGATTTTCCCATAAGCAATGCAATACTGTTTTCCATAATTTCGATCCTGCTCTCCAGATCCGGAATCAGGGTCGCCGTCGAAGCGTATTCCACTTTGGCCTGCTGGTAAACGGTTTCGGAGGTAAGACCGCCCTCGAACCGCAACTGCGCCTGCTGCACACCCTCGCTGCGCGTTCGGAGCGTACGACGCACGATGGAAAGCTCGTTATCCAAAGCCATCAACTGAAAATAGGCCGTCGCAACTTCCGCGACGAGAGTCATACGCATCGCACGCCAATCCTCGACCGAAGAGAGATACTCCGCCCCGCCCTTGCGCTTGGCCCAGCGCAGGTTTCCCCACAGGTCGAGCTCCCAGCTCACGGTAGCCTTGGCGCCAAATTCGGGGTCACGGCTCGGCTCCTCGCCCGCATAGTCGTTGGTTTCGTGATCGGCGTAGGCCGTTCCCGACACCGACGGCAGGCGTTCGGACTTGCCGATACGGTAAAGCTGGCGCATACGCTCGACACGCGCCGCGGCGGCAAGCATGTCCTTGTTGTTGGCCAACGTATGACGGATGATGTTGCACAGGATCGAATCGCCGTAGAACCGCCACCACTCCATGTCGGCGATGGCGAGCGAATCGGCCGCAACACCCCCGGCGATAGCCGCCGGGAAGTCGACCTCGGGCGCCTTGCAGTGACGCACGGCCGAGCAGGAGCCCAGCCCAGCGGCAGCGGCCAATATCATAAGTAATATCGCAAGTCGTTTCATCGTTTCAGTTTTTCTTTAATCCGGTAAATCCACACGAAGAAGAAGGGCACGAAGACAATGCCTACCGTAATGGCGACCAGCATGCCGAAGAAGACGCCCGTCCCGATCCCCTGGCGGCTCGCCGAGCCCGGCCCCGAAGCGAAGACCAGCGGCAGCAGGCCGAGGATGAAGGCCAGCGAGGTCATGACGATCGGGCGGAAACGCAGGTGCGCCGCCGTGAGCGCCGCGGAGACTACGTCGCGGCCTTTCTCAACCTCTTCCTTGGCAAATTCCACGATCAGGATGGCGTTCTTGGCCACCAGGCCCACGAGCATCACCAGTCCGATCTGGAAATAGATATTGTTTTCCAGCCCGCATATCCAGATACCCAGGTAGGCGCCGATACCGGCCACGGGCAGCGACAGGATGACGGCCACAGGCACCGACCAGCTTTCGTACTGCGCCGCGAGGAACAGGAAGACGAACAGGAAGGCCAGCGCCAGTACCAGGCCGGTCTGCCCGCCGACATGCTTTTCCTGGTAGGAAAGGCCGCTCCACTCGACGCCGACCGACGCGGGCAAGTGCTTTCGGACGAGCTCTTCCAGTACGCCCATCGCCTGCCCCGAACTGTAACCGTGTGCGGCCTCACCGGAAATGGTAGCCGAATTGAACATGTTGAAACGCTTGATATTCCCGGCACCCGTCGTGTAGTGCGTCGTTCCGAGCGAAGTGATCGGAATCATCACACCGCCCGCTCCGCGGACGAAAAAGAGGTTCAGGTTGTCGCGCTGCGCACGGTAGGGAGCCTCGGCCTGGATGTAAACGCGGTAGATGCGGTTGAACATATTGAAGTCATTGACGTAGATCGACCCCGTAAAGGCCTTCATCGTCGAGAAGATGTCGGACATCGATACACCCAGCAGCTGCGCCTTGTCGCGGTCGACGTCGAAATAGAGCTGCGGAATGTCGCCCTGCATGGACGATGCCAGCCCCGTGAATTCGGGACGCTGCGAAGCATAGTACATCAACGTGTCGACGGCATGCTGCAAATCCTGATAGGTCGTATTGCCCCGCGCTTCGAGCACCATCTCGAAACCGCCCGAGTTGCCCAGGCCGGGAATCACAGCAGGCGTCGAGAGATATACCTTGCTTTCGGGGTAACGCGAGAAATCGGTGCGCACACGCTGCATCACGGAGCTCAGCCCCTCGGAGTCGCGGTCGCCCCACGGTTTGAGGATCACGGTCAGCTGGCTGCGCGCCTGATTGGTGCCCACGCGGGGACTCGAACCCGTCACATTGAGTACATACTCCACATCCGGATCCTGCATCAGAAAAGCCATCGCACGGTCGGTCACCTCACGCGTGCGTTCGATGGTCGCCCCTTCCGGGAGCTCGAGCTCGACGGTGAAATACCCCTGATCCTCCTGCGGCATGAAACTCTCGGGCACGAGCTTGTTCATCAGCCAAATGCCGATGAGTACCACGCCGAAGGCGGCGAACATGCGGCGCGAATGGGCGAGCGCCCGGCCGATCATACGGCCGTAGAGCTTATTGCCTTTCGCAAGACCGAAATTGATATACCGGAAAAACCGTTTCTTCCGGCCGCCTCTGTCGGGCTTCAACAAGTAAGCGCACATCACGGGGCTGAGCGTCAGCGCCACGACCGTAGAGATGATTACCGATACGGCGATCGTAATGGTAAACTGGCGATAGAGCTGCCCCGTAATGCCCGAAAGGAAGCTCACCGGGACGAACACGGCGCACAGCACCAGCGACATGGCGATCAACGCTCCGCTCAGGCTCCGCATTGCCTTCTTGGTCGCTTCGTAGGGCGAAAGCCCCTCCTCGTTCATGATGCGATCGACGTTTTCGACCACGACGATCGCGTCATCGACCACGATACCGATGGCAAGAATCAGACCCAGCAGGGTCAGCATATTGAGCGAGAAGCCGAACACGAGCATCACGCCGAAGGTACCGATGAGCGAGATCGGCACGGCCACGATCGGAATGAGCGTCGCCCGCCAGCTCTGCAACGAAAGGAATACCACCAGAATCACCAGCAGCAACGCTTCGAAAAGCGTCTGATAGACGTGATGGATCGATTCGGAAATGTAGGTAGTCATATCGAAAGGAATCTCGTAAGAGATACCCTCCGGAAAATTGCGGCTGATCTCCTCCATCTGGGCCTTCACCGCCTCGGCCACCTCCATTGCATTGGCTCCCGGAAGCATCTTGATCTCCAGCACGGCGGCATTACCGCCGTTGATACCGCTTTCGGTATTGTAGGACGACGCTTCGAGCGAAATGCGCGCCACGTCTTTCAGGCGGATGATCGAACCGTCGGGATTGGCCCGGATGACGATATCTTCGAACTGGCTGACCGACGACAAACGTCCCTGCGCCGTAATGGGGATCGTCACGTCGAGGCCCGTCATCGGAGCCTGCCCCAGCACGCCGGCCGCCGACTCGCGGTTCTGATCCTTCAACGCGGATTGCAGATCCTTGACCGTCAGCCCCAGGTCGGCCAGCTTGTCGGGCTGCACCCAGATCTGCATGGCGTAGTAGCGGCTGCCGACGTTCGAAATACTGCCCACGCCGGGAATACGGCGCAGCAGGTCCAGCACGTTGAGCGTGGCGTAATTACTCAAATATATTTCGTCGAACTTGGGGTCGGACGAGAGCAGCGTGATGGTCATCAGTTTGCTGGCGGCCTGTTTCTCGACCGAAATACCGTTCTGCACCACCTCGGCCGGCAGGCGTGCCTCGGCCTTCTTCAGGCGGTTCTGGACATCCACGGCCGCCAGATCGGGATCGACCGAAATATCGAAGGTGACGGTCGCGGAGAAACCGCCCGAGTTGGAGCTCGACGACTCCATATAGATCATGCCGGGCGTACCGTTCAGCTCCTGCTCGATGGGGGTAGCAACGGCCTGTGTCACGGTCTGCGCGTCGGCACCGGGATAGGACGCCGAAACACGCACCACAGGCGGTACGATCTGCGGATACTGATCGACGGGCAGCAGCGCGAGGCCGATGGCGCCGACGATGACGATGATGATGGAAAGTACCGTGGAAAAGACCGGCCGGTCGATGAAAAAGTCGGCTTTCATGGGCTACTCCTCCTCTGGATTCGCCTCCTCTTCACGAGGAGCCACGGGTTCGACCTTCATGCCGTGCGTCAGCTTGTGATAGCCTTCGACGACGATATTTTCATACGAGGCAAGTCCTCGTTCGACGATGAAGTTATTGCCCGTTTCCGGACCCGTTTCCACGAAACGCTTCTCCACGATGCTGTCCCGGCGCACGACGAAGACATAGGCGCCGCCCTTCTCGATAATCAGGGCCTTCTTGGGAACCACGACCGCCCGTTCGAGCACGTCGAGCAGCAGTTTGACCTTAGTGAACTGTCCGGGGAGCAGGATATGGTCGGGATTGGGCATCTCGGCCCGCACGGAGAAGGTACCCGTCTGGGGATCGACCTGCGGATCGGCGAAATCGACCAGTCCCCGATAGGGATACTGCGCCCCGTCGGCCAACGTGACCGTAATATAGGGGTCCCACTTGCGGGTCGAATCCTTATGGCCCAGATTGACGTTACGGGCCTTGCTACGCAGGTAATCCAGCGCGGTCATACTGAAATCGACCCGCACCGTATCGCTCTTTACCACGGTGGCCAGCAGCGACTTGCCGCCAGGACCGACGAGCGTACCGATATCGGCGTTCCGCTCGGAAATGTAACCCGAAATGGGCGACTGCACGGTCGTGTAGCCGAGTATCATTTCAGCCTGCGTAAGGTCGGCTTCGCTCACCACCACGTCCGCCACAGCGCTCTCGTAGGAGGCGATGGCGTTATCCAGGTCGAGCTGACTGGCGGCATTCTGCTCATACAGCGGACGAATACGGTTCAGGTCGCGCTCGGCCTTCAGAGCCTGGGCCCGGGCTTTGTTCAACTGCGCCTTGGCCTTGTTCGCACGGGCGCGATAGACCGTCGGGTCGATGATGAAAAGCGTCTGGCCCTTCTTAATATAGGTTCCCTCGGCAAAGAGCATCTTCTCCAGATAACCTTCGACGCGGGCCCGGATCTCGACGAATTGCTGGGCCCGGATACGGCCCACGTACTCGCCATAGATGCTGACATCTTCGACCTGCACCGGTTCGACGGCCACCACCGGCAGTGCGGCGGCCTGCGGCCGGGGACGCAGCAACACGACGAGCAGAACGACCAGCACCACGACGGCACAGCCGATGAAGATCCAGTGCTTACGAGTCAGTTTCACCCGAATACGAGGTGTTTTGGCCGCTATTTTTTTCAGTTTCTCCAAATTCAACTCTTTCAGATTCGGTTTCATTTCATAAGTAGTTTTTATCCATAAAAGGGTTAAAGGACTTTACCCAAACCCCGCGCCAATCCTGTTCTATCCGGATAAGCGAATCATACACAATATAATACGCCTGCAACAGACGAGGCCGATCCTGTGGCGTGAATCTACAAAATGTAGAATTATTCCACACCGGAGCCTACCGGCTGTGGCGTAAAAACCCCCGGTGCCCGATAATCGCCGCCAGGCGCCCCGGATGCAGGGATTTGCCCGCAACGATAAGGGTGACGGCCAACAGGATCAAGCCGATACCCGCAGCAAGCCGCGCAGTGAACAATTCACCGAAGATAGTCACGCCGATCACCACTGCCGTCAGCGGCTCCAAAGCCCCCATAACAGCGGTCGGAGTAGAACCGATGGCATGCACGGCAACGGTCATCAACACCAGCGAAACGACCGTAGGAATCAGAGCCAGCATCGCCGCCCACCCCCACATCGAGGGTGTCGAGAGAAGCTGCAAAGGCTGGTCGGGACAACACAGCGAATACAACACGATCGCAGCCACGCCGAACAACAGCACGTAAAACGTAAGCTTCACCGACGACATATTCAACGAAGCACGGTTGACCACCACGATATAGAGCGCATACGAGAGCGACGAAGCCATGACCAGCACAACGCCCGCAGTATTGAGTACCGCACCGCCCTCACCCCGGTACAGCAACGCGATTCCGCACAGAGCCAGGGAAATGGAGAGGACCGTGACCAGCGAAATTCGCTCCCTGAAGAAAATCGCCATGATGACGGCCACCATGACCGGATAGACGAAAAGAAGGGTGGAGGCGATCCCCGCATCCATATAGTGAAAACTCATGAACAACGTGAGCGACGATACGGCGAACATCACTCCCAGCAATCCCAGCACGGAGAACTCCCGGCGCGTAATGCGCAGCGAAGTTTTCTGCACCAACAACAGGGCTGCCAGCAGTACGGCGGCAAGCGCATAGCGGTAAAACAGCACGGAATTGGTGTTTATTCCCGCCCGGTAGAGTGACAAAGCACCGAGGGGATTCATCCCGTAACTCACGGCGGCAACGATGCCGCAAAGGGTTCCTTTCGATTTCTCGCTCATGGATCGACAATTTCAACCGGCCGCAAAAATACGAAATAATTCGGCCGTTCGGTAAAGATAGCGCTTATAAATCGACCTCGGAAAAGGGAACGAGATGCGGTAATTCGTCCGGAAAGGTTAAAATATCGGCCGGGTTTCGTATCTTTGTGCCACTGTTTCCGATAACCCTCCGGAACCGCCCGGTTCCTTCGGAGCGATCCGGAACAATACGGTTTTACGGAAAATGCCTTTCGGGGCCAAATACATATCGAAATGAAAAAGTTACTTCTGATCTTTCTGCTGATCGCCGCCTGGAGTGTGCAGGCCCGCGAAGTATATCCGCTCTGCGACGACTGGCTCTTCTCGTTCCGCTACGAAAACAGCAGCGACAACGCCCGCTGTGTCACGCTGCCGCACACCTGGAACCTCGATGCACTGGCCGGGACGATCCCGTACCTGCGAACGACCGCCGACTATCAGCGCAAACTCTACGTACCGCAGACCTGGACCGGGAAGCGGCTCTTCCTGAAATTCTACGGCGTGGAGAGCGTCGCCCACCTCTTCGTAAACGGAACTTACGTCGGCGAGCACCGGGGCGGAACGACCGCTTTCGTCTTCGAAATCACCGACCGGGTGAAATACGGCAGCGAAAACCTGCTTCGCGTAGCCGTGAGCAACGCCATTACGGGCGACGTGCTGCCGCTCTCGTCCATCCACAACATCTACGGCGGCATCAGCCGGGAGGTAGAACTCATCGTCACCGACTCCACCGCCGTATCGCCTCTGTATCTGGGCTCGTCGGGAGTCCTGATCCACCCCCGGGCCGTATCGACCGAACGGGCCGAAGCCGAGGCCGAAATCCACCTCACCTCGAAAGGCGACAACTTCTGCCGCGTGACCCTCGAAGCGTTCGATCCGGACGGAATTCAGGCCGCAGCCAAAACGATAAAGGCCAAACTCGACGGCAAACCCATCGTCATCCCCTTCACGGTCGAAAATCCCCGGCTGTGGGACCTCGATCACCCCAACCTCTATCGAATGCGGGTATCCGTCGAGAGCGACACCTCGCGCGATGAGATCGAAATCGCCACGGGCTTCCGCAACATCCGCGTCACACCCGAAGAGGGTTTCCGCCTCAACGACTCGCTCGTTCGGGTTCACGGCGTAACGCTCTACTACGACCGTCCGGGCACGGGTAGCGCTATGGAGGCGGAGGACTATGCCGAAGATTTCGCTTTCATACGCGAGTTGGGAGCCAATGCCCTGCGCTCGCCCGCAGGACCGCACGCCCCCTGTCTGTACGACCTATGCGACCGCACAGGCGTACTGGTCTGGATCGACCTGCCGCTGATCCGGGCACCTTTCCTCAGCGACGTTTCCTATTATCCGAACCCGCAACTCGAGGCGAACGGTCGCCAGCAACTGCGCGAAATCATCGCCCAGCATATCAACCGGCCGTCGGTGGTCATCTGGGGACTCTTCGACTGCCTCTGGCAACGGGGCGAAAACCCCGTGCCCTATGTGCGGACACTGAACGAACTGGCAAAAAAAATGGACCGCAGCCGCCCGACGGCGGCCACCAGCAACCAGGACGGAGAACTGAACCAGATCACCGACCTGATCGTATGGGCGCAGAACATCGGCTGGGACAAAGGCCGCACGGAAGACCTCGAAATCTGGCTCGGCCAGCTTCGGTCGGGGTGGAACCAGCTCCGTTCGGGCATCTGCTACGGTGAAGCGGGGCAGATCGAACAACAAGGCGATCCGGCTCGCCGACGCCGCTCGAACAGCCTGCTCTGGCAGCCGGAAGGACGGCAGACCCGTTTTCATGAAGATTACACGAAATACCTGGCACAAGACACGCTGCTGTGGGGAACCTGGATCAACACCCTGTTCGACTACGGCTCGGCCCGCCGTCCGCAGGGCGTGGAGGCTACGGGGCTCGTCACGCTGGACCGACGCCGCCGCAAGGACGCTTTCCATCTTTACAAGGCTTTGTGGAACAACACCGAACCTACGCTCCACATCGCCGGACGCCGGGAGGATGAGCGTAACGGCGACTTGCAGACCGTAACCGTCTATTCTTCGGCCGGAGAGCCGGTCGTAACCCTCTCGGGCGACACGCTCGCGGTCGAGCAATACGCACCGTGCATCTACCGCTGCGACTCGGTACGGCTCAACGGCCGGATGAAGATAGAAGCGAAAGCCGGGGATTTATACGACGAAACGTTCCTTACCGGAAACTGCGCCTTAGTAGCTCCGCCGCGTCGGGACCCTCAGCAAACAGCAGGTCTGCGACTGACAAATTAGGCGCGAAAGGCAGCCGGTCGGAAAAGACCTGGAAATAGGACTCGGCATGAAACGCCGGGTCCTCTTTTTGTTTGGGCCTCAGATCGAGGTCGCCGGGAGCGGCTTCGACGTATTGCTCCGAAATACGGGGGCGGTTCTGCACATTCAGTTTTTGAAGCAGCACTTCCGTCAGTTCGAGGTCGTAATCGACCAGAAAATCGTATTCCCGCCGATAGAAAGGCTCGAACGAGGAGCGGTAGTGATCGAAATAGGGCGATCCCCGGTAAGCCGACACCAACGAAATCCAATGCTGGTGCTGCCACCGCTTCGAATAGTCGAGCCGCACATCCCGCATCGGCGTACGGGGACGGTTGGCATGCCGCACGTGCACCGTGAGGTCCATCACGCCGCCCGAAGCGAGAATTTGCGCCCGGTTGCGCTCCGAACGCTTGACAAAATGTTCCCCGAGGTCGATGACGCAATCGTCGCACAGCAGGTGCGCGAAATATTCGACCGACCCCAGATAGGCTGCAGGCAGAATCGTCATGGTCGTTCCGGTTGATTTTCAGGATCGGCCCAGTCGCCGTTAGCCTTGATAAGCGCCACGAGCCGATCGAGCGCCTCCTCCTGGGGGATGTTCTTCTCCACCACCGTGCGCCCCTTGTAAAGAGTGATACGCCCCGGAGCGGCGCCCACGTAGCCGTAATCGGCGTCGGCCATCTCGCCGGGTCCGTTTACGATACACCCCATCACGCCGATTTTCAAGTTTTTAAGATGCGATGTTCGGGCGCGGATCGCCGCAAGCGTTCCCTCTATATCGTAAAGCGTGCGGCCGCAGCTCGGGCAGGCGATGTATTCGGTGCGGGACATCCGCACGCGGGCCGCCTGCAGGATCATCAGCTCGATCTCCGCGATCTCCTTTTCCGAAAGATGCGGCGCGTCGATCCGAATGCCGTCCGCCAGCCCGTCCAGAAAGAGCGCCCCCAGATCGGCAGCGGCTTTGACGGCGACGGCTTCGACCGTCGGATCGTCGTAGCGGCGGCACACCGCGACGGGTTCGTCGGCCCGGTCGAGGCTCAGGATCGCGGCCCGCAGTTCGGCCGTGGGATTCTCCGTCAGGGCTTCGATCATCCGCCAGTCGGCAGGCAACTCGGAGTGAATCAAGGGAGTTTGTATATCGCTCCGCCGACAATATCGCGTCGGCGTATAGCGCTCCGGATATTTGACGGCGAACTCCCCGCTGCGGCGGGCAAAATGATCGACCAAAAGCTGCGCCACGGGGATCTCGTTCTCGGGCGCTTCGGTCAGCGAAACGCGGATCGTGTCGCCGATACCGTCCGCCAAAAGCGCTCCGATACCGACAGCGCTCTTGATGCGTCCTTCGATCCCGTTTCCCGCTTCGGTGACGCCCAGGTGGAGCGGATAATCCATCCCCTCCCGCTCCATCGCTTCCGCCAGAAGCCGGTAGGCGGCCACCATGACCCGCGTATTGCTCGACTTCATCGACACCACGACCTGATCGAACGCCTTTTCGCGGCAGACGCGCAGGAACTCCATCGCCGAGGCCACCATCCCTTCGGGGGTATCGCCCCACTCGTCGAAAACGCGCTTCGAGAGCGAACCGTGATTCACGCCGATGCGGATCGCCACGCCGCGCTCCCGGCATCGGTCGATGAGGGCTTCGAACTCCCCGTGCGATGAGTTATAATTTCCGGGGTTGATGCGCACCTTGTCCACGTATTTCGCAGCGATCGCAGCCACTTCGGGCACGAAATGGATGTCCGCCACGACGGCGGCATCGCATCCCTCCTCCCGCAAACGGCGGACGATCCGCTCCAAATTCTCTCCCTCCCGACGCCCCTGGGCCGTCAGCCGGACGATAGGACCTCCGGCCCGGAAGATGCGTTCGATCTGCCGAATACAGGCTTCGGTATCCTTGGTGTCGGTATTGGTCATCGACTGCACGGCGATCGGGCGGTCACCTCCGATCACAACCCGTCCGATGCGAACTTCACGGCTCGGGCGGCGCTCATACTTGGTCAAATTCATGTCCTGCCAGAATTTATTACCACAAAGGTAGTGAAAATGAAGGCAGGATAAAACAGACATTCGCGTTTTATCCTGCACAAACCAGAATAACGACCGTTCGGCGGCACCGCGCTATCGGGCAGTCATATTCTCCAACTCCTTGAGGATGTAGTAGCGGTTCAGGGATACGGGAGCCTTCTTTTCGTCCAGATAACGGTAAATGGCCGTAATGCCGCAGGCGAGCCGGACCGTCGCGTCCCGATCGGGCGAAGCGGCCGCGAAATCGAACAGCAGCTCGGCGAATTTTTCCAGGTTCTCGTCGCTGAAGCCATACTCACGGGTCAGCACGCCGATAAAGTCCTCCCGGGCCAGCAGAGTGTCGATATCCAGATCGAGCGCCTCCGCCAACTCCGTCCGGGCGGTTTCGCAAACGGCCTCTCCCGCCCCGCTTCTCCGCAGGATGCCCGCCTTCTGCAAAAGGGCTTCGATGAGTTTGCCGATCTTGTCGATCTCCCGCAGGATGTAATCTTCCATAACTCCTCCTTATTTGCCGAAAGGTACTGAAAAATCTTCGGAAATATCCGTCCCTGCGGACAAAATCGGGCAAAATATCCGATCGACAAAAGTTCGATACTCTGCTACGAATCCTTTTCCGCCCTGTTCGGGTCGCCGAACACTTACTTTTCATTATCTTTGTAGAAGATAGGATGCACCTCGGAAAAACGGGAACAAGTTCCCGTTTTCTCTCAGCTTTCGCTATCTTTGCGAAAAGCAGCACCGGCAAAGACAGGCGGTTCTCGAATAAATCCGATACGGCCTCGGGTTTACCGTCCCTGCTGAAGACGACGCTTCGGCGACGTTCGATTAAATTTGGCGCTGCTCTCGGCTTGCACTATCTTTGTCAGGCAAACAACGTATGGCGAACTATCTCGACAACGACATCAAATTCGTCGCGGGCGTAGGCGAGGCGCGGGCCCGGCTGCTGGAAAAGGAGCTGGGCATCCGCACGCTGGGCGATATGCTCTGCCACTATCCGTTCCGCTACATCGACCGTACGAGGATCTACCGCATCGACCAGATCGCGGAAGGGGATTCCGCACTCATCCAGTTCCGGGGGCGCATCACAGGCGTCAGCTATGCCGGAGCGGGGCGCAAACGACGTTTCACGGCCGTCGTGAACGACGGCAGCGGCGTGGCCGAACTGGTCTGGTTCCAGGGAATCAAATGGATCGAAAAACGGATCGAAGTGGGGCGCGAATACCTGATTTTCGGCCGCCCATCCTTCTTCAAGGGCGAACTGTCGGTGGTACATCCCGAAATCGAAACCATCGAGAAAGCCTTTTCCCGCAAGGCCGAAAGCGGTCTGCAAGGCATTTACTCCTCGACCGAGCGGCTTTCGAGCGTCCTCGGCACCAAAGGCATCTACACGATCGTCTGCAACCTCTGGCCGATGGTGCGGGACCATATCCGCGAAACGCTGCCCGACCGAATGCGGACCCGGTACGGTCTGCTGTCGCTGCGCGATGCGCTCTACAACATCCATTTTCCGCAATCGCCCGAACTGCTGCGGCAGGCACAATACCGGCTGAAGTTCGAAGAGCTACTCGGCATTCAACTGGGTATCCAGTCACGCCGCACGGCCCGCCTGTCGAAAAACAACGGATTCCTCTTCCCCAAAGTGGGAGGCGTATTCAATACCTTCTTCAACACCAGGCTGCCGTTCCCGCTGACCGGGGCGCAGAAGCGCGTGGTCAAGGAGATCCGGCAGGACACGATCTCCGGCTACCAGATGAACCGCCTGCTGCAAGGCGACGTGGGCAGCGGCAAGACCCTCGTAGCGCTGATGTCCATGCTGCTGGCCGTCGATAACGGCTTCCAGGCCTGCATGATGGCTCCGACCGAAATCCTCGCGCGCCAGCACTACGCCACCTTCCAGAGGATGCTCGAAGGAATGGACGTGCGGGTGGCGATCCTTACCGGAGCATCCAAAGCACGCGAACGGCGGGAAGCCCTCGCCGGAATTGCCGACGGCTCGATCGACCTGCTGATCGGCACGCACGCCCTGATCGAAGACCGGGTACA
>OHEL01001047.1_pt1 | contig 13235 bp, 8 predicted proteins | sample 1567251 | NCBI WGS metagenome assembly OHEL01 (sample SAMEA3879601, study PRJEB24766) | human gut metagenome | biome: human-associated habitat; feature: feces | place: USA | collected 1985/1987
GATCATCGCACAGACGCAGGATGTTATCATATGTCTTGCGCGCCTTCTGCTCGGCCGACATATCCTCGGAGAGATCAGCGATCACATCGCCTGTCACGCCGATCGTCGCCGCCGTCCACGGTGTGCCGGATGCAAACTGCGGGAACACGCCTGCCGTATGGTCAACGAAGTACGTGTCGTAGCCGGAGCGTTTGATCTGCTCCGGCGTCATGCTGCGTGTGAGCTGGTAGAGGATCGTGCCGACCATCTCCAGGTGCCCCAGCTCTTCCGTACCTGCCGGTGCGGCTAAAATGTTCCCCAGCCTGTTCTCATACCGCCGAAAATGTGCATACGCTCTCTTGGGAGGTGATAGGATGCCGGAAATCTGGGTCTGCACCGCGCAGCCGGGGGATGCAGCGCTGCGCAGGGCCGCCGCTGCCTGCGTGCTGGAGCTCGAGTACGCCGTGCTCTCTCTGCTGCTCGCGCGCGGACGGCTGACACGCACGGAATACGATATTTTAAAACTTCTGATGGAGCATCCTGGAGAGGTGTTTTCCCCGAACCAGATTTACGAACAGGTATGGCAGGATAATCCCTACGGAACGGAGAATACGGTGGCGGTACATATCAGGCATCTGCGGGAAAAAGTGGAGTATAACCCGGCAGAACCGCGGTATTTGAAAGTTGTGTGGGGACGCGGTTATAAAATGGAAGGACAGGTGTGAGAAAAGTGAAAAATTGGAGAGGATCGACAGCGGCAAAGATCATTGCCTGGATCGCGCTCAGTGCCAGTGCACTGTGTTTTGTGTTCAGCGCGGTGGGTGTGATCTTTATGTTTGATGAAGGAATCTATAGAAATTCAAAGGATGAAACAAGAAAGCAGTGGTTTGAAAATGTTTCCTATGAATATGGTCTGTCCGCGGTGGATGATGTAAGGCGGGAACAGCCGGCAGGTTCTGTAGAAAGCAAATATTTTAAATATGGTATTATCAAAGCAGACAGTCTCGAGGGGATTGACCTGAATGATGAAAAATCGTATGCGGAACGCAACTTTTCGGATAAGATCAGTCTGGAAGATGTGTATACAAACAGTGTGGAATTATCGGACGAAGATCAGATTGTATACACAAATGGAAATTTCCTGACCGGCGGCGGTGTGCAGCTCATGTATTCCGGGGATAATTCGTGGGTGAGCGTTTATGCGGACCGGGTCTGCTATGATGAGGCAAAAGGTGTTTTTGTTTATCTGGCGGGAAATGAGTATTATCCGGTGCAGACGATTGAGACGGACATAGACGGATATGGAAGCGCAGTTTTTACTTATGATACCGAGAGAAAAATGTATCTGTTTGAACACACAGACGGGACAGGAGATGCTGCTTCTGCGGAAAGAACGGTTACAGATGAGACATTGACCGATGCTGCGGACGGGGATACAGTAGCAGAATCAACGGAAGAGCCACTGACGGATGTCACAGACAGCGGCATGGATGATATTGCAAATGGAGAATACGTCACGTTTGACATGTTTGATGGCACGCGCATGGATGTAAATCACTGGGGAAATGTGTTATTAGACGGAGTCCGGGAGATATCCATGGATGAGATCGACCGGGTGGACTCATCTGAAAAAAACAAAGAAGATGCCAGCGTTTCGTATACAACACACGAGGATTATTATCTTGACAGCAACTATACACTCTGGGTAAACATGGGGAACACATCACCGAAAACCACTTATCAGATGGTTGTGATCCTGCCGCAGAATGTTGGGACAGACTGGAACAGTACGGACTTGTACGTACAGGCAAATACCCTGCTGAATTTTGTATACAGCATGCGTTACACGGCGCTAGTCACAATGTTTGTAAGTTTTATCATCGGAGCAGCAGCCTTTGTATTTCTGATGTGTGCGGCGGGGCACCGGAATGGAACGGATGAGATCGTTACGACTGTCTGGGATCATCTGTGGCTGGATGTTTTTGCAGTGGGGGCTGTGCTGGCAGAGGTATTTGTTTTCTATGTGGCAGCGATATTCCTGATAAATGTCGATGTTGCGTATCTGCCGTTTATCTTATTTGTTACTGCAGTTGCAACCCTTTGCATGGGATGGCTGTTGTTACTGTTTTTATTAAGTTTTTCCGTGCGGGTAAAATTGGGAAAATGGTGGAGACATACCCTGTGTTACCAGCTTTTCCGTAAAATCGGACAGTTCGGCCGGATGATCTGGGAAAATATCGGGTTTCTCTGGAAAGTGATCCTGGTCATGCTGGTACTTGCATTTTTTGAGGGCATAGGGGTATTGATGTTTTTTAATTCAGACATAGCCCTTTTACTCTGGCTGTTAGAAAAACTGGTTTTATATCCGCTGGTCCTGTGGTACTGTGTGCAGTTAAACCAGTTAAAGAGCGGAACGGAAAAAATTGCAGGCGGTGAGCCGGGCTATCAGATCAGTACAAAGCGTATGACCGGTATATTTAAGGAACAGGGAGAACAGATCAACCATATCAGCGACGGCATGACACATGCGATCGAAGAGCGGATGAAGAGTGAACGTTTCAAGACAGAACTGATCACAAATGTTTCCCATGATATCAAGACTCCGCTGACATCGATCATCAACTATGTGGATCTGCTGGAAAAAGAAGATCTGCACAACGAGACAGCACAGGAATATTTAGAGGTGTTAGAGCGCCAGTCGAGCCGCTTGAAAAAGCTGATCGAAGACCTGATCGAGGCTTCCAAGGCGTCCACCGGAAACCTTCCGGTACATTTAGAGCGGTTAGAAGCCGGGATATTTATGACACAGACGGTCGGGGAATTTGAGGAAAAGACAAAAGAGGCAGGACTTGATCTTGTGATCGAAAAGCCGGAGACACCGGTCTATATCATGGCGGACAGCAGACATTTCTGGCGTGTGATCGATAACCTGATGAATAATATCTGCAAATATGCCCAGAGTGGGACGCGTGTCTACATCAATCTTGAAGTAAAAGAGGCACAGGTGTCTATCACCTTCCGCAATACGTCAAAATACCCGCTCAATATCAGCAGTGATGAACTGATGGAACGTTTTGTGCGGGGCGATGCATCCAGAAATACGGAAGGAAGCGGACTCGGACTTTCAATCGCAAACAGCCTGATGGATCTTATGGGTGGTACATTCCGTCTGTATGTGGACGGAGATCTGTTTAAGGTCGTGCTCGGGTTTGCCGAGACAGCAGAGAAAGAAACAAAAGAAAAAATCGAAGAACTGTAATTGTTGGAAGTTGCACTACAGGTGTGAACAATAACCCAAAAGCATGGTTGTCCAGAGGGATGCCATGCTTTTTTCAGTTTGCGCGCCATGGGCGCGCTCTAACGGGTGTAAGTCCCGAACACGCCCAGATAGTGGGAAGTGTATAGCCGAACAGCAAGGGTGTCCATCGCGAGGTGGAATCTGAAGGAAGCTGTAAGCAAATCTCTGGTCCGACGGACAGAAATCACATAGAAGGCTAGGCTGCGAGAGATAAGTTGGCTGAAAGCAACAAAGTCTAATAACTATCACCTTTGTAGTAGCAGAGTAAATGTGGCGGATATATGGAGAGAAAGAGCGTGCACCTTAAGCGTGGAGGTCTCACAGAGGTTCCATTAGCCTAGTAACAACGAACTGTGAGAAGTCAGCCGAGCCCATAGTAGTGAAGAAGTCTCTGTAATGGAGATGGAGCAAAGGGGCGAACAATCAATAAGTTTGAGTATGTCTTGAATTGCAGAAATGGCAACATCTGCCGTAACCAATCGGGAAAAGGGTGGTCAAATCAAGCGAGACGGAAAGGAAAGAACGCATGGACACAAGTAGTCTAATGGAGCAGATATTATCTAGTGATAACCTCAATAGAGCATATCTGCAAGTCGTACGAAATAAAGGTGCAGAGGGAGTGGACGGAATGAAGTACACAGAACTCAAGGAACATCTTGCAAAGAACGGCGAAATCATCAAGGAACAGTTGAGGACAAGAAAGTATAAACCTCAGCCAGTACGAAGAGTGGAGATACCAAAGCCTGATGGCGGTGTCAGAAACCTAGGAATACCAACAGTAACAGACAGATTTGTACAACAAGCCATTGCGCAGGTATTAACACCAATCTATGAGGAACAGTTCCATGACCAAAGTTATGGATTCAGACCGAATAGATGTGCACAACAAGCAATCCTAACAGCACTTGATAGGATGAATGACGGTAATGACTGGATTGTAGACATCGACTTGGAAAAGTTCTTTGACACAGTAAATCATGACAAGCTTATGACTATCATAGGCAGAACCATTAAAGATGGAGATGTCATCTCTATCGTTAGAAAATACCTTGTCAGCGGAATCATGATAGATGATGAATATGAGGATTCCATTGTGGGGACACCACAAGGAGGAAATCTCTCGCCATTATTGGCAAACATCATGCTGAATGAACTTGATAAGGAAATGGAAAAGCGAGGGCTTAACTTTGTACGATATGCGGATGACTGTATTATTATGGTCGGAAGCGAAATGTCTGCCAACAGAGTCATGAGAAATATTTCACGATTCATTGAAAAGAAGCTAGGGCTCAAAGTCAACATGAGCAAGAGCAAGGTAGATAAACCACAAGGACTTAAATACCTTGGATTCGGTTTTTACTTTGATTCAAGAGCGCATCAGTTTAAGGCGAAACCACATGCAAAATCGGTAGCAAAGTTTAAGAAAAGGATGAAAGAATTCACTTGTCGTAGTTGGGGTGTCAGCAACAGTTATAAAGTAGAGAAGCTTAACCAGCTCATTAGAGGGTGGATTAACTACTTCAAAATAGGAAACATGAAAACACTCTGCAAACAATTAGATTCAAACATTCGTTACAGACTTCGTATGTGTATATGGAAACAATGGAAGACACCACAAAATCGTGCAAAGAACTTGATAAAACTTGGAATTAACAAATATACAGCATGGAAAGTTGCATATGCAGGGGATAGGATTGCCTATGTATGCAACAAGGGTGCTGTGAACGTTGCAATAAGCAATGAGAGACTAACCAGATTTGGATTAGTCTCAATGATGGATTACTACGCCGAAAGGTGTGTTACTTGTTAAGTTGATTGAACCGCCGTATACGGAACCGTACGTCAGACTGTCTAACGATTCGAAAATCCAGTCTGATGTACGGTATTTTTATCTTCGATTTTTTTAATATCATTTTTATCTTTGTTTTTCACATGAATTACATATGTTCCTCTCCTTGCTACATCACACTTTCTTCAAACTTCGTTACTAATTCTTCTGTTGAAAACATGCTTAATAATCGCTTAAAGTTATAAGCGATAAACATAGATGCAGCTTCTGCGTCAACATTCTCTTGTCTGCGTCGAAGAAAGAAACTATATCCGAGACTTCTTTTTATAGTCCCAAATGGATGCTCCACGATACATCTTCTCTGTTTATAAACCTCGTTATTATTTAGTGTTTCATTATACACAGTTTCAAGAACATCTTCATATACCCAACGCTGTATCGTTCTTCCAGATGAAGAAGTAGTGCAGTCTTTTTTATATTTGCATGAATTGCAGTCTGTACACTTATATTTGCGATACTTCATACCATTCTTCGAAGTATTTTCAAAAAATCGCAATCTATCTCCTGCCGGGCATGTATATTCATCAGTTTCACCATTATATATAAACTTTTCTTTGCGAAATTCATTATCCTTTGTAGCATTATTCGCTTTAGCTTTTTTTATAAAGACATTCATTCCAGCATCAACACAGTTTTTTATCTCCGTTCCGTTATAATAACCTGTATCTGCCAGAACTGTAGAGGACTCTTTTTCTAAAAGTTCGGATGCTTTTTGTGCCATAGTGTAAAGCTGGTTTTGGTCATTTATATCATTAGTCGTCGAAATATCTACAACAAAATGATTCTTTGCATCTACAACAGACTGTACATTGTAGCAGATATCCAATGAACCGTTATTTTTCATCCTTCTTGAATCAGGATCTGTCAAACTCTTTTGTTCCAGTCCTTCATCTTTTAATTCATGTTTTTGTGTAAGATACTGTTCTTTTAGCTCTTGATATGTTTTTAGTTTATCTGTAAGGTCATCTGCCAGCGCTTCATCTTTAACGATTGCCATAAGATATGCATTTATCTGAGCTTCCGCATATTCGATTTTTTTATCTAAACCGCTTTGCGTAATACAATTATGCTTGCTGTTTTGAGCACGGATCTTAGTTCCATCAATAACAATCAGTTCTCCATCAATGAGCCCCCAACCTTTGAGAATAAGGGTAAGATTTCGTAATGTATTGTGAAACGCAGCCTTATTCTTCTGAACAAAACCTGCAATAGTACCATGATCAGGTGTTATGCAGTTTATAAGCCACATTAATTCCAGGTTGCGTTTTGCTTCCGTTTCCAATGCTCTGCTAGAACGAATCTTATTTAAATAGCCATAGATATGAAGTTTTAATAAATCAGATCGGCGATAAGGTGATTGTCCTCGATTCCTACCACTATACTCTATAAAACCTAGATTTTCTAAATTTAAGGATTCTACATAAGAATCTATTACTCGGACAGAATTATCCTTACTTATTAAGTCATCTAATGAAGTGGTTACCATTCTTGTTTGATATCTATCTGCGCCAACAATATATGCCATAACGAATCCCCCTACGATACTGTATTTGGTAGTTTTATTATAATATTTTTCTTAATCGTTAGACAGTCTGACGCACGGTGGTGTGAGAGGACGGCGGTTAGTCACCGCCTCCTACTCGATTGATTATCGGGTAAACAAAGTATAACATAATTTTAACATTGTACAAAAATATGCTGAATATTGACAATTTATGACAGTAAAGTTATACTAAAGTAGTATGTGGTCATAGAATAAGACCACAACTTATGGAGGGACAAGAAAATGAATAACAGAGAGAAAGCAAAGGCAGTACAAAAGAAATTCAACCAGCGACTGGGAATTTATTACGGCGTGATGGCAGCAGGTGTCATTGTGGCAGCCATCGGACTGATGACACAGATCAACGTATTGACCCTGCTGGGAGTGGTAGCATTTTTTGCAGGATTAGTGATCCTCAGCTGGGTAGACGGGTATACCGAGTATGCAAAACGTGTTATGACAGCAAAAGCTCTGATGGGTGAAGAGATGCCCGAGGATGTGGTAAATGCCGGTATTGAACTGGTAAAGAAGCAAGGTGGAAACCTGTCTGCACTTAAGAGCCAGACCAGAGAGTTCTCTCATATTTTATATCATCTGTGCCAGGGTATTTTCACCGCGGCAGCCATGCTGGAGAAGATCCCCGGACTGAAGTCTGTATCCGGTATTGCACAGAGTATGATCAAGAAAGCTTACAGAAGAATCAATCTGTTGTTAGAGGGTTATCTGTTTGCAAAATATGGCGAGATGACCAAGGAGGCTTATTATGACGGCGTATCTCTGCTGTTACAGGATGGCAAGACTTTTCTGGTAAAATCCGTAAAAGATGCCGCTGTATCTGAATTGCTGGTAACCCTGAGTGTGATCGGTACTCTGGTATTTGTAGCTTTGGGCGGCATACTGAAAAATGTTGTGTTTGTTGTATTGGGCATTGCCTGTGTGGTTCTGTATGTGGTAGTAGCCATTGTATATGACAGCAACAAAGATTTCGATATGCTGGCAAGCTATATTGAGTATGCTTCCACACATGAAGTCAACGAAGAGTATCGTAACAGCCTGCTGGCAGCGACGGATGCCGCTACTCAGGTGAACATGGTAGCCGGTGCACTGAAGAACCCTGCCGTAAATGGTATTATGGGCGCGGCCGGAGCAGCAGAGAAGCTGTTTGGAAATAAAGATGAGAAATAAGAATTAGGCCATACCCATTCGCAGACACTGAAGTGCCTGCGAATATGCGGCTGTCGCCGTATAAATCCAAAAAGAAAGATACACCTTTGTGAGCAAGCTCCAAGGAGCTGCGCCATGCGCATTCGCAGGCGCTAAAGCACCTGCTTCATGTACGGCTGTCGCCGTATAAAAATAAAAAAGAATCAACACCTTCACGAGCAAGCTCTCACGGTGTTGGTTCTTTTTATTTTTGCATGGCTTGTAGCTTTTAACATAATGACAGGTCTTAAAAACAAAAATAGGTAGAAATATTTGTTTTTTTCGATTATGATGAAAACATAGAGCAAGAGAATTCGTATCGCGGCATCGGCCGGAGCGACAAGAGTAAGAACATATAAATGGACGGGGCTTACACAGTAAGCAGATAGGAGCAGAAAATGGAAATGAAAGAGACGATTCTGAAGACTTTCGCAGAAGTATTTGGAGATGCAGAGGGTGCCAAGGCTTATTTTGCACCGGGACGTGTGAATCTGATCGGTGAACATACCGACTATAACGGCGGACACGTTTTCCCCTGCGCACTGACCATCGGTACCTATGGTGTGGCAAGAAAGAGAAACGACAATAAGCTGCGTTTCTATTCCATGAATTTCGGACATCTGGGAGTGATCGAATCTTCTCTGGAGGATCTGGTACCCAGCAAGGAAGCAGGCTGGACCAATTATCCCAAGGGAGTGATCTGGGCTTTCGGTGAGAAGGGCATGAAAGTGACTTCCGGTATGGATCTGCTGCTGAACGGTAATATCCCCAACGGTTCAGGACTTTCTTCTTCCGCTTCTGTAGAAGTGCTGACCGGCTACATCCTGAGGGATTTCTTCGGCTTTGATGTGACCAATCAGGATCTGGCGCTGATCGGACAGTTCTCCGAGAACAAATACAACAAGGTAAACTGCGGTATCATGGATCAGTTTGCCATTGCCATGGGTAAAAAAGAGAACGCTATTTTCCTGGATACTGCGACTCTGGAGTATGAGTATGCACCGATCCATCTGGAGAATGCGAAGATCGTGATCGCATGTAGTAATAAAAAGAGAGGTCTGGGAGATTCCAAGTACAATGAGCGCCGCAGTGAGTGTGAGACTGCACTGGCAGAGCTTCAGCAGGTAGTGAAGATCAAGACGCTGGGCGACCTGGATGAGGAGACCTTTGAGAAGTTCAAGGCTATTATCAAGAGTGATGTCCGCAGAAAGCGTGCAAAGCATGCAGTATATGAGAATCAGAGAACGATCCGTGCGGTTGAAGCGCTGAAGAACAATGATGTGAAGCTGTTTGGTGAGCTGATGAATGCATCCCACGTATCCCTGCGGGATGATTATGAAGTAACCGGTATTGAGCTGGATACTCTGGTAGAGGAAGCATGGAAGGTAGATGGTGTCATTGGATCCCGTATGACCGGTGCCGGCTTTGGCGGATGTACCGTAAGCATTGTGAAGGATGAAGCTATTGATACCTTTATCGAGCAGGTAGGCAAAGCATACAAGGAAAAGATCGGCTATGCGGCTGATTTCTATGTAGTAGAGATCGGTGACGGCCCCCAGACCCTGTAAGAAATTAAGATCCGACGAGAATAGAGAGTGCGATGCCGGAGAAATCCGGTATTGCAGAATGGAGAAAAAATGGATATTCAGGTATTAATTCGTAAATTGGTATCCTACGGAGTACAGACAGGACTGGTTCCGGAGGAAGATGTGATCTACACGACCAACCGTCTGTTGGAGCTGTTTGAACTGGATGAACTGGAAGAGCGCGACAATGTGACCATGCGTGAGGATGAACTGGAAGAGGTTCTGAAGGGTATGCTGGATTATGCTTACGAAAAAGGCATTCTCAAGGAGAACAGTGTGGTGTATCGTGACCTTTTCGATACGAAGATCATGGGCATGCTGATGCCCAGACCCAGTGAAGTAATCCGTCATTTCCACGAACTGTACGAGCAGGTATCTCCCGAGGCAGCTACCGACTATTATTACAAATTAAGCAGAGATTCCGACTATATCCGCCGTTATCGTATCTGCAAGGATATGAAATGGGTAGCACCCACCAAATACGGCGATCTGGACATTACTATCAACCTGTCCAAGCCTGAGAAGGATCCCAAGGCTATTGCTGCAGCGAAGCTGGCAAAACAGGCCGGTTATCCGAAATGCCTGCTGTGCCGTGAAAATGAAGGTTATGCAGGCCGTGTGAATCATCCCGCCCGCCAGAACCACCGCATCATTCCGGTGACCATCAATGGCAGCCAGTGGGGATTCCAGTATTCTCCGTATGTATATTATAATGAGCACTGCATCGTATTTAACTCTCAGCATGTGCCTATGAAAATCGAGCATGCGACCTTCTGTAAGCTGTTTGATTTCGTAAAGCAGTTCCCTCATTATTTTGTAGGTTCCAATGCGGATCTGCCCATCGTAGGCGGTTCCATCTTAAGCCACGATCATTTCCAGGGTGGGCATTACGAGTTTGCCATGGCAAAAGCTCCTGTAGAGAGAACCTTCTCTGTAGCCGGTTTCGAGGATGTGGATGCCGGTATCGTGGCATGGCCTATGTCTGTCATCCGTCTCAGCGGTACGGATACTGATCGTATCATTGCACTGGCAGATGTGATCCTGAACAAGTGGAGAGAATATACGGATGAAGAGGCATTTATCTATGCCTACACCGATAACGAGCCTCATAACACCATCACTCCCATTGCAAGAAAGAGAGGAGACAAGTTCGAACTGGATCTGGTGCTGCGTAACAATATCACCACAGAGGAGCATCCGCTGGGAGTCTATCATCCCCATGCAAAGCTGCATCATATCAAAAAAGAGAATATCGGCCTGATCGAGGTTATGGGTCTGGCAGTACTGCCTGCCCGCCTGAAGGGTGAGATGGCGCATCTGAAGGAAGCAATCCTCGCCGGTAAAGACTTAAGAGCTGATGAGGAATTGGCAAAGCATGCAGACTGGGTAGACGAGTTCCGTCCGAAATACGATGCCATCACTGCTGAGAACATCGACGGTATCGTAGAGAAGGAGATCGGTCTGGTATTCATGCAGGTATTGGAAGATGCCGGTGTCTATAAGAGAACCGAGGAAGGACAGAAGGCTTTCGACCGTTTTATTAAATGCTTGTAATAATAGTTCAGCCATAGAATGACAGAACCGGCGATTGGGTGCTTGCACACAAAGCGACGGAGAGCGTGATAACGCGACTTTGCGAATGGCGCGGTCTGAACGTTTGTTGTAAAATGTTTGTTGCGAGGAAAAGGAATTGTGGTGACACAATTCTTCAGACTGTAGACAAAGCTCCTTCCTGTGAGGGAGCTTTGTCTACAGTCTGTTTATTTACCGTTATCTTCTCTTTTCCGAATCATGCCTCTTACTTTTTATAGTACCATCTTCCTGTATAGGGTGTAAGTCGTCACTGATGGTTCGTATAAATAATTTTACGCGTTTTTGCTGTATTTTTTAAGGCGCAAGATTTGTATAATTCCGATAATTGTAGTATACTGTAGGAAAAAATTTTCGTAACACATCAGTTCACCATGTATTACAGAAAAGAGGTTATATTTCAAATGAAAAAGCAAAGCAAAGTAACCAGTCAGTCTGCCATGCTGCAGCAAAACACAAGATCAACCTATCGGATACTGATCATCAGCATCGTTATGCTGATCCTGTTCATCGGATCCAACATGTATCTGAGCCGGATCAATTCCCAGCAGCTGGAAGCTACCATGTATCTGAACCAGTATCGTCTGGGTTCCAAGACGCTGACCGCTGCCGTACAGTCTTACGCAGTCACCGGAGACCAGACCTACTATGACAATTATATGAAGGAATTAAACGAGGACAAAAATCGTGACATTGCCTGGGAAGGTCTTCAGAAAGACGGTCTGACCGACAATGAATGGGCACTGTTAAACCATATTGCTGAAATGTCCAACGGTCTGGTTCCTCTGGAAGAAGAAGCCATGGATAAGGCCGGTTCCGGAGATACACAAGCAGCTATTTCTTATGTATTTGGTGAGGAATATGAATCTACCGTACAGGAGATCACTGCAACCACAGATAATTGTATCAATGATATCCAGGCACGTATGGCTCAGAAGCAAAATACTCTGAATCTGATAATGATCACTACCATGGTGATTTTCATTCTCTGCTTCCTGACCATTGCCCGCAAGATTGTCACCACACTGACCTTTGCAAAACAGGAACTGCTGATTCCCATTGTAAAAGTATCCGAGCAGATGAAAGTACTTGCGCAGGGACATTTTGACAGCCGTCTGGATCTGCCGGAGGATGACAGTGAAGTCGGCATCATGGTGCAGGCCGTTCATTTCATGAACGACAACTTTACCAAGATGATCACCGAGATTTCCGAGATCTTAGGTCAGATGGGTCAGGGCAATTACCGTGTAGAGCCTACGGAAGAATATGTCGGTGACTTTGTACAGATCAAGGATTCCATGGTGAAGATCATTGCCGATATGAAGAAGACACTGTCCACCATTCAGGTCAGCGCACAGGAGATCGATGGTGGTTCCGAGCAGCTGGCACAGGCAGCTACCGATCTGGCAGAAGGCTGTACCGCACAGGCCTCCAAGATTTCCGAAGCATCCCAGATGATCGACGCTATGGCAAAGAGTATTGAAGAAAAAGCCAGAGTTGCACAGGAGACCGCAGATATCTCCAAGCAGTCCGCACAGACGGTTGCTGATGGCAATGCCAAGATGCAGGAACTGAAAGTCGCAATCGGTGAGATCAGTAAATGTTCCGAGGAGATTCGTTCTATCATTCAGGTCATTGAGGATATCGCTTCCCAGACCAACCTCCTGTCACTGAATGCCTCCATCGAGGCTGCCCGTGCCGGAGAAGCAGGCCGCGGATTTGCTGTCGTAGCCGAGCAGGTCAAGAATCTGGCGGAACAGTCCACCGAGGCTGCCGGAGAGACCACAAAGCTGATCGAGAGCACCATCGATGCTGTCAACAAGGGAATCGCCATTGCAGAAGAAACCGAAGCCAGCATGGATCAGGTAATGGAAGAAGCCGAGGCTTCTACCAAGCGTATGGATGATATGGCACAGGCCCTTCAGGCTGAAGTGTCCAGCGTCCAGCAGATCGATGAAAACATCGCTCATGTGGCCGGAATCGTGGACAACAACTCCGCATCTTCTCAGGAGACCGCCGCTGTCAGCGAAGAACAGTCCGCGCAGGTACATACTATGTTACAGCTGATGCATCAGTTCCAGATCTAGTTTTCAGAATGATAAAGCCTGAGTGCTTCTAAAGAAGCCTCAGGCTCAGACTGTAGACAAAGCTCCTTCCTGTGAGGGAGCTTTTCTTGTGTCATGACTG